>Ga0315539_1000820_pt1 | contig 23269 bp, 22 predicted proteins | sample SalMarSW160150MG_FD_203097 | JGI IMG/M metagenome (GOLD analysis project Ga0315539, IMG submission 203097) | Salt marsh sediment microbial communities from the Plum Island Ecosystem LTER, Massachusetts, United States - Salt Marsh Sediment SW1601-150 ... | reverse complement strand
CCCTTGTGCCCTTGCTGTCCCTCTGTACCGACACCGCGAACCGTAGACCCGCATGCTTCGATACGGCCTTCGGCCTACTCAGCATGCTTCACTCCCGCGCCAAGAGACCGTCCTGGGTAGCTGCCGAGACCAGCGTGCCAGAGCCATCCCAGTCAGCCACCTTCCTCCCGGCTCACAAGCTTGGCCATCACCCGCCAATGGTAGCTTCCGGGGCGGCCACCTGGCACGTCCTCGCACTCCAGAAGAGTGAAGCCACTGAGATAGGTCTCCACATCCGCCTCGTCGAAGTAGTGATGGGCATAGCTCTTCTCCTCATGGCCGGCGATGACAAAGGTGCCTTCCTCCACCTCTTCCCCCAACCCGCACTGGTCGTTCTGCGTCGAGATCAGAGTGCAGAGCAGGTAGCCTCCTGGTCTCAGGCATCGTCGTATCTCAGCGACTGTCCTCCGTATGTATGCCACCGTTCCGTGGTAGATCACGTTCCAGGCCAGTATCAGATCGAAGAAGCCATCCCGGAATGGCAGGTGGCTCATGTCGCCCATGGCCAGGTTGAGGGCCAGTTCCTCACGCTCTGCCCACCGGAGGCTGTACTCCAGACCTGCCGGGCTGGACTCGACGCCGTAGACATCGAACCCCTCCCTGGCTAGAAGGACGGAGTGCCGCCCCAACCCGAACCCCAGATCGAGTGCGTTCCCCAGACCTTCGTCCCTGAATCTGGGAAGCAGCGAGACGACCCAAGGCTCAGGCTCCAGCCACCAGGTTCGTCCCTCCTCGGTTCTCCAGATCTCGTCCCACTCTTTCATCGGCGTCCATGGCGAGCCACACTATCAGCCGCTCGGTGAGGTACATCCACGCACCCATTGGCGAACCTGAGTGGGCGTGAAGGGCTCACTCAACAACCGGGCGAAGTTAGCCACCCGGTCCGGCCCCTCCAGTAGCGGGGCAAGCAGTGCCGCGCCCACGCAGTAGCCGAAAACGTAGGAGCGACAAAGAGGATCCTGGATGAACTCCATCGCCTTGGCCGCTTCCTCGGGGCTGGCCAACGCTTGGCGCGCTATGTAGTCCTGCACCTCCTTGGGCCGGCGACCATCTCGGTGGAGGAGCAACGCCGCGTTGGCATACACGACCACCACCACGACCTCCCGGAGATGCATCACGGCAATGTCCCGTTCCACATCAGCCACCGGCAACCACGCAAGGGGATAGAGCTCATCGCGCAAGAAGACCGCCAACTCCTCATCGTCGAAGATCAGTTTCCAGGCCCACATAGCCAGGCCCTCGGAGAGGACGGCCTCTGGGCCCAAACTCAAGGCCACGGCGTGTTCCCCCCTGCCTTCCTGCTGATGGAGCCTGTAATCCTTGACTGCCCGTTCCGTGTGGTGGCCCGGGTAGGTCTCGTGGGGCACTGTTGGAACGGCATCCTCCATACACAAGGGCAAGTCGGTATTCACGTCGATGCGGGAGCGGTAGTGGCCGAGGTACCAGTTGTAGGCCAGCCAGGACTCGTCTTGGACCAGTTGCAGCGATACCTCTTCCTCCTCTGGCAGCTTGAAGAGAGACCTGGTGCGTCTTCGGCATTCCCGGACAAGTGCTTCATAGACGGGCAGGATTTGCCGCCGCTGGAGTTCCACACTCTTCTTCCAGGCCAGTACACGTTGAGAGAGCGGCCCCCTGCCGGGCAATAGGCTGTCCATCTTCGCGTGGTAAGCCTCGAAGACGTCTTCGTCGGCCATTTCCGGGGTGACGTCGAAGTAGGCCTCTACCTCTTCCTCGAAGCCCAACTGCTCCCCCGAGAGGTTGCCAATGAGGGCGGCCATCGCCCGCGTCTGCCGCAGCACATACTCCTTGCGGTGAGGGGCGTAGTCGCTGGCGTCGACAGCCTGCTGAAGCTCTCTGGCGTCGCCGGCCAAGATGTCTGGCGACCGCGGATCGCCCACCTCCGCCTCGGCCTTCAATCTTGGGGGGCCGTAGTAGGCATCTATGAACCCCGGCATGTGGCGATCCAGGTGCAGAGCCAGGGTCAGGTAGCTTCGGCCTATCTGGTCCATGGTGGTTTCGTTTCTCCGATCCCCGCTGAAGCATCCAACATGGCCTCCGAGGCGGACTCCAGGCTCATCTGGGCGTCCACGATTGTGGCATCACGTCGAGGCAGGAGTGAGCAGGCACGCCCCTGTAGCAGACTGTACAGCTGCCCCCGGAGAAGAGGCTAGATCTATGTGCTCTACTCCTCTACGGCTTGAGTCTCGAAGGCACCGATGTCGCACGGAGTATCGCTAGACGTCAAAGCCACCGGCCGTGGCATCCCGCGCTGGTCAAAGGCCAGGGTACAACTGATGGCTGAGATGGCATCGATGGCGGGGCTGCCGGGAAGCAGAGGGTGAGTCCTGGTGCTACCCCCATTCACCCCCAGCGGGCCCAGCATGGGGTCACCCGACCAGGCCGGAGCGCAACTGCCGTCCTCCACCAGGTTGTTGGCGTTGATGACGATGCTGCTCTCGTCGCCCAACATGCAGTCGTCACAGCAGTACTCGCGCCCATCGGTGTTATCGGCGATGATGCTGTTTGTGAAATCGAGGCGGCCCCGGATCACACCGCTCTCGAAAGACCCTTCCATGTACACCCCGCCACCGGTCGCGGCGGCCTTGTTGCCTGCAACGGTGCCATTCGTCAACTGCGCATGGCCCTTGATGTAGATGCCCCCGCCGCTCCCACCCGTGGCCTCGTTGCCGCTGACGGTGCTATTGCTCAGCTCCAGAACACACTTGCAGGCTACGAAGACGCCGCCCCCGTGCCCCCGCGAGCTATTTCCACTCACCGTGCTGTTGATCAGCAGCAGCGGACCCTGCTCGCACTTGATGCCACCACCCGTGCCGCACCTGGTGTAGAACTCCCCCGAGCCGTCGGCGACGTTATCGCTCACCGTGCTGTCGATGAGGGTCATACTGCCGAAATTATTCAAACCCCCACCAGCGCTGGCGTTGTTCTCCGCAACCACGCACCGCTCCAGCGTCACCGTGCCCAGGTTGTGGACCCCGCCCCCAGACTCAATGCCCATCTGGGGGTTGCCATGACGAATGGTCAGGTCTATGAGAGTCACGGTGGCTCCCTCGGCGATGACGAACACGCTCTCGGTGGCCTCGCCCCACTGCGCGTGACCCTGCACCATCGTACCGTCAGGCGCCTGGCCCAGGATGGTGACGTCCTTGTCCACGGTGATCCCCTGCTCCGTGTGGACAGCATCGAGCACGCCGATCTTGTCGCCGTTTCCAGCGGCATCTGTCGCCGCCTGAAGCGTGGTGAAGTCGCAACCACTCACGCACACCGTGAGGTCAGGGCTCGGCGTCGGTGTGGGCTCCGGGGTGGCCGTGGGTTCCGGCGTGGGCGTGGGCGAGGGCGTCCACAATGGCAGAGGCGCCATGATCAATCCTACCAGAGCGACCACGGCGAGGCTGAAGACGATGCTGATCAGCCTCTTCTTCCACTCGTCGGACATGCGGCCCTCCTTCGCCCGTTGCTATACCTACGCCATCAACGCTGCACTACCTTTCGTAGACCCAGGCCTCGAAGAGGGAGCTGAGATCGCACTGGCAGTGCTCCTCGGCAAGCTCTTCGAAATCCTCCGCCGTCCCGATGCCCCACTTGTGCGATTGGTAGTAATCCCTCAAGAATTGATCGAAAGTCTCCTGGCCCATGTGCCCAGCCAGGGTATCCATGAAGATGGGGCCACGACCGTAGACGATGGCTCCGTACTCCTGTCCGCTGGCGTAGTCGCCGCTGGGCAGGCCGATGGGGACCTCGGCGAGGTCCGCACGCTGCCACCTATCGTACCACGAACCACTCCAGCCCTCAAAGGCCCCCTCTCCCCCCACATCCAGGTAGTACAGCCCGGTGACGTACTGCACCAGGGCCTCGTCCAGCCAAGGTTCGTCCACCTGATCGTTGCCCACCACGTTGTAGAACCACTGGTGGGCCACCTCGTGCCCAACGCTACTCTGGAGCATAATCCGAGTCGGGAGCCCCCATACTTCGGCATCTGGATCGTAGAGTTGAAGGCCTAATCCCACCAGGCTGGGGTACTCCATGCCCAGGGCCTGCATCGGGGTGCTCAACACGGCGAACTCTACGTAAGGATAGACTCCGAACCGCTCGTTGTAGCTACCCAAGGCATCCACCGCGTACTGCAATGCCAGTTGGGCGTGCTCCTCTCGCTCGGGGAAGGCGTAGCTGTTGACCATGGTCTCGCCCACCTGCTCACTAATCGCCACGTACCGCTCGCTGGCAGCTAGATAGAAGTCGCGCGCCGGACCGGCAGCCAAGGTCAAGACCTGCTCGTTGCCTTGCGTTTCCTCCTCCACTTCGACCCCAGAAGCCACTATCACCAGGTCCGCGGGCGCCGTCACCTGGACCACATAGAAGCTGATGTCGAAGTAGGTCAGGTCACCCGCCGGCGGAGGTACCTCCACGTTCCAGCCTTCGTCGTCGTACACCGCGACGACCGGGTAGAACTCGTCCAGCACCAGAACGTCGTCGAAGTATCCGAACAGTCCGTAATTGCCGCCCATCTCCCGAGGGACCTCCACCTGGAAATCCATCTCGATCGTGGCCTGATCGCCCGGCTGGAGCGGCACCGGCAGGGCAACCCGAAGGGCACTCTGCTCGAACTCGTAGACCGCTTCTGTCTCCTGTCCGTCCACCGTCACCCCGGATACTGCTGTCTGGCCACCGTTGGCATTGGCAAATAGCCGGAAATAGACCTCTTCCACGGCCACCTCCTCCCGATTGGTATAGCGGACTTCCTCGCGGCCTTCCAGGGTGTCAATCTCCTCGGGTATCAGCAGATCGATGTGATACTCTGTGGCCCCTGGGAGTTCATCGAGCACCCCTTGCTCCGCTGCGATCAGCCCCCCCTTGAACACCGAGCGGTCGCCCCAGCTTACCTCAGCCGGCTGGACAGGAGTTGGCCTGGCGGCGACGCCCGGTGAGGGAGAACGTGTTGCCTCTTCGGTAGGCACCGCCGGCTGCCCGCTGCAAGCCGACAGCACGAGGCCCATGAGGACGGCAACAGGGACCAGTCTCTTTCGAACACACGTCATGTCTGTCCTCCAATCACGGTGTCAATCCGAGCCCGCGCCTTGCGGAGTAACGAAAGCCGCAGCGACCCATGGCTCCACGCAAACGCCACAAGACGCCCTACTAGTTACACCAGGGACACCAAAGGGAGGTTCGAAGGGGTACAGAAACGGCGAGCAATCATAGTGCTCCCAGAAACATGCTCGACCCTCGCCAGACCACCAGTCTGCGCTACGGTGGTTGTGGTGTCGGGGTACAGGGCGCTTGGCTTTGGGAATGGAGCGTCGGCCAGGCGGACCCGCGGCGATCCTGCGTCTACCTGAGCTCTAGAAGGTCCTCTATCCTCACCTCTCCCAGGTCGTCGGTGACCAGATCCGCGCCCGCCTCCTCCAAGGCCTGCCTGTCGCCGATTCTGAACACACCCACGGCGTGAAAGCCCAGCGACCTGACAGCCTTCACGCCAGAGGCCGCGTCCTCGAAGACGAAGAACGTATCGATCTCCGCCCCAGGTAGACTCCCCAACCCCTGAGCAGCATACCTCAGGATCTCCTCCTTGCCGCCAAGATCCACACCGCAGGCATCGAAATCGAAGATCGTATAGAGCGTGTCTTCCTCGCCCATAGCCCCGAAATCGTGGCCCAGCTCCCTGAGCACCCGAGACCTGGTCACCTTCTTCAGCATCGTACTGGCGTTCTTGGACGCCGAGGCAGCAGCCTGTAGCATGCCAGCGCGCTTGGCCCTCAGCAGCAAGCCCACGGCACCCGTGAAGAGCTCGAATTCGCCTTTCTGGATCAGTTCCTTGGTCAGCGCGTCCTTCTCCTCGGCGTACCTTCTCATCAGACGTGTCTTCTGCCCCTCACTGGTAGCGCCCAGCCTTTCGTAAACCCCTAGCAGTTCCAGGATGTTATGCGCCCCCTCGTATCTGGGTCTGGAAGCCAGGTGAGTGAAGTAGAAATCGGAGGTGAGTCCGTTCGTTTTCCACGGCTCCCTTTTCAGCGTGAGACGCCACGCCTGCTCGTGCGGGCTATCGAGAACCACGCCATCAATGTCCCAGATGAAGCCCATCCTGCCAGCCATGCCTATCACCTCGCCACTCCCACGGCGCCAGCGGGTTTGAGCACCCCTCTCGTGATGAGACCCGTGCCAAGATGTGTACTCTACGCACTGACCGCTCGGGCCTGCCACCATTGTAGATACTATATCATAGATGAATCCCGCTATCAAAGACGTCTCAGCTCCTTCCGCGTCGGCCGTCCGGGCCTCTCATGGTTTACCAGAGCATCTCGCTGCGTCCCTACGATTAGGTCTTCGTACCCTTAGAAGGTCCAAAGACTTGACTTGCGGTATAGAATGATGTACAATGAAGGAAGACCCATCTGGAGGTGCACAAGATGGCTATCGGTCTCAACCTCAACGTGGTCATAGCCCAGTGGGAGCAGGCCCATCCGGGCGAGAAGTTGACCCTGAGGAGACTCAGCGACGTCACCGGCGTCAACAAGAACACTCTCGGTCGGCTGAGGGGCGGGACCGCCGAGCGTCTAGACCTGCGCACCCTCGACGCCCTCTGCACGTTCTTCAACTGCACGCCCAACGACCTGTTGCTCTTCAGCACGGAGGGTCACGGAGTGATGGCAGCACAGAGGAGAGACATGATGAGAGACAAGCTGGTGAGAGACGTGATGCACCGCAAGGTGATCAGTTGCCGCGTAGACACTCCCCTCAAGGAAGTGGCCAGGCGTTTGGACTCTGAGAGGATCAACGCCCTAGTGGTGGTAGATGAGAGCGGCGACCTGTGCGGCGTCGTCTCTCAGACCGATCTGGTCAAGGCCTCGGATCAGGACTGGGAGAACATGGTGGCTGAAGACGTGATGACGCCGGACGTGGTGACCATCGTTGCCGACATCCCTGTGCTGGCAGCCGTGGAGCTGATGGTCGACAGCCAGATACACCGCGTGGTCATCACCCAGGGAGGGCTGGCGCCTCGCCGCACCGTGGGGGTGCTGTCGCTGACCGACGTCGTCAGGGAGATGGCAAAGTAGCCCACGGAGCCGCATTCACCACGCTGTAGGCGTGCTCCCGCCATCTGCCAAGGCTAGCGCCCTTTTCAGCCTTGCTCCCTGCCCCCTGAGCCTTTTCGAGCAGGGCCAGCTACCCCCGTGGCCGCTGCTGGACAATGCAATGGAAACACCCGCCACCCAGCAAGACCTCCCGGGCGGGCACCATCACCACCCTGCGCTCGGGAAAGAGTCCCTGCAACCTGCATAGCGCTGGATCGTCCTGGGGGTCCCCAAAACAGGGAGCCACGATACCCCCATTGGCGATGTAGAAGTTGATGTACGAAGCCGGCAGCCGCTCCCCTGCCTTGCGAGGCTTGGTGCCTTCCGCCTCAATTATCCCTTTCGCCTCTTCTTCACTCCTGTACAGCGGCCCCGGCTGGTGGATCTTGTGTATCTGTAGCTTCCGGCCCCTCGCATCTCTGGCCGCACTCAGACGCTCGTATGCCTCCATCGAGCGCTTCCATTGGGGATCCGACCGGTCGTCGGTCCAGGTCAGGGCCACGACACCCGGCCGCACGAAGCAGCAGAGGTTGTCCACGTGCCCGCTGGTCCCGTCGCCGTAGACGCCTCCCGCCAGCCAGATGACCTTCTCCGCACCGAGATACTCGACCAGCTTCTCCTCGATCCCCTCTCTGCCCAAGTCAGGGTTGCGGTTCAGCAAACACTCCTCGGTGGTCAACAGTGTACCCTCTCCATCCACGTGGACGGAGCCGCCCTCCAGCACCAGGTCGGACTTGTAGCGGTCAGCACGCTCGATGTCGAGAACCTTTCGAGCCAGGAGAGCATCCTGCTCCCAGGAGGAGTAGTGGGGACGGTCAGGGCCACTCCACGCCTTGAACTCCCAATCAACACCACGAACGATGCCTTCTGCGTTGACCACAAACGTCGGGCCGGTATCGCGTATCCACGAATCATCGTAGGAGATCTCGACCACACGGATCGCGGCTGAGAGCCCCTGCCTCGCATTGAGGTACTGGGCCCTGGAGACCCCCATCGTCACCGGTTCGAAGCGCGCGATGGCCTCGGCCACCTCTGCGAAGGCGGCCTGAGCCGGTTTGGCACCCATACGCCAGTTGTCCGGGCGCTCTGGCCACAACATCCAGCACCCAGCGTGCGGTTCGAACTCGCCCGGCATGTGGAAACCATCATTCTTGGGCATGCTACTGATGGTGGCCATGCACCCTCTACGACCTACTAGGTGTGTCCTCGCTGGTCTCGCGCCCGCACGCCGGCCCCGCCTTTTGGCCGTGCGCCACGAAGATGCTCACGGCCGCGAAGTTGTCTCCGCACTCCGACTGGGCACAGCAGGCCTCACGCGGCGGCGGCCTTCAGATCACCTACGGTATTGTATGGCAACCATGAATCTCTGCCAACGCTGGACGCGGAGCCGTGGTCAGCACGCGCCCGCCTGGAAGCACAGTACCGGGGGGAGGGCAACCCCCTGAGCGCGGAACTGCCCGAGACCGTCACGACGTTGTCCTACGACCTAGAGGAGTTGGCCGGACCACCGAAGTGAGTCACCAAGGCTGCACGACCGGCTCAAAGTTGACAGTTTCACTGGACTATACTATAGTGCATCTAGACGGAGGTCGCCCATGAAACTGTCAACGAGGGCCAGGTACGCGCTGCGAGCCATGGTGGATCTGGCCATGCATTGCGACCAGCGCCCTGTGTCCCGTAAGGAGATTTCCGCGAGACAGGACATCTCAGCTCACTACATGGAGCAGCTCTTCGCCAAACTCAGAGATGCGGGAATCGTCGAAGCTGTCAGGGGACCCGGAGGAGGCTATCTCCTGGCCAGATCGCCGGAGGAGATCACGGCCGGCGACGTGGTCCGAGCGGTGGAGGAGGTGCTGGCCCCGGTTCCGTGTCTGAGAGAGGACTCCCCCTCGGCGTGCGAGCGCACGCTCACCTGCCCCACGCGCCGCCTGTGGCATGAGCTCGGACAGAGAGCCGATGAATTCCTCGACTCCAAGACTATCCGGGACCTGTGTGACGAAGCTCACCAGCTAGCCAGCGGAGAGTAGCCAACCGCCAGCGAGGGCGCAACTCCTTCGAACCAGCAACTCAGGGGTCCCGTGTCCCAGGCTGCCTGGACGTCCCCCTCACCATCCGACAGGTAACGCACATCGGGCAGATCTTGGAGCCGCCCGATGTTCTATTCTCATCCTAATGTGGACCCTCGAGCGGCTACCACATTCGCAGCGCCGAGGTCGATTGTGCCGTCACGCCCATCGCTGCCCTACTGGAGGACGGCCGCCAGCACCGGCGTTTTCCTCGCCCACGTCCTCGACAAGCGGGTACCAAGCCCATGCCACTGACCTGCCCTCACCAGGGCGAGTCCCACCAGCAGAACCGCGTACACCACGTGCTCATCGATCAACGGATTATGCTCTGGCGGCACGTTTCCCATCCACATCAGGGTCACCTACACCGCACCAGCGAGTCCGGCCTCTGCATTCTGCCGCGCGTATGCGGTCATCAGATACTCGATCATACCCGTGTCGTGAACGGCGCGGATCGGCTCAAGTCCGGCGTCATCAGGAGCGATGACTGGCCCCAACTCCTGCTTGTTGATGGCAGACAGGATGCTGTCAACACGCTCCGGCACGTCAAACGATGCGGAGCGCTCGCCTTGCTTGACGACGTAAGCGGGCTGATGGGCACGCTGCACAGGCGAGTAGATAGTCAACACAGGGAAGACGCTCGTGCCGTCAGGCGCGTTCGGGACAGATACACCTTTTCCACGTAGGGCGACGTCATCGCCCGGAGCAGCGCGCTGTACCCAACATCGAACCGCACTATTGCTCCCACCTCCAGGCCCAGGCCACTGACGTCCAGAATCAGATGATCGCCGCTTGCCCCCAGGACATTCGCCTTTATCCTGGGCTTGATTGCCAAACCGTCAACGTCCTGCCTTCCGAGGGCGAGGATCGCCCTTTCCATATTCCCTTTGCCCTCGAATACCGGAACGCGACCAAACGCATCCTGGGCAATTTCGCCGTAGGGCTGCGAGAGCTTTGTCTTGAGTTCGATGACCTCAGCGACCAGCGTGAAGGCGTCCGTATACAGACCGGGAATCCCCTCTCGGGTTAACGTGTCGCAACCCAACAGTATCGCCTCGCCGATGCGCAAGTGGTTGACAAGGCCGACGTCCGGCGTTGAAACGAACCACTGGTAGTTTGCCGAGTTCCCCCCGGAGACGATCTCAAAGTTGATGCCATAGCGCTGTTGAAGGTTTCCGGCCATCGCGGACAACTCTTGCATATTCGCCTCGGTTGGCCTGACGCCCCCGAAACAGGCCAGGTTCGTTCCTACCCCTATCAGTTTGACGCCGCGCAGACCCATCACTTCCGCCACCACCGGCTCGACGTCGGAGGGCAGTATGCCTTCCCGCAGGTCGCCCAGTTCGATCATCAGAATGACTTGATGGATCTTGTCGCGTTTGGACGCGTGCCTGGCAAGAAGTCGGATAACGGAGATTTCGGTATTGAGGCTCACGTCGGCAAACTCGACCACTCGCTCGACCTCGCTGGGCATAGGGGAGCGTATGAGGATGAATTGCGCGTCTAACCCAGCCTCTCGCATCTTTTGGATATTGGCAATGCGTGAATCACCAAAGGAGCGAATACCACTGTTGAGCAAAGCCCTCGCAATCCTGGGGGAGCCACAGACCCCTTTTGTGACGGCGGTGACGCAGATCCCCTTGGAGCCGTATAACGCCGTCAGCTTGCGGGCATTATCTGCCAGTTTGTCGAGTTCTATCTCTATCCGAGGTGCTGGCATCTCATTCTCTAGTCCTCAAACTGAGTCTCTTGATAGCGCTCTGAATGATCTCATCCAGCAGATCCTTGCCGTCCTTTCCTTCCGCGCGAGCCATAAAGCCAATATAGCTGTGAGGTTTTTCCTTGGGCGTGCACATCAGCCCCGCGAACGTGTTCCCCTCCAACAAGAACGGCCCTTCCTCGGTCAATATCGTGTCAATTCGACCAAAGTCCTTGAAACCCAAGACGCGGTAGGCCCGGAGCGCCAATTGCTGCATCATCTGGGTCTCTTTAGCAGTCAGCGGAGCAGGACAAAGGAAGGAATCGTTATCTAACTCCTTTTTCTCAAAGGTTAGTGTGATATCTCCTTTACGACACACAATCTCCAAGGGAGGAAGAGTTCTTGCATTCTCGTTGCCCAAGACACCCAGGGTGATTTCTCTTCCTCGCAGGAACTTTTCTATGAGGACTGGTTGACTGATAGTCTCGAGGCTCTCCACAACTTCACTGACCAGTTGGTCGTAGTTGTGGACAACGGACGCGTCGTTGATCCCTGCGCTACCCCGGCCAGCTACCGGTTTGACGAAAAGCGGATATTCGAAAGGCGGGTCGTCCCGAAACACCTTGCAGTCTTTCTCTGATCTGGCCAAACAGAAAGGCGATGTCGGCAGGCCCACTTGCTGCCAGAGCCTTTTCGCCAGTGATTTATCCATGGTGATGGCTATAGTGAATGTATCGGATCCGACGTAGGGTATCTCTAGTTCTTCAAGGATCGCGGCTTCTACCAGGCTGGAAACGTTAAAGACAAGGTCAACTTGCAAAGACTGTAGATCGTTGATGAAATTGGGTCCCCAATGAATCTGGTAGACGCTATAGCCGGCTTCAGTTAACGATTGCTCGTGATGTTCCACCTCGGCATCTGTCTCGTCGACGACATTGTCGGCACCGATGAGCTTTTCTTGAATTGCATAGTTTCCTCGTTTCTTGTTCAGTAGGCCGATTCTCAGGTTTGCTATTGTAGTTCGCACGTCGTTGTATCCTCTCTTGCTTTTGCCGCCCAACTATATGTTTGGCGACAGACATGTCGCCAAACATACCTATACGCGGATCGTACACACCTCTTCCGTTTCGTCAGGCACGGGAGAAGGACCTTCGCCATCATGCCACCGAGGGACCTGGCACTGGACACGGAGCAGGTTCGTGAACTGGTGGCCAGGAGCGGCTACGAAGTCACGACGAGGTGTCGGCTGGGAACCACCTTCGCCTGGGGTTCCACCGGGCTGGCCAGCCTTCTTGTGAGTGGAATCATGATCGTCGAGGGTGCTCGCGACGAGGAGGAAGCCGGTGACCTGTACCGCTCGCTGGTCGACGAGGGACTCGGCATCCCGGCCTAGATACGGGGCGCCGACAAGCTGAGCGACTGAAGTGGCCCGAACGGGGGAGTGGTCAGCTCCCCCGGAATCAGGTCGCCTTCTCCCCACACTCCGGGCAGAACTTGGCCCCAGGGCTCATCTTCGCCCCGCACCCCGCGCAGAACTTGGCGTCCTTGAGCTTCGCCCCGCACTCAGGGCAGAACTTGGCGTTGCTGGCCAGCGGGGCCTCACAATTGGGGCACGTGGCGCGGATCGTCTCCCGCCAGTACTCCTTGCCGAGTTTCTTGTCTTCCTCGGCCATGGCTGCGTGGGCCCAGGCTTCCTCCACGGAGCGACTGGCCTGGGCGGCCGACATCTCCACTCCCAGATCTGGGGCACACTCCTTGCACAACCCACGCTTGGTGTTCCAGCAGCTCTCGCGGCAGACCCATTCTGAGCAGCGAGGGCACTGGACCAGCTTGGGCTTGACGTGTTCCACAGCCTCCTTGAAAGCCTTGTCGTGCGCCGTCTCCCAAGCGCCCGAGCGCACCCGTTCCCCCACATCTGCCGCAGCGCCGAAGATGCCACCAAGCACGTTACTCGCTGCCTCCAGCGCCTCGGACGCAGCACCCACCGCAGACGCCTTGAACGGCGTGCGAAAGCCTGCGTCGCAGCGAGCGCACTTGAACTCGAATTGGAAGCCGAGATCCGTGCTCAGGTCTTCGTAGTTTGAGATAACCTCGATTTCGTCGCTCATCGGACCCACTCCTCCCGCCCGTGCCAGGCGGTCAAGACAACTTCCTGCATCCACCACTGCTACCGGTACCCGCCACCTAGTAGCAACACCACTGTACATCCGCTCTGCAATCCCATTGTACCACCAACGAGTCCGGACCTCAAGAGCCCCAAAGCGCCACCCTGCTACCCTGGCCCTTTGAGACGCGCGCCCGCCTGGTACCCGGGCGCTACTGTCCTCTCGTCAAAGGGCGCCGCATGGGCTAGCCAGACGACCTCCCCACTTGGGCCCAGGCAGGATAGGGCTGGGGCTCATACTGCGCCCCGTAGACCCAATCGTCTGCCTTGATAAGGAACCGCCTGGCCCAAGGAGCACGGGTCGCGATCTCCGCCACGAGACGGTGGAACGGGGTCCTGGGCTTGCTCCAGGGGCAGACCACCTGGCAGATTCCGCATGCCGCGCCCTGACTACCCCAGTAGAGCAGGCACTTCACCTCGTCGATCTTCCATTTTCTGACGCCTCTCACGTCCACCTTGTCCCCAAAGGGAATGGCTCGCGAAGGGCAGTTCTCGGCGCACTTCAGGCACTTCTCACAGTAGTCTTGCACGCCGAGGTCAACGGGCCTATCCACCGCCAGGGGGAGGTCGGTGGTCACGCACGCCAGACGGAGATTGGCGCCCAACTCCTTGCTGACCAGATAGCCGCAGCGGGCCAACTCTCCCAGACCCGCATCGACAGCAACCGGAACCATCATCACGCCGTAGCTTCTTAGGTGGTGTGCGCGAGCCGGATACCCAAGAGCGCGGATGTATCGGGCCAACTCCACTGCCACCAGGGCGCTCAGCGCGTACACCCGACCGGTCTCGAAATCGTTCAACAGCGAGGGTCCCGTCCTCACCAGGTCCGCATCCTGAGGAAACGCCATGCTGATCGCGTACTTGTGGTCGATCTGTATGGGATCGCCGTATGTTAGACCTGTATAGCCGCCGGGCACGCCGGGGAACAGCGGAGGGTTTGCGGGATAGTCGCTGAAGAAGGGACGGGCTCCTCGATGACTGTACACCCAGGCCGGGTTGAGCCGTGCGATGCGCACCAGGTCTGCTCCCAGTATTCTGGCTACAGCCTTGATCCTATGCGACATCCACTCGGGCTTTTCGACCTTCACCCGGTACGAGTTGACCGGTCCGTCCACTGAGTCCGGCTGCGCCAGAGCCGCCACCGCGCCGAACGTCGTATCGTAAAAGGCCTCGTTCAGCGGGTCTTCAGGCACTTCAGGAGGGTTGTCGATCTTCTCCTGGATGAACCGGGCCAGCCGCCCGTCGATCTCCACCAACTCGGGGTGAAGCTCATGGTACGCTGTCTCCTCTTTGCTGCCCGGCATCAGAGCCTCGCGCGCAAATACGGTGTCCCTCTCGTCGAACCGCTCCAGGTTGCCCACGACATCGTAGGTAGGCCGCTCTACTTCGTGTGCCATTTCTACCTCCAGGGCAGAATATAGGGTCACCCTGCCAGGATGTCAACCCCGGCAAGCTGTGTTATAATGCGCTTCGGACCCGGTCTCGAAGGGGTCGCACTCGCTCCCAGCGGAGAGGACCAACCTCGCCAGGCATCGACGTGACACAGGGCGGCGCTCGCTCGCCCCCCACACGAGCGAGCAGGGCCGACTGCAGGCCCCCATAGGTTGATCGAATCGGTGGTATGCAGCACAGACAAGGAGCACGGTGTGTTTCAGAAGACTGTACTGGACCAGGGACTTCGTATCCTGACCTCGACCATGGATCACACCCACTCGGTGAGTGTCGGTTTCTTCATCGGAGTGGGGTCCCGGTACGAATCCGAGAGAGAGAACGGCATCACCCATTTCATTGAACACATGCTCTTCAAGGGCACGGAGACGAGACCTACCACCAGGGACATCGCCATCGCCATCGAGGGCATCGGGGGCTTGTTCAACGCCAGCACGGGCCGAGAACTCACCACCTACTGGGCCAAGGTTGGCGAGGACCACTTCTCCATAGCCCTGGACGTTCTGGCGGACATGCTTCTCAACTCCAAAGTGGAGGAGCAAGAACTGGAGAAGGAGCGTGGGGTCATCATCGAGGAGATCAACATGACCCTGGATCATCCTTCGGATTGGGTCCATCTGCTGGCGACTGAGCTGATATGGCCCGATCATCCCCTGGGTCGAGACCAGGCAGGCACCAAGGAGAGCGTCTCCGGGATCACCAGAGCGATGATTGGCGACTACCTGAATCGGCACTACCAGCCGGCCAACGCTGTGCTGGCCGTAGCCGGCAACATCCAACACGAGAGAGCGGTGCGTGAGGCTGAGTCCATGCTCGAGGCCTGGCGTCTGGCTCCAGCCGCCGCCTTTCTCCCCATGGATCAGGAGCAAGGAACGTACAGGGTAAGGCTGGCGCACAAGCCCACACAGCAAGCCCACCTTGCCCTCGTGCTCCCGGGCATCTCTCGCTTCGACGACGACAAGTACAGCCTCAGCCTGCTCAACACCATACTGGGGCAGGGCATGAGTTCTCGCCTGTTCCTGGAAGTACGGGAGAAGCGAGGACTGGCCTACTCCGTGTACTCATACGTCTCGCCTCTGACGGACACAGGTTTGGTGGGCGTCTACGCCGGTGTGGATTCAGACCGCATAGAGGGCGCTTTGCAGGCCATACTGGTGGAACTGGAGAAGATGAAGCAGGAACCTATGCCCGAGGAGGAGCTGCGCAAGGCCAAGGAGTTCACCAAGGGGCGACTGAAGCTACAGATGGAGGACTCCTCCTCCGTCGCCTCCTGGATCGGACGGCAGGAGATCCTCGAGGACCGGGTCCTATCCCTCGATGAGGTGCTGGAGGAAATAGATGCCGTGACCACTGATGACGTCCAACGTGTGGCACGGCGCCTCTTCCGCCAGGAGAAGCTCAATCTGGCCGTCGTCGGCCCTTACGAAAGCAACAAGGAAGAGGATTTCCGGTCGCTGCTGACACTCTGATGCCCTGTGGAGCCCCTGCGACTCCTGCGTAGGGCAGTTGGTCGTGACTACCGGAAGGGATACCAGATCGCGACGATGAGCGGGGCGTGCGCGGCCTCTCGAGCAGAAGTGCAAACCGTGCCGAAGATGGAGCCATCTCAGAGCATCTTGAATCGACCGGAGGTCCTGCGCGTGATCTTCCACCCGCGAACCCACGATTCCCCCACCACTGTCCCATCCGGTGTGCGCTCCATTTCCATAGAGGTCGAGCAGGGAATCTCCGCAGGCGGACGACTGTACGAAGCAGGGCCAGACGCTCCGGCGATCCTCTTCTGGCACGGGAACGGCGAGATCGCTGCCGACTACGACCCCATCGGCTCGCTCTACGCTAGCCTCGGGATCACGCTGCTCGTGTTTGACTACCGGGGATATGGCAACAGCGGCGGCTCGCCCACGTGCAGCAACCTTCTCACCGATGCGGTCACTCTCTTCCAGGCGGCCGAGGGCATCTTCGAGGATCAAGGTCTCGCCCCCTCCAGGCTCTTCGCCATGGGCCGTTCCCTGGGAAGCGCAGCCGCCATTGAGGTCGCCAGCACCCACGGAGATCAGCTCGTTGGGCTCATCGTCGAGAGCGGTTTCTCGGACACCTTCTCCCTTCTGGCACGCCTAGGCGTGCACGTGTCGGGTGCAACCGAAGCGAGCGATGGCTTCGGCAACGGCCTCAAGATGGAGAGGGTCACCATCCCCACACTGATCATCCACGGCGAGAGCGACGTCCTCATCCCGGCAGCAGACGGTCAGCAACTCTTTCGCAGCTCGCGCGTAGACGACAAGAGACTGGAGCTGATCCCGGGTGCGGGTCACAACGACCTGATGTTGGTGGGAAGGGCTCAGTACTTCGAGGCCATACGCAGGTTCGTGTTTGGATAACCCGGAGGTCTAGATTCGTGTCTGAGGCAGAGCAGGGGGATTCCACTACGCACATCATCATTGGTGTGGCCGGAGGCACAGGATCGGGCAAGACCACGGTGTCGGAGGCGATCCTGGACAGGGTAGGGCGCGACGAGATAGCCTATTTGCAGCACGATTCCTACTACAGAGACCGCAGCTTTCTCCCACCCGAAGAGAGGGCCAACGCCAACTTCGACCACCCAGATGCCCTGGAGAGCGAACTCCTCGCCCAGCACCTCCGATCGCTCAAAGTGGGGCAAAACGTGGAGGTACCTCTCTACGACTTCACCTCTCATACGCGCAGGCACGAGACAGTCCGTGTCGAGGCGCGGAACGTCATCCTCGTGGAAGGCATACTCATCTTCGCCGAGAAAGCCCTAAGGGAGTTGATGGACATCAAGGTCTTCGTGGATACCGACGCTGACGTTCGTTTCATCCGCCGGCTCCAGAGGGACATCAGCGAGCGAGGACGGACAGTGGAATCGGTGATTCGACAGTACACTGAGACAGTACGCCCTATGCACCTGGAGTTCGTCGAGCCCAGCAAGCGGTATGCTGACATAATCGTCCCCGAGGGCGGTTTCAACGTCACTGCCATAGACATGATTGTAGCCAAAGTCAAGGACATGATCGCAGAGCAGTGAGGGTTGAGGGCCGGTAGCTGCGCCCTCATGTCCTGGCTGCCCTGAATGCCGTCCGAAGACTTTCGTCCGGATGCGGACAATGATCGGTGGGAGGTTGGTACTATTGACTGCTGTACTGCAGCATAGTATAATGGGGCATAGCAGGGCTAAGCTCGGCTATAAAGGGGAGGGTCTTGCAGAGAAGACCATCTGGGGCGAGTGTATATCCCGTGCGTCGTCTGAGCGCGGGCCGTTTCTTTGTGTTGCCCCAGCATCGCCCAGCACCACGAGGCCGTACACTTGAACGCGCAGCCGCATTGACAGGCCACAGAAGACCGGCCAAGCGATCCATCGAGATGACGGCTGGCCTTGAGAGCAAGGCAAGGTTTGAGTCAAGATCGCACTTCCACGGTCGGAATCGGACTACCACGGAGAACAACCGAAGACACGAGAACTCACCATGAACACGACTGTCGACGACCAGCAAACGGGGACCGTGATCCCCCCTGTTCACGAAGCACCCACCATACTGATCCGACCCTCACGCGGTTGGGTCGCCCTCAACCTGCGGGATCTGTGGAACTATCGAGAGTTGCTCTATTTCCTTACCTGGCGCGACATCAAGGTACGATACAAGCAAACGGTTCTCGGAGCAGCCTGGGCGGTGCTCCAACCCTTCTTCACCATGGTTGTCTTCAGCGTATTCTTTGGGCAGTTGGCCAAGGTACCCTCAGACGGCATTCCCTACCCGATCTTCTCCTACTGTGCGTTGCTGCCCTGGAGCTACTTTGCCGGCGCGCTGGACCGGGCAAGCAACAGCCTCGTGGGCAGCTCCCATCTAATCACCAAAGTCTACTTTCCACGTCTGGCCATACCCATCTCCGCCGTGATGGCAGGGTTAGTGGATTTCGGCATCGCTTTCGTGGTCCTCCTGGGCATGATGATCTACTACGGCTTCACTCCCACGACAGCCGCCTTGACTCTGCCGCTTTTCCTGTCACTGGCCGTGGCGACTGCCCTGGCTGTAGGCTTGTGGTTGTCGGCCCTCAACGTACAGTATCGAGACGTGCGGTATACGATTCCCTTTCTGACTCAGTTCTGGCTCTTCGCCACGCCGGTCGCCTATTCCAGTAGTCTGGTGCCGGAGCGGTGGCGTGCCTGGTACGGGCTGAACCCCATGGCCGGCGTGGTGGAGGGGTTCCGCTGGGCATTGCTGGGCAAGGAGCCGCCCGCATCTCTCCTGGCGGTTTCCACGGTGGTCGTGGTATTGTTGCTCATCGGCGGTCTGTACTACTTCCGCCGCATGGAGAAAACCTTCGCCGACCTTATCTGAACGATGACTGATATCGCCGTACGCATTGAGAACCTGAGTAAGCAGTACCGCATCGGTGGGCCACAGGCTCGCTACAAGACGATGCGCGAGACTCTGATGGACATGGCTGCGGCTCCAGCACGCCGTTTGCGCCGCCTTGGCCAACCCGCGCCACCCGAGGAGACCATCTGGGCCTTGAAAGACGTATCTTTCGAGGTCGAGCAGGGGGAGGTGGTGGGCATCATCGGTCGCAACGGCGCCGGCAAGACCACACTGCTGAGAATCCTCTCCCGCATCACCGAGCCTACCGGAGGGTACGCGGAGATCAAGGGCCGTGTGGGTTCGTTGTTGGAGGTGGGTACCGGCTTCCACCCCGAGCTCACGGGGCGGGAGAACATCTACCTCAACGGGGCCATCCTGGGCATGAAGCGAGCCGAGATCGACAGGAAGTTCGACGAGATCGTGGCCTTCTCCGAGATCGAGAAGTTCCTGGACACGCCGGTCAAACGGTACTCCAGCGGGATGTACGTACGTCTGGCCTTCTCCGTGGCCGCCCATCTGGAGCCCGAGATACTGCTAGTGGATGAGGTACTGGCGGTGGGCGACGCTGCCTTTCAGAGGAAGTGCCTGGGGAAGATGGGGGATGTGGCCCACGAGGGGCGGACGGTGTTGTTTGTCAGCCACAATCAGAAGGCGATATCGGACCTGTGCGAATGGGCCATCAGGCTAGACGATGGGCGGCTTGCCGACCAAGGACCCAGTGGCGATGTTGTGGGGCGCTATCTCGAGGAGGAACTAGGCACCGAAGCGATGTTTGGGGGCCACACCACCGTAGACCCGGACCCGTCAAGGCCCATGCGCCTTCGTTCCGTAATGGTCGTGAACAACGAGGGTCGTCAGGCTGGACAAGTCGAGATGGGCCAGCCTTTTCGAGTACGCCTGCAGTACGACGTGAATCGTCCTACCGCCTCAGCGCATGCCATATGCTACTTCCTAACCACCGATGGCATCAATGTGTTCGGCTCGGGAGACACAGACTGTACACCGCAGCGCCTTGGCACACGCAAGGTCGGAAGCTACACCGCTGAGTTTGAGGTGCCGCCGTTCATCCTGAATGAGGGCAGTTACTTAATCTCAGTGAATCTGAGTATACCGTTCACGCGGTACCTGGACCGGCACGACTCTCTCGTCCGCCTCACGGTCGTGGACAGGAGTAGTATCCGGCGGACGTCGTACCAGCACCGGAGACCTGGAGTCGTTGGACTGGACCTACCATGGACGTACCTGGACGGCGAACCCGTTAGCGAGTCCTGACCCAGGCATTTGGGGGGTGTGATTCGGGATGCACCTGGAGCGACTACGTCGAGCGATATGCATGATGAAGCGACACATGTCGGGAATACGAATCGCCCCGGGAAGCGAGGACGTCTGTGTAACCCACCACAGGGATGTAGAGCTACCTGGAGATGCGTTCTACTTGGTGTCCTACCCGCGCTCCGGCAACACCTGGCTTCTGAACTCTCTGGCAATGCTTTTTGGAGCCATACGAAGCGAGGCCCGGTCTTCCTTCACGCAATACCCATTCTTGTATGGCACCCCCGGACATGATCAGTTCCACCTGAGGGCTGAGGAGCCCCTGGACATGTCTCGGCCACTGATCATCAAGTCCCACGAAGAATACGAGGTCCATCAGAGGTTATACCCCAGGCGGAAGCGCCTGTACCTCTATCGAGACCCGCGGGACACGCTGCTTAGTTATTACTTCTACGTCAAGGCTTTCAGGACCAAGGACGACGTAGTATTCGAGAGGATTGGCTCTGAGGGGGTCCTGACTGCCAAGACGGAACAGACCATATCCTTCAACCACGAGGAGTTCATGGAATTCCTGCTGAAGCACGCTTCAGAATGGGCTGCGCATGTGGAGGCTTGGCTTGCCGCCGATGATGTCTTAACCTTGAGGTACGAGGAGCTCCACCGGGACTTCTTGGACAAGCTAGCAACGATTGCCGCCTACCTTGACATAGAGCCTGTTGTTGGGCTAGCTGAGGTCGAGAAGGAGTACGTGCACCGGTTTAGGCGATTCCTCGCCGGTGATGCCCGACAGTTCTTCAGGAAAGGAATAGTAGGAGACTGGCGCAACTGGTTCAGCGACGAGCACGCCAGCGTGGCCGCCGAAGCAGCGGGCGACCTGCTGGTCAGGCTTGGCTACGATATAGACTACGACGTAGAGAGTACGGCAACCTCCTCTGGCCAATTGGCGAAGCCGTGAGCTGCGGCCAAGCCGCCCTGAAAAGGATGCGGTTGCATCGGAGGCTGCCCACACCATCAAGGCCGGGGATCAAACCAGCGTTCAGGCAATCTGGCGCGAGTCGCAGCGCAAGGAAAAAGCGAGGATTAGCGAGCCAATCATGAGTATCGGGGACACGACACCGAAGGAGCCCAGTCGAAGAACTTCACGGTTTCCCCGGACCGCTGGACTTGGGGCTGGCTGTAAGCGCGGCACCTACGTCGCCGGGGGTGACGACCCTTGGTCGTGCAGTCTCAGAAGGTCGCTGAAGTCCGGTGCGCGAGGCAGCTGTGCGCTAAGCATCGCCAACTCCAGCGAGCGATGACGCACAATGCCGCGTAGCCCTTTGGTACCAGAGTCGACCACGCATATGCTCGAGGTATTCTGCGTGAGAGACTTGATTGCCCGCTGGAAGGCCACGTTCGGCATCGATATCTCGGAAGAAGTGGCGGGGCTTCGGGAGATCGCGCTGCACCGCTGCGAGGCCAGCCATCTGGATTTCTTCGTTCCCGCTTCGCCAGAGGGATCCGCGCGGCTCTATGATCAGCTCGGCCAATTCGATTGGTTCTACATGCCCGAGAAGTGGGAGTTCGATCAGGGCATAATGGATCTTCGAGGATGCGACAGTATACTGGAGGTCGGCTGTGGGCCCGGGTTTTTCCTTCAGAAAGCGACAGAGCAGCTGAAAGCAAGCATTATTAGGGGAACGGAGACTAACCCGACCCTAGTGGAAAGAGCAGTGGCACGAGATCTAAAGGTGGAGCAAGTATGCCTGGAGGCTTTGGCGGCAAGAGGCGAGGTGTTTGACGCGGTCTGCAGTTTCCAGGTACTGGAGCACGTAAGCCAGCCTCGACACTTGCTCGAGTCCATGATTAGCCTGCTTCGCTCAGGGGGCAAGTTGGTCATCTGCGTTCCCAACAAGCGCAGCTTCCTCAAATATCAGTGCAACCTTCTGGACATGCCACCCCACCACATGACTAGGTGGAGTTCGTTTACTCTAAGATATCTTGAGAAACTGCTTCCGCTGAGGCTAGTGCGAATCCATTTCGAGCCGTTGGCGCCCTACCACACCCATGGCTACGTCACAGCCTACGCGGACTACTTGCGCGCCAAGGTGCCTGTGCTAGGTGGTTTTCTATCCGAGCCGAGGATATACACTTTTGCGCGCATGTTGGAAAACAGCCGCTTGCGTCGTCGCTTACGTGGCCAAAGCCTGTACGCAGTATTCGAGAGGATATGAGACTACTCAACCTTGGCTGCGGCCATCGCTATCATCCCTCGTGGGTCAATGTGGACTACCGGTCTACTGGACCGGGCGTCATCGCTCAGGATCTCACTCGTGGAATACCTTTTGGAGATGACTCTTTCTATGCGGTGTACCATTCCCATGTACTGGAGCATTTCTCCAAGGCTAGTGCAGCAGACTTCGTGCAGGAGTGCTATCGAGTCCTGAGACCGGGTGGCATCTTGCGAGCGGTGGTGCCTGACTTGCAGCAGATTGCCCGCCTCTATCTCGAGTTAATGGAGAAGTCTTTAGGGGGCGATCGTGAGGCGCAAGTGTGCTACGACTGGATTATGCTCGAGATGCTCGACCAGATGGTGCGAGAGCAGCCAGGCGGCGAGATGCTCGAGTACTGGAAGCAGAACCCCATGCCAGCCGAGTCCTTTGTGATCGAACGGGTGGGCTCGGAAGCGTTGAACGCCTTGGCGGTCCTGCGAAGTGAGGCTGCGGCACGCACGAGGAAATCAGCCGACCTTGTGCCCCGACGGGAAGACAGGGATGCCGCAAGGAAAGGAGATCCTCGCCTTTCCGCACAACTGCATCGGTGGATGTATGATCGCTACTCGCTCGGCCGCTTGCTGCAACGGATAGGCTTCCAGGATATTCGCGTTTGCCGGGCAGATGAGTCGAGGATACCCTGTTTCAACGAGTACCTGCTGGACATCGACGAAGATGGGTCAGTTCGCAAACCCGATTCCTTGTTCATGGAAGGCCAGAAGTAGGAACGTCTGATGAAGATCGTGCACCTGAGTACTAGCGATGTTCGCGGCGGTGCAGCACTAGCAGCATACCGCCTGCATGGGGCATTGCTGCGGGCTGGACACGATTCACTCATGCTGGTCAGGCATATGCACTCAGCCG
>Ga0315539_1000819_pt1 | contig 23270 bp, 19 predicted proteins | sample SalMarSW160150MG_FD_203097 | JGI IMG/M metagenome (GOLD analysis project Ga0315539, IMG submission 203097) | Salt marsh sediment microbial communities from the Plum Island Ecosystem LTER, Massachusetts, United States - Salt Marsh Sediment SW1601-150 ... | reverse complement strand
ATTTTTCAAAATTTGTTATAAGTTTTTCCTGTAATAGTAAAGTTAATTATATAATATTTTAAATCCAGTTTTCGGGAAAACTATCGCCTCCACTCCAAATCCAATGAATTTCGTAATAACTTTTCTTTCAGATTGACCAGCATCGATTCTAACCATTTGCATCAGCTTGTTGCAGCGATACATGCCCATCCATTGGAAAGATATTCCGGCGGAGAGACAAAGAAGGGTATATCAAGACCCCGGGTAAAAAGGTAACCATACTTGATAAAACCAGACCATCAAATGGAGTACGATAAATTACTACCAGGTTTGAACAAGCATACCTTTGGCTACCTGGTCAGCAATGGTTTTCCCTTTAATTTGTGCAATCAGCTCGAGCGCAAAATTCAGGGCTGTTCCCGGTCCCCTGCTTGTAGTGACATTGCCGGCTTTTGTTACCGGTTCTTTGCTCAAATCAGCTCCAAGAAGTTCATTCTCAAATCCCGGATAACATGTTGCTTTTTTATTTTCAAGTATGTGCAAACCTCCGAGGACAAGCGGGGCGGCACAAATAGCTGCAACCTTTTTCCCGGAATCATGAAAACTCTTCAATTGCTTTTTTAATCCTTCGTGTGCATTCAGATTATGTGCTCCTGGTAAACCTCCCGGCAATATTAGCATTTCAGCATCGTTATAGTCGGCATTTTCAAACAAGAGATCGGTTGTAATGCTTATGCCATGTGCACCGGTTACTACAAGATTTCTTGTTACAGATACCATCAAAGCAGGGATATCAGCCCTTCTTAAGGCATCAACGACAGTTATAGCTTCAATTTCTTCAAATCCTTCGGCAAGATGAACAAAAGCTTTTTTCATAGCAGAATGATTTTAATGATTGAATTTATTTTAAAGATTATTATATCCATCGTAATAAACTAAAGTCCTGACGATGAGGTAATAACTCATGAATAGGGTAAACACGGATTCCATAGTTAAATGTTCCGGGCTGATCATTAAGAAATTCAGTTTCAAACACAGCCTTACCTTCCTTTGATTCAACAAATTTGAATTTCTGGGTATTCACCAGTTCTCTCATATTCTCAGTAACAATAAGTTCAACTCCAACCTGTGATGGATTGATCTCATTCAAATCAAGAATTACCTGCCCATGATAACTGGTTCCCGTATCAACAGTATCGGTATTGTGTTCAAATAGTTTAACATCAATTACTTCAATATCATTCCATGTGCGACTAATACGCTTCTTCCAGGAAGATATCTGTTTAGCAAGTGCATAATCATTTTCCCTGATTTTTTTCAAACGCTCATATTGCTTATTATAATATTGATTTGTATAATCGTTGATCATCCTCCTGGTTGTAAATTTTGGAGTTACATTGGCAACAGCATTTTTAATATACCTTACCCATTCAGTTGAGATCCCTTCTTCATTACGTTTATAAAATGCAGGGAGGATCTCATTCTCAAATAAACTATAAATAATTTCTGCATCCAGATCATCCTGAAATTGCTGATTATCATATGTACGTTCATTTGTTAATGCCCATCCTGCATCAGGTTGATATCCTTCGACCCACCAACCATCGAGAACACTAAAATGTAAGGTACCGTTCATTACTGCTTTTTCACCGCTTGTACCGGATGCTTCAAGAGGGCGAGTGGGAGTATTTAGCCATATATCAGCGCCAGAAACAAGAAGTTTGGCAAGATCTATACTATAATTCTGAAGAAAAAGAATTTTACCCAGAAATTCTGGTTTTTTTGAGGTTTCAATGATCATTTTTATCAAGTCCTGTCCTTCTTTATCAGCCGGATGCGCCTTTCCTGCAAAGATAAACTGAACGGGCATATCCTTGTTATTCATCAGCCTGGATAAACGGTCAGGATTTCTGAATAATAGGTGAGCTCTTTTATAAGTAGCAAACCGTCTAGCAAAAACAATCGTCAGTACTTTATCAGATAAAGTATTGTTTATAGCTATAATTTGTTTTGGATCTTCATGACGTTTTATCCAGTTCTCTTTGAACCTGTCTTTAACAGATGAAATTAGTTTTGTACGAAGTTGTTGTTTAAGATCCCAAATTCGTTTATCCTCCATATCATAGATCCTGTTCCAGAAATCCTGGTTTGTCTGGTTTTCTACAAAGTTGCCTTCAAATATTTCCTCGTAAATAGCTTTCCATTCATTTGCTGTCCAGGTTGACCAATGAACACCGTTTGTAACGTATCCGATATGCAGTTCTTCAGGCAAATAACCAGGCCAGAGGGAGGCGAACATTTCACGTGACACAGCACCATGCAGCATAGATACACCATTAACTTCCTGGGCAAGATGGGCTGCCAGGTAACTCATATTGAATTTTTCTTTCCAGTTATTTGGATTTGCCCTTCCCAGAGCCATGAATTCTTCCCAATTGATCTTTAATCTTCCAGGGTAATGACTAAGATATTTTCGGAGAAGATCTTCATCGAAATGATCATGCCCGGCAGGTACAGGAGTATGTGTTGTAAACAATGTGGATGAACGAACAATTTCTTTGGCTTCATAAAAAGTCAATTGTTCTTCTATCATATAATTGCGAATACGTTCCAAACCACAAAAAGCACTATGACCTTCATTGCTGTGATAGAGATCTGCTTGAATGTTAAGTTCTTTTAAAGCCCTGATTCCTCCAACTCCAAGAAGCAGTTCCTGTTTCAGGCGGTTTTCCTTATCACCTCCGTAAAGTTTATGAGACACTTCTCTATCTTGTGAATTGTTTTTTTCAAAATCAGTATCAAGGAGAATCATTTCTATCCGGCCAACATGGAGTTTCCAAATTCTCGCATACATAATTCGACCCGGAAGCATAATTTGTACGGTCTTAAATTCTCCATCCTCCCCTCTTACCGGTGTAACAGGTATCTTTGAGAAATGCTGGTAATCATAGATTGCTTGTTGTTCTCCTGTCAGAGTTAACATTTGACTGAAATAGCCATACCGGTATAAAATACCGACAGCTACAATATTAATTTTTGAATCGCTTGCTTCTTTAAGGTAGTCTCCAGCCAGTATACCCAAACCTCCGGAATACAACTTCAAAGAATCATGAAAACCAAACTCCATACTGAAATAAGCAATCTTTGGCGAGGTAAGATCCTTGGCTCCGGTCATATAGCTCTGGAATCTCTTATAAACATTATGGAACCGGGAAATATAATCAGTATCTTTACTTAATTTCTGAAGTCGTTTAAAAGGTACCTGTTCAAACAGAATTACAGGATTATTATCGCTGGCTTTCCAGACATCAGGGTCAATGATTTCAAATAATTCCTGGGCTTCATTATCCCAGGTCCACCAGATATTTTGCGACAGTTCAGTTAACATTTCAAGTTCTTTCGGCAATTTTGACCGTACGATCAGTCTTTTCCAGATTGGCTCATTCGCTGAGGGGAGGATCTGTTCATGAACTTGTTCAGTAGGTTTCTCTTCAATTTGTACAAAGGTGTCTGATCGTTGAGAAACCTTCTGAAGAGCTAAATCATAAGCATTATTGTAATTTATTAACAGGGAACTCCATAATGCCCGGTGTGAGATTAATTTTGCGTTTTCTTTAACTCTTTTTAGCTCATCTTCGGAAATGGAATAAATGGATAAAACGGCTTCAAGAATTTGGGAGGTTACTTCCGCATCATTTGTATCACTTCTCTCAATAATTGTGATTGCTTTGCATATTTCTTTGCATTCATCTTTCAACCATCTGCCGATACCTGTAAGTGATGTTGTAACCGACGGCACTCCAAATGAAAGACTTTCAAGAGGGGCATATCCCCATGGTTCATAATAGGATGCAAAAACAGTCTGATCACAACCAGGCAGAATATCATAGTAAGCAAGATTGAAAATACCATCCATACCATTCAGATATGACGGGACATAGATCAGTTTAATGTTTTCATTTTTATTGTTTGTAAATCCCAGTTTGTTAATTCTTTTTAAGATGGGATCCAACTCAGGATCATGCAAATAATGAGTAATTAATTTAGAGCCTTCGTGAGTGTTTTTTTCGTTTTCCAGTACCTGTTGTAAATCTTTTCTCGGGCCGTAATGATTTGAGGGAGTGAAAAGAAATGCAACGATTGGTCGTGTAAGTTTTTCCTTCCTGAGTTTGTTTAATGCATCAATAAAAAGATCAATCCCTTTGTTTTTAAATTCGTATCTCCCGCTGGTAGCCAAAATAAAAGTATCCTCCGGAAGAGTATCGGAAATAAGCGTGGAGGCAACTTTTAACAAATGCTCCCGGGCTATTATACGCTTCTCAATTATATCAGATTCCGGGGGTATATTGCTTGTTTCGAATCCATTAGGAGTAATAAGGTCAACTTTTTTATTCAGAAAATGGTAACATTCTTCAGCTGTAATTTCACTCACTGTAGTAAAAACATCTGATTCATTTGCCGAGATTTTTTCCAGGGATTGTTTTGAGACAACCTTGTATTCTTTAGCCACACTGTCCGGGTTGTATTTTTTAAGTTCCTGGTATAGAGGTTGATTGTGTGCACTTAACTCACGTCCTAAAACAGTTGCATGAGATGTAAATATTGTTGCTACTTGAGGCAGAATTTTCTTAAGATAAAGAATGCCGGCACTTGTCATCCATTCATGGAAGTGAGCAACAATCTTATCATTTCTTGACAGGTTAAACATCACAAAATCTTCGATTACCTGACCAACAGCATAACCAAACAATACGGGTTCAATATAGTCCCATTGACCTGAAATAGAATCCAGTTTGTATTCTTCCCAAAGTTTGCTGAATATTTCATCTTTTTTAATTAAATAATCGGAGAAATCAACAAGTATTGTAATTGGTGAACTTTCTATTTTCCATCGGCCAATTTTTATTCTAAGTCCTTTGGATTGTGTGTGAGAATGCCACTCGGAAAACAAATGCTGATCAATCATAAATTCAGGATTTTCGCCCGAATAATGGACAAGGTCAGGTCCTATTGCGAGATAATTATTTTCAAATTCTTTAACAAGTGAAACGGATTTGGTTTTTAAAGCAGTATGTAAACCACCTATCTGGTTGCATACTTCCCAACTGATCTCAAACATGTAATCGGGTTTCAGTAAAGTCTTGGTCATTTCCTCACAAATTAATAGAAAAACTAAATGTTGTCGGGTCTAATCAATTATTTTTTCCGCGCAGTTTTTTTTGATTTACCAGCTTTTTTAGAAGTTGGGGTTTGTTTTTTTGTTGCTGTGACATTTGCTGTACCTGATGTTTTTTTAATACCTCCGGCAGGTTTTGATTTCGTTGCAGTTTTCTTTTTACTTTCTTTCAGGCGTTTGATTTCATTTTCATATTTTTCAATCTGAAGATTTTTCTCAGATAAAACTGCTGAAAGAGTAGCAACCTCTTTTTCTGTAACATTTTCAGGAACAGCTGCATTTACTCTGATTATAAAATCACTTAAAATGTTCATATAATTTATATAAGCATCATAAGGAGAGTCGAAAGGATTGAAATAAGAATGTACATCACCATCACTGAAGACCTTGGTACACATGTAATAAAAATGATCGCTTGCCTGAAGGTATTTCCAGTCGGTAAGAATTTTTTTATCTTCACATTTATTGATCTTATCCGTAATGGAATACAATTTATTGAAAGCGTCTTCCTGCATATCGTTACCAAGCCAGGCTGTTAGATCACGTTCTTCATCTGCCCACGATATAGGATATGGAACATGCACAGCTGCAATAGGCTGATGTTCAGCTGCAATTTCTGCAGGAGTGCTGAAACTTAAATTCTTTTTTTTGAAAACCTGTTTTGGAAAGTCTTTCAGGAAATTAAAAATACCTGATTCTTTGTTCTGATGCTCACCAAATGTCTCATAATCCATAAAGAGGTTTATGGTTTCTTCTTTAGCATCAAGCTGAGATATCCAGCTGACAAACTTAGCTGCAGTTAAAGGATATTCAGCCCATCCCTGATTTGAAAAACGAAATGCAATATCATCGCTAAGTTTAAAATTTTTTAACAATACCTTCAGCTTGGGATTTATGGCATTGTAGTATACATAATTCGGACTTTTCCATCCAAGGACATGCTTAGCTCCTTCAGTAAGTATAGCTTTAAAACCCATATCAGCAACCTTTGCGCCTATTTCATCTGAATAAATAAGCTCGGTATTCCTGTAAACGGTAGGTTCAATATTAAAAAGATTTTTAATCTTCTTTGTATGGAGTTCTACCTGCTTTTTAAATTCATCATCATTTTTAAGTGATACTAAAGAATGAGAATAGGTTTCGGCTAAAAAATCAACTGACCCTGTTTTGGCCAGTTTTTTAAAGCTGTCAATAACTTCCGGAGCATAGAGCTGGAACTGATCCAAAGCGATACCGGTTATTGAGAAAGTTACTTTAAATTGAATACCATATTCTTTAATCAGAGAGAGCAATAAATGATTTGCCGGCAAATAACAATTGTCAGCAACTTTTCGCATAATCGATTCATTCAGATAATCATCATAATAGTAGGAATCATTACCGATATCGAAAAAGCGGTATCTTCTTAGCCTTATGGGTTGATGTACCTGAAAATAAAGACAAATTGTTTTCATAATTTAATAATATATTTTAATTGTTTTATGGAACTTCCATGTTCCTGTGAATTATTATAATTCTTGTTTGTTTTTGGGGAACATGGAAGTTTCATAAATGAGCTTCTTTTTAATATGAGTAAGCTAATGAGTTAAAGATATATATATATTCCGCATTTTTACAGCCGTATTTTCCCATTTTAAATTGTCAACTTCCGATTTGCCGTATTTTCTGAAATACTTTGATAATCCGGGATAATTCAGTATTCCATAAATAGCATCTGCCATAGCATCAATATCCCAAAAATCAATTTTTATTGCATGTTGAAGGATTTCAGAAACTCCCGATTGATGAGAGATGATAACAGGTACATTAGACTGCAAAGCTTCAAGAGGCGAAATTCCAAATGGTTCTGAAACGGAAGGCATAACGTAAACATCGCTTAAAGCAAACATTTTTTTAACATCATTACCTTTCAGAAATCCGGTAAAATGGAATCGGTTACCTATTCTAAGTTTAGCTATTCTGTGAATTGAGTTCACCAGCAATTCACCACTGCCAGCCATAACAAATCGTACATTCTGCATTTTCTGAAGGACGCGATGAGCAGCCTCAATAAAGTATTCAGGTCCTTTTTGAAGAGTTACCCTCCCTAAAAATGTAACCACTTTGTCGTTTACACCTTTCAGGTTGCCAAATGATCCAATGTCTCCGACTGGCTCAACTGCATTGTAAACGGTTACCACTTTTCCAGGATCAATTCCATAGTTGTTAATTATGGTATTGCGTGTCAGATTGCTTACAGCCACTATAGTATCGGCTGCTTCCATTCCTTTTTTTTCGATATCAAAAACACCGGGATTCACACTCCCGCCGCTTCGGTCAAAATCGGTTGCATGCACATGGATTATAAGTGGTTTTCCAGAAATGTATTTTGCAGCCATTCCTGCAGGATATGTTAACCAGTCATGAGCATGAATGACATCAAAATCGTATGTTTTCCCTATTTGTGAAGCAACAATGGCATAATTGGATATTTCCTGAAACAGACTTGCTCCGTAGCCCCCTGTAAATTCAAATTTTCCACCCAATCTGGTATAAATCAATTCTTTCTTGCCCGACTGATCCAGTTCTTGCAATTTTTTGTATTCTTCAGGAGAAGTATAAGGAATAAGTTTTGAATTGACTTCAATAAAACTGATTTTCCGAAGAAGTTTTTGATAGTCGGTTATTGTATCTCCCAATGAAATATCATTTGCGCCGATAATTTTTGCGGTCTGCTGATCTTCATCTCCATGAGCTTTTGGAACAACAAATAAAATTTCCATGTTACCAAGGGAAGTTAATCCTTTTGTTAATCCATAACAGGCTGTACCTAATCCGCCGGAGATATGAGGAGGAAATTCCCAACCGAACATCAATATTTTCATAATACTTTAAAGTATGTAGATTCTACTTACTAGAATTTTCTAATTTTTCAGTCCTCTCAATGATTGTTAACAATGCTGCTATGCTTTTTGCCGACGAAATAGCTCCCTGAGGAGAATGAGGAGGATCACCGTTATAGATTTCTGAGATCGTCCCTATTCCATGTTCACTCATTGTTGGTTCAAATTCCCTGATAATAGATTGTACAAGAGACAGACCAGACCTTTTAAAGAGACTCAGATAACCTTCACAAAAGTGTTCGATTAACCATGGCCAAACAGTTCCCTGATGATAGGCAAGATCTCTGTTTTCCTGGTTGCCTTCGTATTTACCCTTATAATCAGGATGACTTGGCCCAAGTGTTCTTAATCCTCTGGAAGTCAATAACTCTCTGCGTACAATATCAAGAATTGATTGTTTCATTTCATCAGTAAGAGGAGAATGAGGTACCGATGTCGCAATTACCTGATTGGGACGTATGCTCCAGTCTTTGAATTCACCATCAACAAAATCGGCAAGGTATTTCTTTTTATCACTCCAGAACATATTCAGAAAAGATGTTTTGATCTTATCTTTGTAAGAATGCCATTTTTTTTCAAATGCTGAATCATTCCATTTTTCCGCCAGTTCCAGACTGAATACAACAGCATTGTACCACAATGCATTTATTTCTACAGCACAGCCTGTTCTGGGCGTTACCGGCTTCCCGTTTACAACGGCATTCATCCAGGTCAGGGCGATGCCTTGTTGTCCTGCATAAATCAATCCATTATCAAGCATTTTAACATGAGGCAATGTATCTTCTCTGAATTTATTGAGAATTGATTTTATGGCTTTGCCATAGTTTTTCCAGATAAGGCCAAAGTCACCTGTTTTTGAGGTATACCTCTGCAACGCCCAGATAAACCAAAGAGGGGCATCAACAGAAGTATATTCTAAACCTTCATCGGGACCAATATCAGGGAAGAGGCCGTTTTTCATTCTTGATACCATTGTATCGATTACTGCTTTAAAGGTTTTTTTATCGTCAACAGGTAATGTTAATCCAGGCAGCGAAATAAAGGTATCTCTGCTTGATGTATTGAACCAGTGAAAACCTGAAATGATTTCTGTCTTTCGTTCTTTTCTGACTATAAATTGCTCTGCTGCACTTATCAGGCAATTCTTAAAACCAGTCCTGGGGATTCGCTTGTTTAGTTCCACGGCATATTTTCTTTTCAAAGCAGCAGGAGTAGTTTGCTTTGTACTGGCAGAGAAAATGACTGATTCCCCTTTACGAATAGGTAACTCGAAATAACCGGGAACAAACAGGTCCTCTTTAAAATCGTACCCTCTTTTTTGTTCTTCAAGGTATTCGATATTATAATACCAGTCTGGTGTTGAAACAAATTCAATTTCTTTTGAAAACTGGAGATTCAGATAGGGATAGCCATCATATAGTCTGGTTTTAATTCCATTGGGGATCATTTTCACTTTTGTTTGCGCATGCATATTTGCCTTGCTTAAGCCGTGCACATTCCTGAATGCTAAAAATGGAGTGAACTTCAAACGTGTTAATTTATCGGCTTCAAGAAGTGTATAGCGAATCAACATCTGTTGTTCGCGTTCAACAAGAAGACTTTCCCGAACTATCCGAACGCCTCCGACCCTGTAAAAGATTTTAAAAACATGTTCAGCCTGAAAATCCTGAACATATTTATGTCCTTTTGGATTGTAATTATCTCCCTGGTATTTGTGGATTCCCAGGTTAAATTCACTGTTGTCCTGGATAATTGTGCAATCAAGGGTGGAGAGCAATACATGTTTATCTCCATCAAGATGTTCCATAGGACAAATGAGAATACCATGATATTTGCGTGTATTACAAGCAATAATCGTAGTGCTTGCATAAGATCCCGCACGATTGCTTCTCAACATCTCGCGGTTAAGCGAATATTCCAGGTTTATTAATTCGGATTTGTCGAAATTCAGGTAGCTCATTTTTTCATAGTTTAAATCTCATATTAAGTTACCAAATAATGTGCTTTAATAGTATACTGTTGTATTATTTTTTACTATGCAAATTGCAAAAAACAGTGTACGAATAATATACTTTTTTACTAAGCATTCTCAGGTCAGATTGAAAAAACCCCCTCAAACCAACTTAAAATTATTGCAAATAGTAGTGAGATAATTAATAATTTGTGCTATATACCTCTGATTCAGATCAGTCTGCGAAATTAGATATTTTTATATTATCATACTACATTAATACATTCAATTTTTTATTTTTTACTGCTTCGGTTTTATCTTGTAACAATAAAATAAGCAAAGAGTTGTTTATACACTACTTTTTTTTCAAATTGCTCAATCATTAGAATTTCATTCCTTTCGGAAAAATTAATGAATGAAGAAAATTATTTAAGATGTATAGATTTGCAGTGGTTTAATGAAAATCCTTAATTGAAAGACAGATCATGATAATAAAGAGATGGATCACCAGAATTTGCACAATTGCTTTTTTATGTGTATTTGTGCTTATTCAGTCTTGCAACAGAAAAAATAATTTTAGTATTAAAGTGACTTTTGAACAGTTGGATCCTACACCACTGAAACTATATTTGTTAACAGAGTCGGATGCAATACTTGTGGATTCTGTTCATCTGAAAGAAAAGCCAAGAGCCAGACTCGAGGGCAAGGCGGAATACTCATCAATTTATCTTTTAAAATTTTTTAACGATCAGGCTATTTATCTTGTGATTCACCCCGATGACAAAATTTCAATTGAGGTGAATAACTCGATAAACGCAATCACATATTATGTTAAAGGATCTCCTGATTCAAGGCTCATTAAAGAGCTTACTGACAAACAAAACATTGTATTAAAGACGATAGATCAGTTAAGTATGGCATGGGAAACTTACAGAAGTGACAGTTTGATGTTAAAACAAATTGACAGCAGTTATTCAGCCCTTTTAAAGGAATACCAAGAATATACGAGAAATTTTATTACTTCAAATCCGAATTCGTTGGCAACAATTCTTGCTCTTTATCAGAATTTCGGAAGAAAATCGCAACCTTTATTCGACAAATATGATGATTTGGATATATTTGATTTTGTTGATTCCAGTCTTTCCATATTATATCGCAATACCGAGGCAGTGAAAGCTTTAAACCTTGAAGTTACTGAAACAAAAGAACAAATCAGGCACAAACAACTCATTGAGAAGCGAGTTGTTGCAGGCATCTTATTGCCTGAGTTGGAAGCAATTTCACTGGTAGGAGATACCGTAAAAATTGATCATGAGATCAATAGGCATGTTTTGTTGTTATTCTGGGCAACATGGAATACATTCTCTGTTGAGGAATTGCTTTCTGTTAATTCTTTCATTCAGGGGAAGAAAATGGATGATATTAAAATTGTCACACTGTCTATTGATTCATCCGAAGAAGTTTTAAAGAAATTCATCAAGGAAAATTCTGTGACGCTTCCTGTTATTTGTGATTTCAATTATTGGGATTCTCGATATACGGAGAGATATGCTGTGAAACGAATTCCTTCAACCATTTTAACAAATAAAGCGGGTGTAATTATAGCAAAAGATCTGTTTTCTGATGAGCTGATTACTAAACTTAAAGACATTGAAGAATGAAGATAAGTAATCGTTTGCTTTTGTTTTTTATAATCACTCTGTTTGCTTGCTCAAAACAAGAAAAGGCGATTCTTTCAGGAAAAATAAAACATGCTGAAGGAGTAACAACTTTTCTTGAAGAATTAAGAATTACCTCTTCGCGTACAATTGACTCTGCTGAGATTGACGTGAAAGGCAACTTCAGGTTTAAAATCTCATTAACCCAACCGGGGTATTATCAATTGAATTTTGACGATGAAAAATCACTTACCTTGTTACTTTCACCGGGAGAAAAATTGAAATTGAAGGCCGATTTTGATGATTTCTATCAGGGAAAAAACATTGAAGGTTCTGAGAATTCTGTTCGTGTAAATGAATTGCACGATACTCTCCGGTCTGTGATTTCACAACTCACTACGATAAGAAAAGAATACAAGGAACTTGATGATGCAGATAAAACTTACAGTAAAAAGCGTGATAGCTTAGAAACCTTATTTGCACAAATTCAGAATAATCATCATAAATATTCAATACAATTCATTTTGGAAGATATTGCTTCTCTGGCAAATATTGCAGCTTTATACCAGGAATATTCTCCAGGCGAATATGTCTTCAAATCACAACGTGACATACAATTTTTTAAACTTGTTTCCGATACACTTTCCAAATACTACCCGAAGGTCAGACAGGTAAAAGTCCTGAAAGACAATTACCAGGCAATGATGACAGCCTATCAAAAAGAGAGACTCCTTCAACAGGTGAATGCAGTTGAAATGAATATGCCGGATTTACTTCTTCCCGATACGAAAGGCAGAATAAGATCATTATCCTCTTTGAAAGGAAAGATTGTCCTGCTTACATTTTGGTCGGTGAATCAACAGGAAAGCATTGCAAATGTTGTTGAATTAAAAAAGATATATAAGAAATATCACAACAAAGGATTTGAGGTTTACCAGGTATCTGTTGATAAGGCAAAACCTGCATGGTTGAATGCTCTGAAATTTGAAGAAATTCAATGGGTGAGTGTTATTGATACGGCATTTCCTTCTTCATCCACACGCACTCTTTTTAATGTAAATAAATTGCCTTTGAACTACCTGATCGATAGAGATCAATCTGAAATCATAGCCAAAAACATTTCTCCTGAAGCTTTAAACAGAACATTGTCAAACCTGATTGATAAATAATTTCCTGTGAACAAAGACAAAATATATTTTATTTCTGACCTTCATTTGGGTTTGCATCCCGAGTACAAAAGCCGTGAAAGAGAAAAACTGGCCAGAAACTGGCTTGAGGAAATAAAACCTCATGCCAGAGAACTGTATTTGCTGGGTGATGTTTTTGATTTCTGGCATGAATATAAACATGTTGTTCCCAGAGGCTTTACACGTTTTTTGGGAAAACTTGCCGAGCTGGCTGACAATGGGACGAAGTTGTATTTTTTTTCAGGGAATCATGATGTCTGGACCTATGGATATTTTCAAACTGAATTGGGAGCAGAAATACATCACAAACCCCTGATCCGGGAATTTTACGGGAAGAAGTATTTTCTGGCCCATGGTGACGGGATTGGAAAAGGTGAGTTAGGGTATAAATTATTGATCAGGGTATTCAGGAACAAAATTTTACAGTGGTTATTTGCAAGGCTTCACCCGAATTTTGCATTGTGGCTGGGCAAAACATGGTCAAAGCACAGCAGGTATGCAAAGGGTATTGTAGCTGAAGAATTTGCCGGAGAGGAAGGAGAACTGCAAATTCAGTTTGCAAAAAAAACCCTGAAAAAGGAGCATTTTGATTTTTTCATTTTCGGACACAGGCATATCCCGTATGATATTAAACTTGGAGTAAAAGCAAGGGTTATAAATCTGGGCGACTGGATCTATAGTTTTACTTATGGTGAACTGGATGAAAAAGGATTTGTTCTCAGGCAATATCAGGGTGACGGAGCAAATATTATTTATGACAATTACTCATTGGACTAATCTAATCCTATTTTTCATAATATGTTAAAGGAATTTTTACTTATTGGTTTCGGAGGATTCATTGGCAGTGTTGCACGTTACCATTGAAATTCTCGATGAAACAGAAAAGATTGAGGCATTTTATAAGCTCCTGGAGCCTGAACTGCTGAACATGCGCAAAGGTTGCCTGGTGATTCTGGAGCCTGTTACAATTAAGCTTTTAAAGTCTGGAAATTCTAACAAAACATGAGTTATCAGAAACTTGAAAAAGACCTTCCACTTCTTTCATAGATTATTATCTATTGCTCATCAAATAAAAAATTGTCTTTGATAATGGTTCTGGTTTCAAAAACAACTTCGTATTTCTTTTTGATCTTATCAATGGCAAATACTTTCTGGTAAGGTATCAGCATTTTACAAAAACCTTCCTGGTATATAATTGCAGTAACAAAGTATTTTTTATTTGCATCATCACGTACCACTTTGATATCAATAAGAGGAAACTCACAACCACTGGCTGGTCCTTTCATAATCAGTATTGTTTTTTTGGTCAGGTCAATAGGTAATTCCTCGTTTGTATCGAGTTTAACAAGATCTTCCTTCTCATTAATGACAGTATTGCCTGGCAGTTCAGAAAAAATTTGTTTTTCTTCAAGGACTGAATAATCGATTTCGGTTATTTTTTCTTTTGAAAAGCAGGCACTAAAAATAAGTACTAAAACCAGCGGATATGTTTTATAAAGTTTCATACGATTCTTGAAAGTTAATGTAAACTTATGAAACGAACATGAAAACTATTAACCTATGAAATTTAGCAATAAAATAAAAAAGGCCGGATACAATCCGACCTTTATATTGATATATTTTGGTCGATCGACTAAAAGATGCTTAAAGCTACGGTCAAACCTGCCATCACAACAGAGACCATTGTCATAAGCTTGATCAGAATATTCAATGATGGTCCCGATGTGTCTTTAAAAGGATCACCAACAGTATCACCAACAACACTAGCCTTATGGGCATCGCTGCCTTTTCCGCCGTAATGTCCTTTTTCAATATATTTTTTGGCATTGTCCCAAGCCCCACCTGAATTATTTAGCATACAGGCCAGGGTGAATCCGGTAACCAGTCCGCCGGCGAGGAGTCCGACAACGCCGGAAACACCAAGTACAATACCTACTGCAATAGGAACAACAATTGCCAGCATAGAAGGAACGATCATTTCCCTTTGTGCTCCCTTGGTAGATATAGCTACACATTTTGCATATTCGGGAGTGGCTTTCCCTTCCATGATTCCCGGTATTTCTTTAAACTGGCGACGAACTTCATCAACCATTGCACCTGCAGCACGGCCAACAGCTTTCATGGTCATGGCGCAGAAAACAAAAGCCATCATAGCACCAATGAACAGGCCGCCAAGCAGTATAGGATTGAAAACCGATAAATTGTAATATTCAATAAAGTGTTCAATTTTAGCTTCGGCGAAATTTGTTATTCCTGTTGCTTCAATAAAGGCCTGACCTTTTTCAGGAACTTTACCCAGCCATAGTTTAACCTCTTCCATATAAGCAGCAAGCAATGCCATGGCAGTCAAGGCTGCAGAACCAATGGCAAATCCTTTTCCTGTTGCGGCTGTTGTATTTCCAAGCATATCAAGTGCATCGGTACGCTCACGAACTTCGGGAGGAAGCTCAGACATTTCAGCATTGCCACCAGCATTATCTGCAATCGGACCAAAAGCGTCGGTAGCCAGAGTGATGCCTAAGGTTGACAGCATGCCTACTGCAGCAAAACCGATACCGTAAACTCCCTGTGAAAAATCAGTAAATCCACCTGCAAAACCAAAGGCGGCAATGATACCGGCAACAATAGTTACTACAGGGATCCATGTAGAATACATACCTACGGCAATACCATCAATAATTGTAGTGGCAGGGCCTTGTTGAGCCTGTCTGGCAATACCCCGGGTAGGTTTATATTCATCCGAAGTAAAATACTCCGTCCCTTGTCCGATAATTACACCGGCCATTAAACCGGCTACGACTGAACCGAAAACACCCCAGGTAATCCAGCCTATGTAAGATAGTATGGCAACGGCTATAAGAATTAATAAAGAACTACCAAAAGTGCCAAAGAATAATGCACGCAGCAGATTCTTCTGGGTAGCCGATTCTTTTGCTCGCACCATGAAAATACCCAGAATGGATAATACGATACCAATGGCTGCAACAAAAATGGGGGCTGTAATAGCCTGAACCTGACTGATTTTTTCCGAAACAAGAGCTGCTCCCAATGCTGCTGTTGCCAGAATTGAACCTGCATAGGATTCATACAGATCAGCACCCATTCCGGCAACGTCACCTACGTTATCACCTACGTTATCTGCAATGGTAGCAGGATTACGGGGGTCATCCTCAGGAATACCTGCTTCCACTTTGCCAACCAGGTCAGCGCCAACATCTGCAGCTTTCGTATAAATACCTCCGCCAACACGGGCAAAAAGAGCTTGTGTGGATGCTCCCATACCAAAGGTTAGCATGGTTGCCGTAATTTCAACGTATTTTTGATGCATGGAAGTATCGGGATGAACAAGCCAAAGGCCCAAAAATCTTGCTCCGTTTTCAAGGTGTTCAGGAGTGAAGACAGCCCGATCGAGAATCAGATACCAGACTGAAATATCCAAAACGGCAAAGCCTACAACTACCAGACCCATTACGGCACCACTGCGAAAAGCGATCTGAAGTCCTTTGTTGAGTGATTGTGAAGCTCCATGAGCCGTACGTGCCGATGCAAATGTAGCAGTCTTCATACCGAGGAGTCCACAAAGTCCGGAAAAGAAACCACCTGTAAGAAAAGCCACCGGGACAAATGGATTTTGAACTCCCATGTAGGCTAGAAATGCCAATAATATTACAAGAACGATGAAGACAATTCCAACTACCTTATATTGGCGTTTTAAGTAAGCCATAGCTCCTTCACGCACATATCTGGCAATTTCCTTCATTTTGTCGGTTCCTTCCGAATTTTTCATCATATTTTTGAAGAAAAAGTAGGCAAACGCAAGTGCCAGCATTGAACCAATCAAAGCGATCAAAGGCACTTTCGAAGAAATATCAGTCATAATTAAAAATTTTAGAGATTATATAAACGTGTTGTTAAGTTACTAACTTCTTTAAAAACGGATGCAAATATAGTCAAAATGAGTGCTATACAAATTAAGTTAGGATGAAGAGTTATTAAAATTATCATCAATTTTTTCTTTTGATTTTTTTATGATATCAATGATGATAGGAATTTCATCTATTATAAGGTCATCAGATGGATGATAGTTTTTTTTAGATTTTAAAGATTCTTTGAGAATCTTGATAATTTCTGCTCCTGACATAAACAGTGTTTTGTTTATATATCTTATAAAATCAATTTCAGTTTTTTTACCTTTGTATATTAATTTAAAACTTATATATTATGATAGGCTTAACACGTAAAGATGTCCCTATTTGGGTCAACGAAGAAAACATTGCATATTTTGCTGAAGCACGAGACGAAGGCACTGATATTCTATTTGGTAAGGAATTTGGAATTAGAGTACAAGAAAGGCCAGATATAGTGTTACAGAGAATAGAAGCAGCTAAAAAACATATTAAAAAATAAAGTTAGTTATTCTTTATCCCCCCAGGGTCCTCCCATGCACCCCAATATCACTTTTTTTGATTACCAGAAAAGGTTATGCATATGTATTAAAGTGAATTGCTTCTTTAATCAAAATACTTTACAAAATATTAAATGCCCTTAAAGCCATTAATATTGTTGCTATAGCTGCAAGTACAATAAAAGTCGTCGCAAACTTTTTAACAAATACAAAGTAAAGTAAATTGATTAATGAAGCAGGAACCTTCTTGATCACTTCTATTATACTTCTATATGTTCTAACTAGAAAAATAACAAGTCGAACAAACCAATTATAAATGATTATAGGTTTATCAAGTTCTATATATTTAGCAAATTCGATGCCTCGGTCAGTAAGTTTAAGGTAATAGTATTTATCAGTTTTTTTTAATTGTTTGAAATACATATCAATTAATGCCCGAGAAAAAATTTCACTCTCAAGATTCTTAAGATTGAAATTAATATCATTTAATATGAAAATTTCTTGTGTGATTTTTGCTTTATGTGATTTCTTTTTTTGTAGATATCTTATTAGAAATTTAATATGATCAGGATAAATCGAGCTATCTCTAATAAATTTTGTAAAGAATTTGAAATCTTCATTATAGTTTAAGTTATCTTCAGATATATCTGACATAGTTGATGTTATCTATTGTTACCCAAAATTAAAGAAATTATAACTCAATAATCTTTAATGTTAAAAATGAGTACATAAGTGTATTGGGTATACTGGGTATCCGGGCCCCCGGGGTGGCCGGAGGTGAGAGCGAGCTTGGGAGCGTATTCCGAGGCGGTGAGGCTCTATCATTTGGATAGCATATCCATAATCAAAAACATTGGATCTATATAATCATCCTCTGTTAAAACTTTCTCTGCAATTGCTTTATCTAAATAAGCCATATTTGATAAAAGTGAAATAATATTTTCCTTGTCATATTTCAGATGTAGTGAGAAACGATAAACTTTTGTTGGTTTTTCAAAATTATCTACTATATCTTCCCAATTCTTATATTTTTCAGCAATATATTCTTGGAAATCATCTTCGGTAGGTATTCTTGGATCATTATCATCATCATAAGATTCTGGCGGAAATACTCCATCATATGGATCATAATCATCATCATAAGATAAATCTCGTGAGTCCCAATCAGATCTATAGTATGAGTACTTATTTTTACTTTTGGTATCCTTTTTAATAGAAGGCTTTTCTTCAGGAGTTTCAATTAAAGGACTGCCCATAGAAGCACCTATGAAATGAATAAAAAATACAACAATAGTAATAGCTAGGGCAAAGCCTAATATTGATAAAATAACATTCACTACTTAATTTTTTATATCAAATCTAATAAATGATAGTGCCTAAATCAATTGAATTTGAGTTTTTAAACTTGTTAAGGTTTATTATGAAAATGATTTGTTACCCCCTTTGCTGGCGCGGAATTGTATTCTGGGCCATTTTTATTGTTAGAAACAATAGTAGCTTTCGTTATAAAAGAGTTTTACTGTTTTTATTATTAGTCTTTTATGCAAGAATACTCCCGGATTGCGCTGCGCTAACCGAACGAAGTGAGCTCGACGAAGTCAAATCCGCGCGAGCGCGGGAGCCTACTTGGAAAGTCCAAGCTTCTTTTCATATCTGTGAATAATCTTGGTATAATTTGTATTTTGATTAAATACGTGATTAAATCCTATGACCATTATTAACCCAATCAATATGTATACAACTCCTAAACCCGATAAAAGAAAATCTGAGTAATCTAATACATTTGAATAATTTAATTCATAGATTAACAGAGTAAGAATTTGCACTAAGTAAATAATAGCTATATACCCCAAACCTAAAAACTTATGAGTTTTTGCATTGTCCTTATAGATGAGAATATCCCCTTTATTATTAATTAGTAAATTGACTCTCTTTATTATATCTCTAGCTTGCTTATAATTCATCCGTAATTGCCATCTGCGATAACGGACAAATAAATATCGTAATAACTTATTAATATAACGTGGGCCATACGTTATAGCAAAAGGAATGATAATAGTTGTAACCCACCAAGGAATTTCATCCATATAATTTATTTAGTTAAGCAATTTAATGCATTAATTATTTGGTCTGCTTGCTCTGAATCAAATTGTTCTTCAACATAGCTATCACTTGTCCATACCCTCATAAGATCAATTTTTTTAGTCTTTAATTCATTCAATTGGCTTTTCTTCCTAAACATACCTCCAAAATATATAGTTGCATTGCCTTTACAATTAAAACTACCTTCCGAAGCCAACTCTAATCTTGATCCATCTGTGAATAGAATATTTATCTTATCACCTTCATCAATGCAACTCCCTGCTCCAACTGCTTTTATGCTAATAATAATTGAGCTCTTTGGGCTTTTAAATATATTAATACCAAACCCATTTTTACCTCCATCATGTGAAACTATCAAATAATCTTTAATACCCGTAAAGGAATTACCTGTTACTTCGTCAACTTCTGTAGTAATCCAGTTTGAACAGTCATTAGGATTTAAAATCACTTGAGTGGATTTTTCTTCTTCAGCATATTTCCAAGTACCATCTGAATTCAAAATAACCTTTTTCCCATTTTCAGTTGTGGCATTAATAGTTTGTCCATAAACAAATGAAAGGGCAATTATTATTGCCATTAAGGTTGCAATAATTTTTTTCATAACGCATTATATTGGATTAATATAAAATTAGGAATAATCTGATCACAGAATATTAGAGGTTTTTTAAAATCAACTTGCTCGTAAAATATGTAAGAAGATAGTCACACATAATTGCAAAATCACTTTCTTAATATTTAGAAGAAAAAATTGACCTTATCATTTGGTTTTCTGGTTATTTTTTTTACACCTGAAAATTTGTTGAAATGCTAAAATACAGCCTGTCAGTAGCTTAAAAGAGAAAGTTAATAACTTCATTGAAATGTTAAAAATTACAACGACCACCGAATTGTTGGAAAATGTATGTTAAGGTAAATTTGTAGTTGCCCAAATATAAAAGGCACATCTACGAAATGTGCCTTTCAAACTCATGGGGCTGATTGGCTTGTAAAATGGGTTCCCACCATATTTTACCCGGGTTCGATTCCCGGCAGCTCCACGTTTTTTATTCTATTAACAGAAATTTTCTGGTTTTGTTCTATAATTTGTTCCAAACAAAAGTATAATATAAAATAATACACATCAATACTTAGAACAGTATAAATGTAATGTTTATGTCGCAAATTATTAACAATCTACATATTTTTGTTCATGAAAGGATCCCAAATTGAAACCTTTTATTATAAGGGCACTGGCACTAATATGAGTATCGTTCCGTTCTCTACATTCATCGCCTGCAAAGCGAAGTTTATTCTCTTCGTTCATGAGCTCACTTAGTTCGGTTGCAGCTTTGATTTACATAAAATTTAGTTTCCCGATTAACATAACTTAAATGTTTATACAATAGCATTAGACACTTGAGCGACAGCCCGATTAGCCTGCGGTGGCCCTGTCAATGTTCTGAGTCACTAAGATTGACAGAGGGTACAAGATTTTTCGAAGGGGATGTTTTTGCGATTTGGGCTAATCAAGATTTTTTGCCTACTTTTTCATCATTGGAAAAAGTAGGGCCTACCCGGCGAGGGCTACCAAAAAGATTAAAAACTTGCCAGGTTTAAGTTGAGCTATAACTATTCTTTTTAAACATAAACTGATGTAAATATTGTATTTCTGCTGTTGCGCACCATACAATGCAGTGGCACAGAATCATCCCGGCAAATGGTGCGCTTTTATTTGATATTCATTACCTTAGGGTGCAGGAATATTAGATTTAAATAACAAAAACATTATTCTCTCAGCAGGCAAAGAGGTTGTTCTGAATCGGGGATTTGAAACCTCCGGGAACGGTACATTTGAAGCAAATGTTGTTGAGATAGCGCCGGATAGTATGCCTGTTCATTACAGGAAGCTATCGGTTGATGATTATCCTTCCTGTGATTAATTTGGTGTAATTTTACTTAGCAGTTTTAAAAAAAACCGAGTTAAAGCAAAATATTGAAGATCTTGAGTTGCAGTAACTCTTTCAGAATAAAAAATTAAAATAAAAAACATGAAGAAAAATATTTATATACTCACAGCGCTTCTGTTCATACTTGCTTCCTGTGAAAAGGACAGAATTCATTATCTTGATCATTCGCGGTGGTTTATTTATGAAGAAAACGATACGCTTGTTTTTAAAAGCGAATTCCTGGCAGATACATACAGGATCAATGAGATAGTAAATGAGCATGAAATTATTGATAAGAAGGAAGGAGATGAAATATTATGGGTAGAATATGAGGGAATTTCTGTGTGTCCAAATTGCCCAATGGGTGTTTTCTCTCGTGATTATCAACATGTTACCTTTCAAGGAAAACTATATCCAGGATATTCTATTTATTATGAATCACCTGCAATTGATTACTTACTGGGAGATACTCTTCTGCAGGATATTTATGTTGTTGAGGATATTCCAATAGAAGATACAGTACGCCATAAAGTAAAAGCTATTTACTATTCGGATATCTTCGGCATTATCCGCTACGATATGTATGACGACAGGGTATATGAGTTGCAGATTGAGTGAGAACATTTTTTCATCCGGAGTTATATGGATCTTTGAAAAATAGAGTAAAAAAGCGTAGATACAATCTACGCTTAGCCAGGGCCTGTCCGGCTTTGCTTCGCTGAAGCTATGCGAAAGCAATGCGAGGACGATCAAAGAGATTAGCAAACCAATACGTTAAAGCAAAGCAATAACCATCATTATTAATTATTAATTATTAATTCTTAATTAAACTCACCCCGCCCAGTTATCCCGGTCAAGGCTCCTGTACTGAATTGCTTCGGCAAGATGTTCAGGAAGAATATCCTCCGAATTATCTATATCAGCAATAGTACGAGATACCTTAAGGATTCGATCGTAAGCTCGGGCTGAAAGTCCAAGCCTCTCCATAGCATTTTTAAGCAGAGCAGTACCTTCTTCAGTGATCTGACAGATCTTTTGCAATTGAGAAGAGCTCATCTGGGCATTACAATGGATACCGTCAGAGTCTTTGAATCTTTCTTCCTGTTGTTTACGGGCCTGTGCAACCCTTCCTCTTACATCACTGCTTTTTTCACTTGCCCTTTCTTCCGATAATTTATTGAATGGAACAGGGACAACTTCAATATGGATATCAATTCGATCGAGCAGAGGCCCTGAGATTTTATTCAGGTATTTTTGTACTACTCCGGGAGTGCATACGCATTCTTTTTCGGGGTGGTTGTAATACCCACAGGGACAGGGATTCATTGATGCCACCAGCATAAAACTGGCCGGGTAATCGATGGTATACTTTGATCGTGAAATCGTAATATGCCTATCCTCAAGGGGTTGTCTCAAAACTTCAAGAACAGTTCGTTTAAACTCGGGCAGTTCATCAAGAAACAAAACACCATTATGAGCAAGAGATATTTCTCCCGGCTGGGGATAAGTACCACCGCCGACAAGGGCAATGTCTGACGTTGTATGATGAGGTGAACGGAAAGGTCTTTTCGTGAGAAGGGACGAATCACCGTTCAGCAATCCTGCAACAGAATGAATCTTGGTTGTTTCCAGGGCTTCGTGAAGGGTAAGCGGTGGAATAATTGTACCAAGCCGTTTTGCCAGCATGGTCTTGCCTGCTCCCGGTGGGCCTACCATAAGGATATTGTGTCCTCCTGCAGCTGCAATTTCCAGTGCCCGTTTTACATTTTCCTGGCCTTTCACATCTGCCAGATCAAATTCGTAATTGTCCAGGTTAGAAAAAAATTCGTTCCTGGTATCAACGAAGCTTATTTCCAGTTCTTTGTCTTCATTGAAAAAATCGATTACTTCTTTCAGAGATCCCACACCATAAACATCCAGGTTATCAACCACTGCTGCTTCACGTGCGTTTTCTTTGGGGAGAATAAATCCTTTAAATCCGTGCTTTCTGGCTTCAATAGCGAT
>Ga0315539_1000817_pt1 | contig 23280 bp, 16 predicted proteins | sample SalMarSW160150MG_FD_203097 | JGI IMG/M metagenome (GOLD analysis project Ga0315539, IMG submission 203097) | Salt marsh sediment microbial communities from the Plum Island Ecosystem LTER, Massachusetts, United States - Salt Marsh Sediment SW1601-150 ... | reverse complement strand
GAGGAGGAGGGCCAAATCGGCCAGGAGTTGTCTGTTCATGGCCTTTATGTTTACAAAATCAAAGGACTAGGGTTGACCAGACCCTAGTCCCACTTTGGAGGTTAGTAAGAGTATTCTTTATCTCTTTACTAACCTTATTATAGCATATGGGCGTCAATTTATCGTCAGCCGGGCGTCAGAGAAGGGCGGATTCACAGAATTCATGGATTATTGAGCGTGGCCTTTCAGTTCTCCCCGAACGGTCTGATATAGTTCCTCGGCCTTGAGTTCCTGCAAGGTGTAGCAAGGAGCGCCCAGGGCATCGGCCAGGTGCTGGGCCAGACCACGATCGAAAGAGGTATGCTCCATGTTTATGACCACCGAGCGAATGTCGCTGCGTTGGATGCGGTCGGCCATTTTGAGCGCTTCGTCTTGAGCCGGGATATCGGTCATGGAGACGTTGCCCACTCCGTCGGTCAGGAGGATCATCAAGGGCATCACTTCGGGGTTGCGGCGAAGCTCCCTCTGGCACACGCGATAGGCCAGCAGCAGCCCGCTGGAGAGCGGAGTCTTGCCGCCGACGGGGATGTCCTGCAGGGCTTTCTGGGCCAGCTCGACGCTGGACGTAGGAGGCAGAATTAACCTGGCCTTGTTTTTTTGGAACACGACCAGACCCACCTGGTCCCGGCGTTGGTAGGCATCGTCGAGGAGGGACATGATGGCGCCTTTGGTGGCCACCATGCGCTTCGCCGCGGCCATGGACCAACTGGCATCAACGACGAAGAGGACGAGGTTGGCTGCCCGCCGCACTCGCACCTTGCGCTGTAAATCTTCATCGGTGATGGCCAGGGCCAGATTGCCGCTCTGTCGGTGGATTTGGTGAGGGGCGGCACATCGGAGGGTGGCGTCAAAGGCGATGTCGTCGCTCTGGCCGTTGGCCGGTCGGCTCTGGACGTAGCGCCCCCGCTTGCGCTCGGTCTTGGTGAAGCTGCGCTTGCCCGCGCTGTTCCTGGTCAGCCGGTCCAGCGGGGTCTCCACGCGCCTGGGCTTAAAGGTCGGACCGATGGACACCGGCATGTCCGCCTGCCGGATGTAGGACAGGGGCACGGGGTCCGCCTGGTGGCCCTTGAGCGGGGTGGTCAAATTTGGAGTCTCACCGTCTGGGGTGGTTGAGGTTTCGGGTTTCGAGTTTCGGGTTTCGAGTGAGGGGGGCGCGTCCTGGTGAGCCAGCTCTGTGCTTACTTGTGTCAACTTCTCCTTCAGGTCTTGTAGCCCTAGCTCTGTCTCTTCCTGGAAAGGCTGCCTCTTCAGGCGATGGGGTAGGGCCAGCTCGGCCGCTGCCAGGATGTCGGTCTCGTTGATCCGGCGTCGCCCGGCGAAGGCGGCGTGGGCCAGGGCCGTCTTGAGGATCACGATGTCCGGCCGGTGCCCGTCCACCGACAGATTGGCCATTAGCTCAGCGATGATCAGTAGATCCCTGGGGGCATATCTGACCTCAGGCAGAAGCTCCCTGGCGCTGGCGATCTCGCGCGAGAGTTGCTCCTCGTAAGGTTCCCATTCCTCTCGAAAGCCCTCAGAGTCCTGTTCGAATTGGACGCAGCGCTCCAGGATCTCCACCCGGGCCTGGGGATCGGCGATGCCTTTGATCTCCACGCACAGGGAGAAGCGGTCCAGCAATTGCGGACGCAGTTCTCCCTCTTCAGGGTTCATGGTGCCTACCAGGATGAAGCGAGCGGGGTGGGAGAAGGAGATGCCCTCTCGTTCCACCACGTTCACGCCCATCGCTGCCGAGTCCAGCAGCAGATCAACAACGTGGTCATCGAGCAGATTGACCTCGTCTACGTAAAGCAAGCCACGGTTGGCGGCGGCAAGCACCCCTGGCTCGAAGTGGCGCTCACCGCGCTTGATGGCCAATTCGATGTCCAGCGTGCCCACCACCCGGTCCTCAGTGGCGCTGACAGGCAGGTCCACAAAGCGAGTTCGGCGATAGGTTACGGGCAGATCCTCACCGCGCTCGACTCGCTCGCGGCAGTCATCGCAGAGGGTCTCAAGCTGCTCAGGATCGCAGTTGAAGGGGCAATCGGCCACTACTTCGATCTCTGGCAGCAGGGCGGCCAAGGCCCGGGCGGCGGTGGACTTGGCCGTGCCTCGCTCGCCGCGGATCAACACCCCGCCGATTGGGGGGCTGATGGCGTTCAGGATGAGAGCCATCTTCATTTTCTCTTGGCCGACGATGGCCGTGAAGGGGAAAACGGCTGGCATATCAACTCCGATTCATTTTGTAGTGTTTAGGCACACTGTTGTAGATTATACCTTATCTTGGCAAAAAAGAAAAGCGGCGGATCAAAAATTGGGTATTGACAAAACCTCTGATTTTTGGTATAATATTATTGAGAGCGCTCCCAAAAAAGTAACTTCGGACACCCTCTTTGGCAAGAACTTCGGCTTTTTTGGGGATTTTGTTGGGAGCGCTTCCAGGAGCAGCCGATGTCGCCTACGCTCGAAGAAGTCGCCAAATTAGCTGGCGTCTCCCGCTCTACAGTTTCCCGGGTCGTCAACGACCAGCCCAATGTCCGCCCCGAGGTGCGGGAGCAGGTCTGGCAGGTCATCCGAGAGGTAGGCTATCAACCCCACGCCGCCGCTCGCAGCCTGGTCACCAACCGCACTCATGTCATCGGCATGGTCATCCCCGAAGCGGTGACGACACTTTTCACCGATCCTTTTTTTCCCCTCTTGCTGCGCGGCGCCACCGAGGCGTGCAACTCCCACCAGTATCAATTGATGCTTTCCTTGTTCACTGCCCATGCTGACCGACAGGAGATATATCAGCGTATCCTACGCAACGGTTACCTGGACGGGACGATCGTGGCCTCGGCCTCATTAGACGATCCGCTCATCCCCAATTTGCTGCGCGACCAAATTCCCTTCGTCTCCGTAGGGCGGCGTCCCAACGAGCCAGTCCATTACGTGGACGCTGACAACGTCAGCGGAGCACGGATGGCGGTGGAGCACCTGATCCGTCTGGGACACCGGCGCATCGCGACCATCACCGGCCGGCTGGACATGATCCACGGACAGGATCGTCTGAGTGGCTACCGTCAAGCGCTGGAAGCGCGCGGTATTCCCGTGGAGGAGGATCTGATCGTGGAAGGGGACTATACTGAGGCCAGCGGTACGGTAGCCATGCAACGGCTGCTACCTGTCTCCCCCACTGCGGTCTTCGTCGCCAGCGACATGATGGCCGTCGGCGCTCTGAAAGCGCTCCGCCAAGCGGGCTGGCAGGTTCCCCAGGACATCGCTTTGGTCAGCTTCGATGACATCCCTATCGCCTCGGCGATCGAGCCAGCGCTGACTACCGTACGTCAGCCAATTGAACGGATGGGCTCGATGGCGGTTGAGGTGTTGCTGAGCGTGCTGGAAGATTCATCGGAAGAAGAGGCCCCTGCTCAGAGGATTGTCTTGCCCACGGAGTTGGTGATCAGGGCCTCTTGCGGCTCTGCCTTGAGCCGGTCATGAGGAAAGGAGGTGATGAGCAAATCTGAAGCAATGGGATTAAAGAGGCATACAGGTCTTCACTCCCAATTGACGTGGACAGAGGGAAGACCTGTACGCAAGACCTGTGCGGAGCAAAGTCCGCATGGGGCATAGTTTACCAGACCATTCACACAAAGTCAAGGAGGAAAAAGAAATGCGTAAGTCAATTGTGTTCTTTACGAGCCTGCTGGTGGTTGTGAGCCTGGTGCTCTCGGCCTGTGCTCCTCCTACGCCAGAGGTGATCGAGAAGCAAGTAGTGGTCGAGAAGCCGGTGGTCCAGACCGTGATCGTCGAGACGGAAAAGGTCGTCGAGAAGCCGGTGGTCCAGACCGTGGTGGTCGAGAAAGAGGTGCCGGTCGAGAAGATCGTCAAGGAGACCGTGGTGGTCGAGGTGACCCCAATAGTGGCACCAGTGGCACCAGCTGCAGCGCTTCCTCGCAATGAAACCCTGTACTTCAATGGTCAACAGTGGGGTCCGGTTGTCGGGTGGAATCCATACTCTTCCAGCATGAATAACGCCATGGCTATCGCCCAGCAGGACAGCGTGCGCGTCATCATGTTCGAATCCCCCTACCTGTACAACATGCTCGACGGCAAGCCATATCCTCTGCTGGCGGATGGTGATTATGTCTGGAACGACGCCATGACCGAAATCACCTTCAAGATCAAACCAGCCGCACATTGGAGCGATGGTACCCCGGTGACTGCGGATGATGTTGCCTATACCTGGGCTTCCAATATCAAGTACTCAACCAATGCCGGCAACAACTTCAAAGACTACATAGATACCATCGAAGCGGTTGATGCCCAGACGGTTGTGGTCAAGGCCAAACTGGATGCGAACGGCAAAACGGTCAATCCTCTGCAGGTCCCTGCTTACCTGACCGGCAACTATGTCATCCAGAAAGCCTGGACCCAAACATTGGAAGAGCGCACCGGCGATTCGACTAAATTCATGGCCGATACCGCTGAAGATGTCGTTTACTCTGGCCCTTACCACAAATTCTTCGCTGATGATACGAAAGTGGTCTACGTTCGTGATGACAACTACTGGGGTAAGGATGCTTCCATGTGGGGTAAGCTGCCTGTTCCAAAGTACCTGGCGCATACGATCTTTAAGGATAACGCCGCCGGTTCAGTTGCTTTGGCACAAGGTGAAGTGGATGTCAGCCAGCAGTTCAACTCCAATATTCAGATTCTGTGGCTCAACTATGGGTTGCCCGTCTCCACCTACCTTCCCGAGGCTCCTTATGGCATTGGCGCCAGCCTCCCAACGGCCTACTACAACCTGAAATCCTACGGTTTAGATCAGCTTGCGGTTCGCAAGGCCATTGCCATTGCGGTTGACTATCCCACCATCATTGCCAACGCCATGACCAACCAATCGGCCACCTTCGACCAGGTTCCGCGCTCACTCATGAACCCAACCCCGGGTGAGCAGGCGCTGTACGACCACGATGCCGTCAAGGACCTGCAGTGGGCTGGCAACGATATCGAAGGCGCCAAGAAACTGCTGGATGATGCCGGGATTACCGATACCAATGGCGATGGCTGGCGGGAGTTCAATGGGCAGACTCTTCACTACGTTGCAACCTGCCCTAATGGCTGGTCTGACTGGCAGGCTGCGATTGAAGTAGTCGCTGCCGCCGGTAAAAAGATCGGTATTGACATCACCTCCAACTACCCAGAATGGTCCGTTTATCAGACCGTCGTCACCAAATCGGATTCGCCTCTCCCCGAGGGCTATGACATCTTCATGATGTGGAGCGACGGCGCTGGCCCGACCCAGCCTTGGGGTCGTATCCGCCACTTGCTCAGCTCTGAATTCGTCGGTATGGCGGTCAACTGGAACGGCAACTGGGGTCAGTATAGCAATCCTGAGGTTGATGCCTTAATCCAGGCGATCCCCAGTGAAACCGACCCCGCCAAGCTGAAGGAAATGTACACGGAATTGGTCAAGATCTACCTGACCGATATTCCCTCCTTCACGCTCATGTACCGACCACAATCGTTCCATGCGGTGAACGAGAGTGTGTGGACAGGCTTCCCTCACCAGGGTGATGGTACCACCCCGCCCGTCCCGCCGCTCGACCTGACTGACGGTTGGAGTATCGCAGGTCTCTATAACCTGACGCTGGTTAACCCATAAACGGGTATCTCTAAAAACAGCCATGTCCCACGAACACCGGAACATGGCTGTTTCTTACAAAGTGGCTTAAGCTGTACAGGTGCAACGCACTTCCAAAGTGCGTTGCACCTATCCGTAAAATAAATCGAGGAGGTGTTGCGTTGAAAGGATACCGCAAATATTTCCTTAACAAGGCGCTTTGGTTCGTAGTCACCTTTGTTTGTGCCTTCCTACTGAATTTCTTCCTGCCCCGGTTAATGCCGGGAGATCCCGTAGCAGCCATCGTAGCAAGGATGGCCCAGGGCATGAGCAATGCGACCGGGGTTCAAGCGATTTACCAGCAATACACGGAGTTGTTTGGCACCAACAAACCCATGCTCGAACAATTTTTTATCTACATAAAAAATGTGGCGCGGGGTGATTTTGGTTTCTCATTCAGCTACTATCCCAGAACGGTGGCAGACGTTCTCAAATCTTCCATCTGGTGGACGATCTGTCTGCAGTTCCCGGCGATCATCGTCGGCTGGATCATCGGGAACACACTCGGCGCATTGGCGGCTTATCTCAAGGGGGGCTTTGATAAAGTGCTCATGCCCGTCAGTATTTATATCAGCAATTTCCCGGCATTTGGCATGGCAATCATTATGCTGGTTATTTTTGGAGTCGTCTTGGAATGGTTCCCAACCTCGGGTGGATATGGGTTTGACTTGATCCCCAACTTGAGCTGGGGATTTATTTGGTCTGTGATCGTCCATTACCAACTGCCATTCTGGACAATCGTGTTGATCGCCATCGGCGGTCAGGCGATTGGCATGCGCTCCATGTCCATCTATGAGCTGAATGCGGATTACGTGAAGTACGCCCGTTTCATGGGAATCAAAGACCGGAAGATCGTCGGTTATGTATTTCGGAATGCCATGCTTCCGCAGATTACCGGTTTGGCGTTAGCGATCGGTACCATGGTCGGCGGCGCGCTGTTCGCGGAGATCATTTTTAGTTATCCGGGGCTTGGTTTCACGCTCTATAACGGTGTCATGGGACAGGATTATCCGCTGATCTCAGCAGCCACATTGATCATCACGGTGATGGTGCTGAGTGCGAACTTTATCATCGAAATCCTTTACGGCTTTATTGACCCGCGCATTAAAGCGGCGCAGGCTGATTAAGGAAAGGTGCTGTTATGAGACATACCATTCAACAGGTTTTTCGCTCTGGCAAATTTGTGGTTGGGTTTTCCATTTTTGTGGCAGTGCTGCTGATCGTGATCGTTTATCCGCTGATAATAACATATCCGCCACTAGAAATCATCAGCCAGGGTACTTTCTTCCCACCGGGAATCTATGTGAATGTTTATGACAGCATTGGTTCCACCCAGTACACGCTGAATCTGGATAACACTGCGGCTAATCGAATTGCCAGCAAGTTGAGCAACGACGACCGCCTTGCCATGAAGGATTGGCTTGTGGCAGACGGGATTCCTGAAAATGAGATTGATATCACCAATATCCAAGCACTCCTGGATCAGTGGGAGAAAAACTATGACCCCGCGCAGAAGATCGCTGGGATGACCAATGCCAAGCGAAATTACTATATTCGGCTCAATAACTCGCTCAAGGGACTTTTGTCAACCGAGGGAGTAAGCATTGCAGTAAAAAACGCGGAAATGGGTGCCCTGGAGGAGACAGGTGTTGTCGCACAATCCAATTACGTGAATATCAACCAGGTCCCGAACGTACGGGTGTTGCCGCTTGGAACTAATAGCTTTGGTAGGGATGTGCTGACGGAGCTGGTTAAGGCCACCAACGTATCGCTGCAGATCGGTTTTGTCGCCGGTATCATTGCAACCTTGATCGGTTTGACCCTGGGACTGCTGGGGGGGTATGTCGGCGGCCTGGCGGATGACGTCACTATGTTCGTCACCAATCTCTTTACTGTAATCCCCACTATTGTGTTGTTGATCTTGATTTCATTCAGTATCGGGCAGGAGAAGCGCGGTGCCTTTACCATCGCCGTGGTGATCGGGTTTACCTCCTGGGTATGGACTGCCAGGGCGGTGCGGGCGCAAGTCATTTCACTGCGGAATCGCGACCATGTCAATCTGTCGAAATTATCCGGGCACTCAATCGTTCACATCATTCTCACCGATATTCTGCCTTACATCGCTTCTTATGTGGTTATGGCGCTCATCTTGCAGATTTCCACGGCTATCCTGGCGGAGGCCGGGTTATCAATCCTGGGGTTGGGACCAAAAACAACGCTAGTACCAACCTTGGGGCTGATGTTGAACTGGGCATTGATCTACCAGGCGCCAGTCCTGGGAAAATGGTGGGCGTACCTCCCCGTGATCGTTGCCATCGTTCTGGTTACGTTCTCGATGAATCTGATGAATACAGGTCTCGACCAGGTATTCAATCCGGCATTGAGGGACTAGGCGGTTGAAATGTCAAATGCAATATTAGAGGTTAGGGAACGAACGACAAAAAAGAATGTAATATTAGAGGTTGGGGAACTAACGACAAAATGGGTCACCCGGTTCAAGGAAGACATTTGCGCTGTTGACCACGTTTCTCTGAAGGTCGAAGAAGGGAAATCGCTGGGAATTGCGGGGGAATCCGGCTGCGGAAAGTCAACGCTGGCGCTCAGCCTGATGGGTTATTACTTCCCCCCACTACACTACATGAGTGGAGAAATCACCATCGCAGGGCGTAATATCTCCAGGATGGACCCTGATGAAGTTCGTAAATCGATTTTGGGGAAGGAGATTGCATATATCCCCCAATCCGCGATGAACGCGCTCAACCCTACCCAGAAGATCATCCACTTTATTGAGGATGTTCTTCAAGCGCATGATCTTTACGTCACCAAGAAGGATATTTATGAACGTGCCAGAACATTGTTCGAGACCCTGGGGCTTCCAGCCGAAGTATTGCAAAAATACCCCGTTGAACTTTCGGGCGGTATGAAACAGCGCACGGTGATTGCGGTATCTGTGTTACTGTTACCACAAGTGCTGATTGCTGATGAGCCTTCCTCCGCACTCGATGTCACTTCACAGAAGATGGTTATCAAGATGCTGCGGCAATTAATGGAAGTTGGTTTTATCAGCTCGTTGATCTTCATCACGCATGAACTTCCGCTGCTTTACAACGTGACGGATGATATTATGGTCATGTACGCAGGGCAGATCGTGGAGAAGGGCACCGCAAAACAAGTCGTGTTTGATCCATTCCACCCTTATGCCAAAGGTCTCATGGGCTCGATCATCGTGCCTGAACAAGGTCAGCGGGATGTCAAACTGACGGCCATTCCTGGAGTACCGCCTAATCTAAAAAACCCACCGACTGGGTGCCGTTTTGCTGAGCGCTGCAAATACGTTTGGCCAGAGTGCAGGACGCATTCTATCGATCTTCGTGAAATTGGAGGCGGCCGCGCTTACCGCTGTATCTTTTCGGAAGAACAACTGAGAGAGTTTTATAAAAATGGCTGATGAAAAAAAATTATGCCTGAGCACGTCAGGGCTTACCAAGGTATTTGGGTTTGGCCGCCAGAAAACTGTCGCCGTCGATCATGTGGATATCCATTTCTACGAGGGCGAAGTCGCCTCGATCGTGGGCGAATCGGGCAGCGGAAAGACTACTTTAGCAAAGATGCTTTTGGGATTGATCAATCCTACTGAGGGTGAGGTGTACTTCCAGGGAAAGAAGCGTGACATCAGTTCTCAAAAGAAGAAAAAGGAATACTGGAAAAACATTCAGGCGATCTTTCAGGATCCGTACTCTTCATACAATATATTTCGAAACATTGATACCGTGCTTTTAGATTGTATTCACATGCGCGGCGGTCGCCATCTTCCACATGCAAAAAAAGTAGAGATGATGGCTGAGGCGTGCGGCTTTGTCAACTTGAAGTTCGAAGAATTAACCAGAAAGTATCCATTTGAGCTTTCCGGCGGACAGATGCAGCGCTTAATGATTGCCCGTGTCTTCCTATTGAAGCCGAAGATCCTGCTGGCTGATGAGCCAACCTCGATGATTGACGCCTGTTCACGCGCGACCATCTTGGAAATGCTGATGCAATTGCGTAAAGAAATCGGGATGACAGTTATTTTTATCACCCATGATATTGGCCTGGCGTATTATGTTTCTGACACCGTACACATTATGGAGCATGGGAAATTCGTCGAAAGCGGATCTGCCGATGAGGTGATTCTGCATCCGAAAGAAGCCTACACCCAACGCCTGATCAGTGATGTACCAAAGATTTACGAAGAGTGGGATCTTTCAACTGTGTGATCCTATGACCGACATCCAAATCAACTCTCGGGCGGACAGGTCCAGCGCGTCATGATCGCACGAGCGCTGATGACCGACCCCGAATTGCTCATTGCCGACGAGCCGACCAGTATGCTCGACGCTTCGCTGCGGATGACCGTGCTCAACCTGCTGATGCGTCTCCGCGAGCGGCACGGCATGAGCATCCTGTTCATCACCCACGATCTGGGCCAGGCGTACTATGTGAGCGACCGCATTCTGGTTATGCATTACGGCGAATTGGTCGAGCAGGGACCGGTGGAAACAGTGCTGGCGAACCCCCAGCACGATTACACAAAGCGGCTGCTGTCCGACGTACCTCGGCTGCACGGCTGGGGTGTCCTGGGTATGGCAAACCGGGATGTGGGGCTGGGACAGAGGTAAGGGCACGGCAACACGCATATTCCATTTCACGTTCGAGTCAAAGGTGAGGAGTAACTACTCACCTTATGCTCGCAGCGGACCCTAGTCCGCTGCCCCAACGACGATAATCAACGTCGAAAACTGTGAAACATGCACCTGGCCAGGGCCACAGCGACCGCTGAGGCCGCTGGACTAGGGTCCAGCGGGAGCAGGTGAGTAGTTACGGTGAGGAAAGACAAAGATGAGCAAGATCGAATCCCTGATAGCACAAATGACCCTGGAAGAAAAGATCTCTATGCTGGCGGGAGCTGATTTCTGGCATACGGTGCCCATAGGACGGCTGGGCATTCCGTCGATTAAAGTGACCGATGGTCCGGTCGGCGCGCGGGGTGCCAGTTTTGCGGCCGGACCGACCTCGGCTTGTTTCCCCGCCGGAGTCGCGCTGGCTGCAACCTGGGATCCGGACCTGGTAAAGCACGTGGGCAAAGCGTTGGCCCAAGAGACCCAGGCCAAAGGCGCCCACATCCTGCTGGCTCCCACCGTCAACATACACCGCTCTCCGCTGGCGGGCCGGAATTTCGAGTGCTATTCCGAAGATCCCTACCTCACGGGTCAGATGGCTGCAGCCTACATCAACGGGCTGCAGAGTGGAGGTGTGGGTGCGTGCATCAAGCACTTTGTCTGCAATGACTCAGAGTTTGAGCGCAACTCTATCAGCTCCGAGGTTGGAGAGCGTGCCCTGCGAGAGATCTATTTGCGACCGTTCCAGGTCGCCGTTCGTGAGGCCAAGCCGTGGGCGGTGATGTCGTCCTACAATCGGGTCAACGGTGTCTTTGCCTCCGAAAACGACTACCTGCTGCTCGATATCCTGAAGCGCGAATGGGATTTCCAGGGCATCGTCATAAGCGACTGGTTCGGGACGTACAGCCCTAATGTTGCCAAGAGCGGACTGGATCTAGAGATGCCCGGACCCGCGCGCTGGATGGGTGAGAAGGCATTGGCGGCGGTGCAAAGCGGAGAGGTCGGCGAGAAAGCTATCGACGCCAAAGTCCGCCGTCTGCTGTGGACGATGCTCAAGGCAGGTCTCTTTGAACAGCCGGAGCTGCATCCGGAACAAGCGATCGATCTTGAGGAACATCGCCACCTGGCGCGCAAAGCTGCCGCCGAAGCCATCGTTCTGCTCAAGAACAACAAGTCGCTTCTGCCCCTTGATGCCCAGGCACTAAAGTCGGTTGCCGTGATCGGCGAAAACGCCCAACGACCCTCTTTTATCGGGGGCGGCAGTTGTCGCGTTCGCCCGCACTATGTGGTCGCGCCGCTCCAAGGCATCCAAGATCGGGCGGGCGCGTCTGTGCAGGTTCACTATGCCCTGGGCTGCGCCACTCGCAAAGACCTGCCGGTGCTCGACTCGAGCTTGCTGGCCGACAGGATAACCCTCGAGTACTTTGCCGGTCGGGAACTAGCCGGCGATCCCGTTCACACCGAGACAATCGACAGGCTGGAAAGGGCCTGGTTGGGCGAGTCCGTGCCGGGCGTTGATCTGACCAGCTTTGCAGCCTGCATAACAGGAGTGCTCTCGGTACCAGAAAGCGGCGTCTACGAATTGGGTCTGTCGAGCGTCGGCAAATGCCGGCTGTTCATCGACGGCGACCTGATCATCGACATCTATAAGGACACGTCCTTTGGAGAGAGAGGGAGCGAAAGGGTAGAGATATCTCTGGAGGCGGGGCAGGCGCACCAGCTGCGGATCGAGTACGCTTCGCAACCGGGCTCATTCTTCCAGAGCCTTCGCGTCGGCTGCATGCAAAAGATCCCGGATGACTCGATCCAGCAGGCGGCTGCGTTGGCTGCGAAATGTGACGTGGCGATTGTCTTCGCCGGGCTGACGGACGAATGGGAGAGCGAGGGGTTCGATCGGCCAGACATGGAGCTGCCAGGCGACCAGGCAGCGCTGATCGAGCAAGTTGCGGCCGCCAACCCAAACACCATCGTCGTCCTCAATGTTGGCTCGCCGCTGAATATGAGCTGGCTGTGCAATGCCGCGGCGGTGGTACAAGCCTGGTATCTCGGCCAGGAAACGGGCAATGCGATTGCCGACGTGCTGTTTGGCGACGTGAACCCTTCTGGCAAACTGCCGACGACGTTTCCCAAGCGACTGCAGGACAATCCTGCCTACCTCAACTACCCTGGCGAGAACGGCCAGGTGTTGTACGGCGAAGGGTTGTTTGTCGGCTACCGGTACTATGACAGGAAGGACATTGCTCCCCTGTTCCCGTTTGGCTACGGGCTCTCCTATACGACGTTTGCCTATCGCAACCTAGAGTTGAGCAAGCCCAGGTTCGCCGCGGGAGAGACGATCGGTTTCAGCGTGGATGTGGAGAATACAGGGAGCCGGGCAGGCAAGGAAGTCGTTCAGGTATATGTGCGCGACACCCAATCGCGCCTGGTACGCCCCGAGAAAGAGTTGCGGGCATTTGCCAAAGTCAAACTCGAGCCAGGCGAGACCAGAACGATCGAATTCACGCTCGATCAAGAAGCCTTGTCGTACTATGACCCAGCGTCAAAACGCTGGGTCGCCGAATCGGGCAAGTTTCAAGTGTTGGTGGGCAGCTCGTCCCGCAATATTCGCCTCGTAGAGAGCTTTGACTTTGAAGGCGAGGCGCCATCCCAGTAGCACCGAGTCCCGTCCTAACCATTCGTCGCGATCAGACTGCCGATCAGCATCCAGACGAATTGACGTTCTCAACTTGCTGGCCGACCTCAAATCCCGTGGCCTGTCTATCCTTTTCATAACACATGATCTCTCGCTGGGTTACTACATAAGCGAAAGAGCGGTGATTCTCTATTGAGGATGTGTGGTGGAGATGGGTACAACAGAGAGAATCTACGACAATCCACGATAGAGGTGGAGAGCGATCATTTCGTGGCGTGTGGCTGCTATGCGGAGGGGGAGTAAGGAATGTCAAAAGCGGAGATCATCGGTCCCGAACTGCCCAACATTCCCTGGGAAGAACGCCCTCCTGGGTGCAACGAAGTGGTCTGGCGCTACTCGAAGAATCCCATCATCCCACGGGATCTGATCCCCTCGTCCAACAGCATCTTCAACTCGGCCGTGGTATCGTATCAGGGTGAGTTCCGCGGAGTCTTTCGCTGCGACGACAAACGCCGAGTCATGCAGATTCACGCCGGGCGCAGCAAGGACGCGCTGGATTGGGAGATTGACAACGAACGAATCCAGTTCCAGCCCGCCGAAGGCTTCGAACCGATGGAATGGGGCTACGGTTACGACCCGCGAGTCTGCTGGATCGAGGATCGCTACTACCTCACTTGGTGCAACAGCTTCGCGGGCTGGCCGACCATCGGGTTCGCGGGCTGGCCGACCATCGGGGTAGCTTACACCTACGATTTCGAGACTTTCTATCAGATGGAGAACGCCTTCCTGCCCTTCAACCGCAACGGTGTCCTGTTCCCACGCCGAATCAACGGGAATTTCGCCATGCTCAGCCGCCCCAGCGATCGGGGACACACCCCGTTTGGAGAAATCTACTACTCCGAAAGTCCCGATATGACCTATTGGGGCAAGCACCGCCTGGTCATGCGACCCGCCGGCGGTTGGCAGAGCACCAAGATTGGCGCCGGCCCCATCCCCATTGAAACCACCGAGGGCTGGCTGATGTTCTACCACGGGGTGCTGACCTCCTGTAATGGCTTCGTCTACTCGATGGGCGCCGCGCTGCTGGATATCCACCAGCCCTGGAAAGTGCTCTACCGCACCGAGCCGTATCTGCTGCATCCCAGGGAAATCTACGAGCAGGTTGGCGATGTGCCCAACGTGGTCTTCCCCTGCGCCGCCCTGACCGATGCCACCACCGGTCGGATGGCCATCTACTACGGCGGGGCTGACACGGTGACCTGTCTGGCCTTTGCGAAAGCCGACGAGCTAATTGATTTCATCAAAGAGAATTCTCTCTGAAGGAGACCATGCGTTACGGACACTTTGACGACCAACGCCGTGAGTACGTGATCACGCGGCCCGACACCCCGCTCCCCTGGATCAATTACCTGGGGAGCGAGGCTTATTTTGGCCTCATCTCCAACACCGCCGGAGGCTATTTGTTCTATCGGGACGCACGCCTGCGGCGCCTCACGCGCTACCGCTACAACAACGTCCCCCTCGATTGCGGCGGGCGCTACATCTACCTGCGGGACAACGACACAGGAGAGTTCTGGTCTCCTTCGTGGCAGCCCACTCGCCATGAACTAGAGGATTACATCTGCCGCCACGGGCTGGGCTACACCATCATCGGTTCCACCACCAAGGGGATCGAAGCCCAGACCCGGTACTTCGTCCCCCTGGACGACAGCCTGGAAATCTGGCAACTCACGTTGACCAATCGGCGTCAGCAGCCCGCCAGCCTTTCGGTTTTCTCCAGCATCGAGTTTTGCCTGTGGGATGCCCAGGACGACGCCACCAACTTCCAGCGCAATTTCAATATCGGCGAGGTGGAGATCGAAGAGGGCGTGATCTACCACAAGACCGAATACCGCGAGCGGCGCGATCATTTCGCCTTCTTTGCCTGCTCCGAGAAACTGGCCGGGTTCGACACGCAGCGCGAGGTGTTCCTGGGGCCGTACCGAGGCTGGGACAATCCGGCGGCGGTCGAGCGTGGGCGTTCGTTTAATTCCGAGGCCCACGGTTGGGTGCCGATGGGATCGCATCACGTCAGGCTCGCCCTTGAGCCCGGCGAGACCCGCCAGATCATCTTCCTGCTGGGCTATCACGAGAACCCTCGCGATCAGAAGTTCGATCCCCCTGGTTCGCAGACGATCAGCAAGCAAACAGTCAAGCCCATCATCGCCAGGTATCTGGACCAAGAAAACGTGGAGGCCGCCTTCAAGTCTCTTCGTGCCCATTGGGAGGGTATGTTGGGCATCTTCCAGGTGGACACGCCGGATGTCCACACCAACCGCATGGTCAATATCTGGAACCCTTATCAGAACATGATCACCTTCAACCTGTCGCGCTCGGCCTCGTTCTTTGAATCCGGCATAGGGCGTGGCATGGGCTTTCGGGACTCCAATCAGGACCTGCTGGGCTTTGTCCACATGGTTCCGTCGCGGGCCCGCGAGCGTATCCTGGACCTTGCCGCTACGCAACTGGAGACAGGCGGCGCATACCACCAGTACCAGCCACTAACCAAGCGTGGCAACGAAAAGGTTGGCAGCAACTTCAACGATGACCCTCTGTGGCTGATTCTAGCTGTGGCCGCCTACCTGAAGGAAACCGGCGATTGGGGCATTTTGGATGAGCCACTCGTGTACGAGAGCCATCCTGACACCGAGAAACCGCTTTACGAGCATCTGCAGCGCAGCCTGCGCTACACGCTGGAGCGGCTGGGGCCACACGGCCTGCCACTCATCGGCCGCGCCGACTGGAACGATTGCCTGAATCTGAACACTTTCTCCGACGAGCCCGGCCAATCGTTCCAGACCACCACCAACAAAGATGGCAAGGTGGCCGAGTCGATCTTCATCGCCGGGTTGTTCGTGCTGGCAGCGAAGGAGATGGCACGAATCAGCGAGTCAGCGAATCAGCGAATCTGCAATCTACAATCTGCAATCCGCAATCCGCAATTCTACGTGGAAGCGGCGCAGCGGATGGAGGCCACCGTCCTCGAGCACGGCTGGGACGGCGAGTGGTTCCTGCGGGCCTACGATGCCTTCGGGCACAAGGTCGGCTCGCACGAATGTGAAGAAGGGCAGATCTTCGTCGAGCCGCAGGGCTTCTGCGTGATGGCTGGCATAGGTCTCGATGATGGCAGGGCCGAGAGGGCGCTGGCGGCGGTGAAGGAACACCTGGCGACGCCGCACGGCATGATCCTTCAGCAACCCGCCTACTCGCGGTACTACCTGCACCTGGGCGAGATCTCGTCTTACCCACCCGGCTACAAAGAGAACGCCGGGATTTTCTGCCACACCAACCCGTGGATCATGATCGCCGAGGCGATAATCGGGCACGGCGACCAGGCGTATGACTACTATACCCGCATCAATCCTTCGGCGCGAGAGGCCATCAGCGAGGTGCACCGCTGCGAGCCCTACGTCTACGCCCAGATGATCGCCGGGCGCGATGCCCCCACCCACGGTGAGGCCAAGAACTCCTGGCTGACCGGCACCGCCGCCTGGAACTACGTGGCCATCACCCAGTGGATCCTGGGCATCCGGCCCACCTTCACCGGCCTGCAAATCGCGCCAGTCATCCCCGCCGACTGGCCCGCCTTCACCGCCAGGCGCATTTATCGCAGCGTGACTTACCGCATCACCGTGGAGCGCATCGGCGCAGGCAATACGGTCTCGCTCACCGTGGACGGCCAGCCGATTGAGGGCAACATCGTCCCTCTGCCACCTGTTGGTCAGACGGAGGTGACGGTCAAGGCCATCCTGAAGTGAGGGAATAATGGCAGGGCAGGTTGGAGGCGCGAAGTGGGTGGACTAAAGATCTGTGTCATCGGTGGAGGCAGCACCTATACCCCGGAGCTCATCGAAGGTTTCATCGAAAGAAAAGATGAATTGCCCGTGGCGGCCATCACCCTGATGGACATTGACGAAAACAGATTGCGCGTGGTGGGCGGACTGGCGGAACGCATGCTGCGAGCAGCCGAGGCCGACATCGAACTGAAACTGACGACTCAGCGGAGAGAGGCGCTGGAAGGGGCCGATTACGTCATCACCCAGATTCGAGTAGGAGGCATGGCCTGCCGCATCCAAGACGAGAAGATCCCCCTTCAATTTGGGGTGGTGGGCCAGGAGACCACCGGCCCAGGCGGTTTTGCCAAGGCCCTGCGCACCATTCCCGTGCTCCTGGACATTGCCCACGACATGGCCGAGGTGGCGCCAGAGGCCCACCTCATCAATTTCACTAACCCTTCCGGCATCATCACCGAGGCCCTGCTCAAATACACCGCTATCCCGACCATTGGCCTGTGCAACTCGCCCTTTGGGTTCCAGCGGGGCATCGCCCAGCAGTTGGGTGTGGCTCCTGAGCGTATCCAGTTGGACTACGTTGGACTGAACCACCTGAGCTGGATTCGCGGCGTGAGGTTGGACGGTGAGGACGTCTTCGACCGGGTGCTGGAGGGCGCCATTGGCCTGGCCAGGGTGGGCGAATCTCCCTTTTCCCCAGAACTCCTCGAGACGCTGGGCATGCTCCCCAGTTACTACCTGACCTATTACTATAACCACGATCAGGTGGTGGCCGAGCAGCGCCGGGCGGAGAAAACCAGGGGAGAGGAGGTCCAGGAGATCGAAGCCAGCCTGCTGGAGCTCTACGCTGACCCCAACTTGAAGCACAAACCCAGGCTGCTGGAGAAGCGGGGTGGTGCCAACTATTCCACCGTAGCTGTGGCCGTCATCAACGCTATCCATCACGACAAGAGTGAGGTGCACATCGTCAACACGCGCAATAACGGTGCCCTGCCCGATCTCCCTCCGCACTGTGTTGTAGAGCTGCCCTCAGTGATCAATGGGAGCGGCGCCCAGGCGATCCCCGTGGCCCCCATGCCCCCGGTGATACGGGGGCTGGTCCAGGCTGTCAAGGCCTATGAGGAGTTGACCGTCCTGGCCGGAGTGGAGGGGGACGAGCAAGCGGCCTTGCAAGCTCTCTTGGCCCATCCATTGGTGCTCTCCTTTGCCGTGGCTCAGGGGCTCTGGGCGGCCATCAAGGAGGCCAACCGGGCTTACCTGCCGCAGTTCGGGGGGAGGACATGAGCGTCGTTTTGGGCGTAGACGCTGGCGCAACCAAGACCTTCGCTCTGGTCGCCGACCAAGGCGGCCATATCCTGGGATTTGGCCAGGGTGGGCCGGGCAACCACCAGGTGGCCGGGCTGGAGCCGGCCCTGGCCGAGATCAGACGATCCTCTGAGGAGGCTCTGGCTCAGGCTGGAGCGTCTCCTCCCGTGGACTTCGGCTTCTTCGGCTTGGCCGGAGCTGACCTCCCTGTGGATTTCGCTCTCCTGACCCCGGCCGTCGAGGAAATGGGCTTGGCCCAGCGGGTACGCATCAAGAACGATACGATGGTCGCCCTGCGAGCCGGCCTCAAGCGCAGTTGGGGTGTGGCCGTGATCTGCGGCACCGGCTTCAATGCCGGCGGCATCGGGCCAGACGGGCGGGAGATCCAACTGCCGGGCCTGGGGACGCTGTCGGGCGATTGGGGCGGGGGCGGCGACATTGCTCAAGAGGTGATCCGTCTCATCTGCCGGGCCTGGGATGGGCGGGGCCAACCCACCGTGCTAACGGAGAGGGTTCTCACCGCCCTGGGGCTCCCTTCGGTGGAGGAACTGATCTCCCAGCTCTACCAGAGCCAGTTCGACTACTATCCCGGCCAGTTTGACCAACGCTGCCTCCTGGCCCTGGTGCCTCTCGTTTTCGAGGCAGCCTATGGAGGGGACCAGGTGGCCCAGGATCTTCTGGTGCGGGTAGGGACCGAGGTAGGAACCACGGCCAACACCATCATCAAGCGGCTGGGGTTGGAAACCACCGGCGTGGAGGTGGTGCTCGGCGGCAGCGTGTTCAAGGGCAAGGGGCCGCTGCTGGTGGACACAGTGACCCAGGTGGTGCACAGGATAGCTCCCCAGGCCACCATCGTACTCCCGCAGTTTGAGCCGGTGGTAGGGGCAGTCTTTCTAGCCCTGGAGAGCCTGGGAGTGGAGGTCAACAAGGCTGTCTACGCCAACCTGCGGGCCAGCCTGCCGGACGAGCTTTCGTGACTAGGTGAACATCGCCCTGCCCACTGGCGAGTATTAGTTGTCGGTGACACTTTGGGTATGGAGAAGGCCGCGAGTTAGGCGGCGTTGCCAGAGCAGCAACAGTTGTCTGAGGGAGGACCATAGCTATGACAAGTACAACGTGTACTCCAGAACAGTCATTCCAGCGAAGAATATCGCGGAGAAGGTTTCTACGATGCACGGGACTCGCAGGCTTGGCTCTGCTGAGCGGCAGAGGAGCAGTCCCTCTCTTTGGAGGCGGATCAAATCAAGCTGATGCAGATCAATCCCACAAAGTCTATTTCCCGTTTATTGCAAAAGTACCGCCAATACCTCCGCTATCTCCAGAGTTAGTTCAAGAAGCCTATCATTTTTACTCGCTTGGAGATCCTGTTCCCCCTAGCAGTTTGAGATTTGAATTTAGGCCCAACCTGAACAACCCAGATCAACCACTAATTGTTTTTGCTTGTGACCCTGAAACCAATGAAATCTTCTTGGCGACCAGATTAAACCTTCAAACCCAAGAACAAGAATGGCATGTAGCCAAATTAAGAGATCTAGCTGATGCTGTGGGGATAAGGATTGGAAGTAATCTTTCGAGCCCTTGGTTTGATAGAGCAACAATTGAGGAGCATGATCAGATAGTCACCGATAACTTCAATCATGGTATTCTAGAAACACTGAGTTGGCCAGCAATAGAAAATAACCGTGGGGTGTTTACCTTTGAAAAAACAGAGGAGGCTATAGAATTAGCTAAGGGAGAAGGCATGACTACTGAAGCTGCACCTCTTGTCTACAGTGGTTCTGATTTTGAGCATGTACTTTGGCTCAAAGAATACAGAGAACTTGCCCAACGGTCAGGATTCTTAGATCTTTTAGCACAAATAGATCTGGGAGAATTTATGCATATGGACTATCAGCAACAAGAGAGGATAATAGAAGAGTATATCAACCAAATAGAAGATCCTGAAATGAGACAACAGATAATAGAGATGAGACAAGAATTAAGAGGCGTAATAACAACACATGTAAGCACCATAGTGAGTCGCCTCAAAGGAAAAGTAGATGCATGGAGGATTGTAAATGAATTCGATGTAAATCCTCGGAGTTTTTGGGACCCTTGTTTCTTCTTAGCTGGGCCAGATTATGTTGATCTTGCTTTTCAAACAGCAAGAGAAGCTGATCCTCAAACTCCTTTGATTATGAACATCACCGGCAACGAAAGAAGGGATGGCTACTTTTATCAAATAACCCTACCGGTTGTTAGAAGATTAAAAGAAAAAGGCCTAATTGATACCGTTGGTTTTCAACTTCACATAAATGCGGCTAATCCTCCTGACTGGGGTGAGCTCGTGGAAACAATGAGAGGTTATGAACAGCCAATTGCAGTTACGGAACTGGACATTAATCTAAAGGATGTTGAAGGTAGTGACGAAGAAAGATATGAACTTCAGGCAACAATACTGCGTGAGCTTTTTACACATTTGATGAATTCTGATGTACCTATTCTGTATTTTGATATGTGGGAAGCATGGCGCGATAAAGATAGCTGGCTTGAAAGATTGGAGGTGCCCGGACAAAGCTCTCCCAATGCTGACCCAACCATATTTGATGATAATAGTAATCCAAAACCTGCTTATTTTGCTTTAAACGATGCACTTCAAGAGATGATTGACCAAGAATGAGATTCACTCGAACATGGGGGAGTTGGCCTCAAACGCGCCCCTGCCTAACATCGCGTTCGAGCCGACGCGGCTATGTGGCTGCGATTGAGGTTGTCGTTGCTAGAGAAGGCTATGGCTATTAGGATAGCTCTCGCGTGGCCTGCCGCGCGGCTCAACTTGTCCGTTAGTGCGGCGTTACCAGAGCAGCGATAGTTGTCCAAAGGAGAACCAGAGCTATGACAAATACAAGCTGTGCTCCGAACCGATCATCCCGGCGAAGGATATCGCGCAGAAGGTTTCTACGCTATGCGGGGCTCGCAGGCTTGGTTCTGCTGAGCGGCAGGGCAGCAGTCCCTCTCTTTGAAAGCCGATCAAATCAGGCTGATGCAGATCAAACCCATGAAGTCTATTTACCTCTTATTGCAAAAGTCCCACCAATACCTCCGCTATCTCCAGAGTTAGTTCAAGAAGCCTATCAATTTTACTCGCTTGGAGATCCTGTTTCCCCTGACAGTTTGAGATTTCAATTCAAGTCCAACCTAAACAATCCAGACCAGCCACCGATTATCTTTGCCCGTGATCCTGGGAGTAATAAAGCAATCTTGGCAACAAGATTTAATCCTGAAACTGAAGAGCAAGAATGGCATGTGTCTAAAATTAGAGATTTAGCTGATGCTATGGGAATAAAAGTTGGCGCTCAGCTTTCCTATCCTCATATTCCCTATGCTGTAAGACAAGAAATTGATAGACAGGTCACAGACAGCTATAATGCTGCCATTATTTTGTGGTCAGCGTGGGTTTTTACTGAACCAGAGCCAGGAGTATTCACGTTTGACAAAGCTAACGCAGCAATAGATTTAGCTGAGAACAATAATATGACTATTCGAGGTGATCATCTCGTTTATGGGTTTTCGAATTTTCAATATACCTATCTTAAAGACTTAAACAATCCGACAAGAGACGAGTTGATCAGCATAATAAACAGGCACATTGTTCATTTAATGGCTGAATTTAGAGGGAAAGTTGATCTCTGGACAGTTGTCAATGAAGCAAGACTTCCAGAAGAACTAAATCCAGAAGAGACTGGTCCCTATGACCCATTTTGGGCGATTATTGGTCCAGATTACGTTGATATAGCTTTTCAAACAGCAAGGGAAACCGATCCGGAGGCTATATTACTCTACAATGAAACACGGAATCATCAATCAACAGGACTAGATGGAAGATTAACTGAGTTGACAAAAACAATTGTAAATAGATTGGCGGGAAGGGGATTGATAGACGGCGTTGGGGTTCAAATGCAATTAGATGGAAGTAGGCCGCTAGATATACCTGATCTTATTCAAACATTAAGAAGCTATGGCCTCCCTGTTTATATCACTGAATTATACGTCGATATGAGCAATGTAGAAGAAACCCCAGAGGAAAGGCTTAGAATACAAGCGGGGATTTATAGAAATGCCGTTCAGACAGCCTTAGAGTCGGGTGTTTGTAAAGATATTTATTTCTTTGATGATTATGCATTATTTGATCCTAACAGTCTAAATCCAACTACAAGTTACCTGGCTGCCGTAGATGGGTTAACCAACCAGCTTGATAGTCAATAGTTCAATAGACGAATTTAGGGTTTCACACACTCTACAAAACCTGGTTTTCACTATTCCCTGCTCTGACGAACAGCGGAAACTACAGTATAGATCATCGTTGCGTAGAGTCCAGGTCCTTCACTCGAAGGCAGATGGCTTCTATACAACATGTGTAAGCCGCTGCGATACATCAACCTGGCGACGAGTTGGGGTTACTGACTCGTCGCGCTGACTCCGGAGAGACGTTGTGTTATCATGCTGACAACCCCAGTAGAAGGAGGACCGCAGCTATGACAAATACGAGCTGTATTCCGAAGCGATCATCCCGGCGAGAAATATCGCGGAGAAGGTTTCTACGCTACGCGGGGCTTGCAGGCTTGGCTCTGCTGAGCGGCGGGGTAGCAGCCCCTCTCTTTGAAAGCCGATCAAATCAGGCTGATGCAGATCAAACCCACGAAGTCTATTTACCTCTCATTGCGAAAGTACCACCAATACCTCCACTATCTCCAGAGTTAGTTCAAGAAGCCTATCAATTCTACTCGCTTGGAGATCCTGTTTCCCCTGACAGTTTGAGATTTCAGTTCAAGCCTGATCTTAACAATCCAGACCAACCTCCAATTGTTTTTGCTCGAGATCCCGGAACTAACGAGATAATCTTGGCCACAAGATCTGACCCTGAAACCCAAGGGTTGGTCTGGCATGTGGCTAAACTCCGTGACCTGGCTGATGCGGTGGGTTTAAGAATCGGTACCAATCTCTCTACACCCTGGTTTGATAGCCAAGAAACTATTGAACAAAATGAAGCACTGGTTATTGATAACTTTAATCGTAACTGCTCAGCCTGCTAGCGATGGTTGAGCATTGAGAGCAGGCGGCACATAGGGTGCGCCAGTCAATGCCAGTCTTAAGCTCTCCAATACCGGCTGACCATTCTTTCGAGCCGTCGAGAGGTAG
>Ga0315539_1000811_pt1 | contig 23356 bp, 18 predicted proteins | sample SalMarSW160150MG_FD_203097 | JGI IMG/M metagenome (GOLD analysis project Ga0315539, IMG submission 203097) | Salt marsh sediment microbial communities from the Plum Island Ecosystem LTER, Massachusetts, United States - Salt Marsh Sediment SW1601-150 ... | reverse complement strand
AATAAATGTTAATAGTTGGACAGAACAGGATTTGGATATTAGAGGCTCAATAAAAATAAAAAACAGTGATGGAACTGTTTTAAAAACATTAAAAACAGAAGAAAAAAAATTATTAAGTGGAAAAACGCAAATTTTGCATTCTGTTTTTAATGCACATGATTTTTCTCAGGGAAAATATAATGCTAGTGCTGTGGTTTTTTATACTGGAGGTTTTGAAGAAGATGAAAAAACTTTCGAAATAGGGGCCTTGGATTTTGATATTCTTAATTTTACAAAACAGTTTGAAGCAGATAAAATAAATCCTTTTGAGATAGAAATTAAAAGTTATTGGAATAATGATGTAACTGTTGATGCAGTAGTTTATTTAAGAATTAATGACAGCTTTGTTAAATTTGGAGAAACCCCGCCTTTTGATATTAAACCATTAGAAAGAAAAAAAATCACAGGTTATTTTGATGCAAATGGTCTGAGACCTATAAATTATGATTCTAAAGTTGTTCTTTATTATGAGGGCAAAACAACTGAAAAAACAGCCACTATAGTTATAATTCCTAAGGAAAGGATAGTAGAAATGCCTGCTTCAACTACCATCCTTTTAGCAATCTTAATAATAATAGTTTTATTCTTGATATTTATTGTAATTTTTATGATGAGAAAGTTGCAGAAGCAAACTGCCAAAACTATCAGAAAAAAGAAAAAGATAAAGAAAAAGAAAAGTTAAAAAACAGCAGAATTCTCTATTAATTATGGTAAAAAATATAAAAAAGGTAAATAATAAAGATAAAATTAAGAATAAGAAAAAAATAAAAAAAAGAATAATATTTATTCTTATTCTGGTTGTTGTGGCTCTAATTTTCTCTTCTTTTACAATCTTGATATATAATTATATTAACTATCTTAATAACGAGCAAACCACAGTTTATGATATGAAATTACAAGTTGGTGATCATATTGCTTTTAATGTTGAGAATGAAAGTTTAAATTTTGGGATGGTTATGCCGGAAGGGACTTCAGAGAGGAATATAAAAATTTCATCTGATGTTCTGGTTCACACAACAATTTTTTTTGAGGGAGATGAAGACCTTATTAATTGGGTGCGTGTTTCAAAAAATGATTTTTATTTTAAAGGAAAGGATAGTATTATTTTTACAGTTAGTGTACCAGAAACTGCAAAATTTGGCAATTATGCTGGAAAAGCAGTGATTTTTTTTAAGAAAGAACAAACAAAATAAAAAATAATAGGAAAAATAATAGGAAAAATAAAAAATAATAAAAAATAAATTATAATTTTAAATTTTTAAATTATTTGTAGGAAAAGAAAAAAAGTGAAAAAGAGGAAATATACTAATATTTATAATAAAAAAAGAAAATATGATAAAAAAGAAAAATATAATGATATTAAAATAGAGAAAGCATTGAAAAAAACAAACAAAACAAACAAAACAAACGAAATAAATAAAACAAAAAAAATTATTTTTCTTGCACTTATAATTTGCTTTTTTTTGATTTCTGCAATTTCTGCAATTTATTTTTTAGAGATAAAAGAAAAGATTATAGGTAAAACAGGGATTGTTGGAAAAGCAATTGCTGTTGGATATGTAACTTTTTGTATGGATGTTGCACTTCCAGTCCTTGACCCAATAGGAAATTTAATTGCTTATGCAGGGGAGCCATTTAATTTTAAAGTTAATGCAACCAGCCCCAGTGGAAAAACAGTTTATTATTATGATAATGTCTCTTTTTTTGAGATTGATGAATTGACAGGTTGGATAAACTTTACACCTAGTGCAGAAAATGAAGGAATTTATTCAATTAAAATTTCTGCTAGCCATAATATCTGCGTAGATTCAAGTGCATTTGAAATAATAGATTTTACTATTTTAGCAAATTATTCTCCAGAGTGGAATGAATCAAAGAATTATAGTTTTAATTTGACAGAAGATGTAAACTTTTTCTTAAACATCTCTAATTATGCCACAGACCCGGATAATGATACAGTAACTTTTTATTCAAATCCATCGAATTTTCCTTCTTTTAATCTGACAGAAAATGGAATAATTAATTTTACCCCTGTTGATGCTGATGTTGGCATTCATTATTTTAATATTACTGCTAGTGATGGAGAGGGAAATTCATCCCATTTATTTAATTTTAATATAACTAATATAAATGATGCACCTATTTTAGACCCGATAACTACTCCACAATATTCTTGTGAAGATAGTTTATTTTATTATGATGTAAATGCAAGTGATGATGATTTGTTAATTCCTAATACTATAGAACAACTTTATTTTTATAATAGTCCAGAAACCCTATTTGTTATAAATGAGAATACTGGAGAGATTATTTTCACACCAAATTATAATGTTGCTGGCAATCATCTTTTAGGTATTTATGTTACAGATGAAGAAGAATATGATGAGCAGGATGTTATGTTTATTATAATTCCTATTAATGATAATCCTTATATTGATTCTTCTATAGGAACACAGACTGTTAGAGTGAACAAAACTTTGTCTCTTACTATTCTAGCTAGTGATGAAGAAGATGGAACTAATAGCGAAGGTAATTTAATTTTTAATATTAGTTTTAATGGCGGTACAGAATTATTTTCAATAAATGAAACAACAGGAGAAATTAATTATACAGCCAATGATACAGATGTTGGAAATTATAATATTACTGTTTGCGTTCTTGATCAAGGCATAACAAAACCAGATTATAGTTCTTTTTGTGGTGATGATTATTTTCCAAAATCAGACTGTGTAAATTTTTCACTTGCTGTTCTTGAATTCAATAATCCGCCAGAGATAATAAGCTACTATCCTCTTGATTTGGAACCAACAATACAGGAAACAGAAAGTTTATATTTTAATGTTAGTGCTTATGACCCAGATGGAACCACCTTAACAATTTATTGGTATATTAATGATATAATATCTAAATCTAGTTTTGGTGATGAATCTGATTTTACTTTTAATACTACTTATGGCGATGCTGGAATTTATAAAATTAAAGCTGTAGCAAGTGATGGTGAAGATTCTGATTTTGTTCAATGGAATGTAACAGTTTTGCCTATAACTTTGCCACCTCCCGGAGGTGGAGGCGGAGGTGGAGGTGGAGGAGCAGTTTCATGTAAAGAAAAATGGAAATGTACTGGTTGGAGTGAATGTCAGAATATTTCTATAATAAAGGCTTTGCTTACAGAGGAACAATATGAATTATGGAAAAAAGAGACTTATGAATTAACAAGCAGATTAAAAATATCCTTTTCTCAAATCGGGATTCAAAATAGGGTTTGTGAAGATGTATCTAAATGCAATACTTTTTTACTTAAACCATCAGAGATAATGAGTTGTGTTTTAATTCCATCTCCTTCTTGTTCTGATGGGATAAGAAATTGTCATGATGGCGCTTGTGAAATTCTTATTGATTGTGGTGGTCCTTGTAAACCTTGTCCTATTAAAATCAAAAAGCCGATAGAATTTCCAAGGCCAACCTTTATCTGTGGAGATAAAAGATGTAATATTAGAGAAATGTTTACTTGCTTAGGTGATTGTTATATTATTTGGATATTATGGTTGATTGCAATGATATTATTCATAATGATATTATTCATAATTAAAAAAGAAAAGGATAAGAAGGAAAAGGATAAAAATAAAAAGAGAAAGATAAAAAAAGGAAATTATCTTAAATAATATAGAAAAAAATTAAAAAAATTAAAAAGAGGCAAAAGGAAAATTAGGAAATTAATTAGAAGATTAAGTCAAAAATCAAAAGTAAAAAATTAAAAATTAAAAATTAAAATGAGGCAAATAAAAAAAGATAATAATTTAATTTTTTTAGTATTTGTAATTTTTTTAATCTTCTTTATGTTATTTATTTTATTCCAACTTAAGATTGGATATGCTAGTGGCAGTTATGAAGGGGTTAATACTTCTCTTTCTATCTGGGATGATACAGATAGTAGTGATAGATATACTTATAATACCAACTGTAATTTGGGTTGGAAAACTCAATCTTATTGGAATGTTTACTTTTCTGTGAATTATACTAAAAAAGATACTGCAGAGGCAATTAATTATAGTTATGGTAATTGTACCCTAAGATTTGATGAGAATAATTCTGGAAGTTATACAGATTGGAAAAATATGACTTATAATGAAACCTCGGGCCTTTGGGAATATAATAGAAGTTTTACAGCAAAAGGGCTATTAGATTGGGAAGCAAACTGTACAACAAATTTAGTCTATTATGAAAATTTAAGTGTGGGGGATACTGCAGAGATAAAAAATTCTGAGCCTTGTATTTTTGGTAAAGGGCCAGGAGGCAACCTGCCAAATTCTTCTTGTTATGAAGATAGTGTCTGTTATTATAATTTTAGCACTAATTGCAGTGATGATGATTTAAATGATATTTTAGACTATAATCTATATGAAATAAATAATCAAAGTTCAAGTAATTTTCCTTGGTTTTCAATTAATACTTCTACCGGGATGATAAAAACAAACGCAACAACAGATAGCAATACAGGAGATTTTGATCTAGATTTGATTGTTGGAGATACCCCGATAGAAGGAACTGGAACTGCATCAAGCATAGCTACCCTGCCCATTACAGTAGTGGCTGTAAATGATATTCCTTTTTTTACAGCTTTGCCAGGAATAACAGAAAATGCAACTGAAGAGCAATGGTTCAATTTTACTGTTACAGCTTCTGATGAAGAAAATGATGTTCCTTTTTATTTTAATTTATCTTTTATCAATAATTGCAGTTTAGCAAATTGGAGTTCTAGAATTAATTGTACTCTTTTTGAGATAAATCATAGCAGTGGAAAGATAAGTTTTCTGCCATCAAATGATGATGTGGGTATTTTTTGGATAAATTTTACTGTCAAAGATTCAGGAAGTCCAAACCAGACCAATTTAACTTTAGTCATGTTTGAAGTGATAAATGTGAATGATGCTCCTTTATTTGTTTATGCTTGTGATAATGAAACAAATGCAACAGAAGATATCAGTTTTAATTGCTGGATAAATGCAACTGATGTGGATGAAAATCAAAGTCTTAATTTTACTTCTAATTATAGTTGGTTTACTTTTAACAATTCGCAGACAAATATAAGTATAGTAACAGATAATGAGAGTGCTAGTGCTTTAATTAATTTTACTCCAAATGATACAGCGGTTGGAAATTTCTCAATTAAAATAATTGCTATAGATACTGAAGGAGCATCTAATTTTACTATTATTTTGTTTAATGTGAGCAATGTTCAAGATAATCCTAAAATTCCTTCAATAGCCAATAAAACTTGCTATAAGGATATAGTTTGTGAGAAATATATAAATTCAAGTGATGATGATTTATTGATTCCTATAGAAGGCAAAGGAATTTTTAATGAGAGTTTAAATTTTTCATCTAATATAACTTTTTTTAATATAACCAAAGTCTCTGAAAGCTATAATGGTTCTTCTAATGTTGCTATCGGAATAATTAATTTTACACCAACCCAAGGAGATATAGCAACCCATTTGATAAATATTTCTGTGATTGATAATTCTAGCCTGATAAATTCAACTGTCTTCATATTAATAATAGAGAATAATACCATCCCAGAGTGGAATGAATCAAAGAATTATAGTTTTAATTTGACAGAAGATACAAACTTTTTCTTAAACATCTCTAATTATACCACGGATCCAGATAATGATGTAATAACTTTTTATTCAAATCCATCGAATTTTCCTTCTTTTAATCTGACAGAAAGCGGAATAATTAATTTTACTCCCGCTGATGCTGATGTTAATTTTCATTATTTTAATATTACTGTTAGTGATGGAAAGGGAAATTCATCTCATCTGTTTAATTTTAATGTAACTAATATAAATGATGCGCCCATCCTTTCAAACATCCAAAATATAACTACAGAAGAAAATAATCAAACTTTAATTTATTTTTATGGCAGGGATGATGATTTACTTATTCAGAATAAAAACATCTTTAATGAAAGTTTAAATTTTTCAAGAGATATAATAAATTTGACTGGAGATTACAGAGGGCTATTTGATATAACCACTTTAAATATTACAACAAATAAAACATGGGCCTTAATAAATTTCACACCTGTTCAAGAAGATATTGGAAATTATACTGCCATTATAAATGTAAGTGATAATTCTAGTCTAAAAGATTCTGTAAGTTTTAATATATCAATAACAGATATAAACAATACTCCGAGCCTTGATAATATAGGTAATCAGGTTGCTGGAGTTAATATTCCTTTTACAATGAATATAAGTGCAATAGATCAAGATAATGATACCTTAATATTCTATAGTAATACTAGCTGGTTTACTTTTAATAATTCACAAACAAGCATAACAGTAATACCACAAAATAAGATTGCCAATGCAACAATTTCTTTTACCCCTTTAGGTGCAAATTCTGGTACACACAAAATCAAGATTAATGCAAGCGATGATAACTCCAATAATTCAGATACTTTTGATATTCGAATTTATGATCAACCCAGCATTATTGGGATGAATTGTTATAATGTATCAGAAAATGGAACTTTTTATTGTACAGGTATTATAAGTCAAGGAGTATCTGGTGATATTAATTGTACATTAACTTTAACAAACTCTTCTCTTGGAAATAAAAGCAACGCCACTTCTTGTACAGTAGGTAATTTTAATGTAAGTTTTAAAACAAATTTTACAGATGAAGGCATCTATGATGTGGAATTGAATGTTTCTAATCCATTTTTTTCTTCAACAAGCAGCAAATTGACAAATATAAGCCATTCTAATGCACCCCCTAAATTCTTGACAGATATAAATGATATTGAGATTTCAGGAACTTCATCAGACATAAATATCTCAAATAATTTTTATGATGCAGACCATTGGGATGTAAAATATAATCAGACAATAAATTTTACATGGGCGCAATTTAATAATAGAACAGCTTGTGAATCAAATGGGGCTAATGTTTCTGTTTTTAGCATAAGTGTTGGTTCTCCAGATAATTATTCTTATATTACAAGCATCAGCTCTTCAGCAAGTGCTTCCGCTATAGTTAAAATTTGGGCCACAGATTCTGAAAATTCAAATTATAATGTAAGCTCTAATTGCTTTCTTGTTAGTTTTACTGTAAGTCCTCCGATTATTGAAGCAGTTAGTAGTGGGGGTGGTAGCGGAGCATCAAAACCAGTAACAATTAAAATATCTACTCCAGAACCAATCTCTTTGGATTCTTTAGGGACAATTACTGTTCCTATACAAATAGAAAATATAGGGGAATCTTCTATAAGTTCTATAACTCTTGGTGCATCTTCAAAAAGAAAAGATGTTACTTTTAAACTTTCAAAAGAAGAAATAAGTTCATTAAGTGTAAATCAAAAAGAAAATATAAATTTAGAGATTAAAGCCAAGGCGCCAGATGTGATAGATATTGAACCTTTAGAAGTCAATATTTTTGCAGAGGCAAAAACCCCCAAAGTTAGTGCTTCAGCAAAATTCTTAGTTAATTTGATTGAACACAATAGAGAAGAGAGATTGAAAGCAGAAGAAAAAAAGAAGATTTTAGAAGAACTTATAACTTCAAATCCAGAATGTATGGATCTAAAGGAATCTTTAGAAAAAATAACTGAAGCTTTTAATCAGAGAGATTATATCGAAGCTATAGAAATATCTGAAGATGCTATCCAAGCATGTAAAAATTTAATATCCGGAGAAATATCTCTTAGCACGCCTAAAAAAGAAAAATGGCCTATACTGGTTTTTGTTTTAATATTTTTTACTATTATCTTATTCATTTTAATCCTATCTTCATATTATATTTTTAAAATGAAAAAATTTAAATAAATGATTTTTTTTCAATAAGAATGGTTGTTTCACAAAAAGAGGTAAGTAAGTATGGAAATGTATTGAAAAGAGTTAAATTAGAATTATCAAAAATTGTTGTTGGTCAAGATGAAACAATAAATTCTTTATTAACTTCTATATTAGCAAATGGTCATGTTTTGGTTGAAGGTATTCCAGGAATTGCAAAAACCCTTATAATCAGAGCTCTTGGAGAGGTAAGTGGCTGTACAGTAAAAAGAATACAATTTACAGTAGATCTATTGCCTACAGACATATTGGGGTTAACAATTTATTCTAAACAAAAAAAATTCGTTTTTGTAAAAGGTCCAATATTTGCAAATTTTATAATTGCTGATGAAATAAATAGGGCACCCCCTAAAACCCAATCAGCAATGTTAGAATCAATGCAAGAAAAACAAGTGACAATTGGAAGGCGCACCTTTCCCTTAACTAAACCTTTTTTTGTTATGGCAACCATGAATCCTATAGAGACTGCTGGTGTTAATCCTCTGCCAGAAGCACAGATAGACAGATTTTTATTTAAAATTAATATGGATTATCCTTCTAGAGAGGAGGAAGGAGATATAATGAAGCACAATATTACATTAAAAAGATTTGAAGATTATAATCTAAAATCCATAATAAATCCCGTTAACATAATTAAAATGCAAGAATTAACAAAAAAAATATATCTTTCTAAAGAGGTGGAAAATTATATTGTAAAAATAGTTAGGGCAACAAGAAAAAAGAATAGGCAGTTCCCATTAAATAAATATATTGAATATGGTGCTTCACCAAGAGCTGCTATTGGCATGTTTATAGGTGGCAAAGCCGAAGCATTAGTTAATGGTGTGAATCATGTAACTCCAAGTCACATAAAGAAAGTTGCTTATAATGTCATGAGGCATAGGATTCTTTTAAATTATTCTGGTCAAGCAGAAGGAATAAAATCAGACGATATTATAAAAGGAATATTAAACAAAATTCCTGTACCATAAATGAAAGGATCAGATATCAATAAATAAATTGATTATAAATTAATAAATGAAAAGATTAAATATTAATGTTGAAAAAATAACTAAGAATCTAGAGGTATTTACTAGACAGCTAATGACAACAAAAGTCCTGGGCAGATATAGGTCTGTGTTTAGAAGTAGGGGGTTAGAATTTGAGGATTATAGAGATTATAATCAGCAAGATGACGCCTCCACTATAGACTGGAAAGCTAGTATGAGAATTAATAGATTAATGGTAAGAGAGTATAAAGAAAAAAGAAATCTTAAAATTTTTTTTATTTTTGATACAAGCCAAAGTATGCTTTTTGGTTCAACATCAAAATTAAAGAGCGAATATGCTGCTGAACTTGCGGCATCTTTTGCTTATCTAATACAGAGAGCTGGAGATAATTTTGGATATGCTCTTTTTAATAATAAGATATCAAAATTTAGACTTCCTTTAAAAGGAATGCAACAATTTTATATTTTTTTAAATGATCTTTCAGATTTATCAGATTGGGGTGGAGGATTTAAGCTTAAAGATACTCTTGATTATGTTTTTAATTTGCTTGAGGATACGGCCATAGTAATAATTATCTCCGATTTTATAGGATTGGAAAAAGATAAAGGATGGAAAGAAAAATTTAAACTTTTTACAAAGAAATTTGATACAATAATGATGATGGTTAGGGATGTGAGGGATGAAACCTTGCCAAAAGAAAAAATAGAAATAACCTTACAAGACCCTTATTCAGATAATTCTATTTGTGTCAATTCTGAATTGATTAGGAAAAGATATCAAGAATATGTTAGTAAAAAAGAAAAAGAATTAAAAAAGATATTTACAGAGGCTGGAGCAGATTTTGTAAAATTAAGAACAGATCAGTTTTTCTTACCTTTATTAATTAATCTACTTAAAAAAAGATCACAGGGCAAGTTTTTAAAATGATAGGATTTGAAAATCCTTTTTATCTTATTACTTTAGTATTTCTTATTCCTTTGATAATATTTATTCATTTTTTTTCACTTAAAAATACAAAAAGAAAAACTTTAAAATTTGCAAATTTTGAAGCAATGGAGAAAGTTACAGGAGATCAAATTCTTTCGAAGAACTTTGTAATGCTTTATTTAAGAATTTTTATTGTTGTACTTTTTATTTTGGCCTTGAGTGGTGTAAAAATCATATATACTGGTTCAATTACTGATAGGGCACATATTATAGCAATAGATTCTTCTGCAAGTATGAAAGCAGATGATTTAATGCCAAACAGATTTGAAGTGGCAAAAAGTACTGCAATTAAATTTGTAGATGATTTGCCAAAAGGATCTGAAGTTGGAGTAATATCTTTTGCAGGATCCTCTTTTATAGAACAACCGATTACAAATGATAAAGCAAAAATAAAAGAAGCCATCAACAATATCAATTTAAGAGAACTGGGGGGAACAAATTTATTTGATGCTATAATAACCTCAGCAAATTTATTAAAAGCACCAAATACTAAAGGGGCAATAATCTTATTAACTGATGGCCAATTTAATATAAAGGTTCTAGAAGATATTTTGGTTTATGTGGATGAAATTCCAGTTTATACTTTAGGAATTGGAACAAAACAAGGTGGGATTTTTGAAGGAAACACAACTTCTTATTTAGAGGATAAAACCCTTAAAGAGCTTGCAAATTATTCTGGAGGAGATTATTTTAATATTAATTCAACAGAAGATTTAGATAGGGCTTATTCCAAGATTTTGAATATAAAAGTCAGCAAAAAAACTATTAATCTTTCTACTTGGCTTTTAATTATCTCCTTGTGCGCTTTTTTAATAGACTGGTTTCTTTTAAATACCAGATATAAAAGCCTGCCTTAATATTTCTATCTTTTTAATATTCTTATTTTATGTTAATTAATATTAAATTTTTTTCTTTTTCTTTTCTTCTTTTCTAATTTTCCTTTTTTTACCTTTACTTTTGCCTTTAATTTTTTTACTTTTGTTTTTAATTTTCCTTTTTTTACCTTTAATTTTGTTTTTACTTTTTATTTTTTCATTTTTATTTTTACCTTTATTTTTTTCACTTTTAATCTTTCCTTTTTTCTTTTTCCTCCCTATTTTTCCCTTAAGGATATAACAGAATTCTGAGATAAGTTCTTCAATATCCTCTTTTGATGAACTAGAAGAGTATTTTAAATCAAGTCTTTTTAATGGTCTAATAAATCCCTTCATACTCTTTTTCTTTCTAAGCTCTGTAATAAGTTCTTCAATAGTAAATTCATAATTAATTTTTAAAACATTTTTAAAAAGTTCTTTTATTATTTCATAAAAATTGTCCCAAGATTTTCTTAATTTTTTTACTTTACTGACTCTTCCTTCCAATCTTTCAAGTTTTTTCAAATAATAAAGATAATATTCTTTATTAACATGTTTTTCCCCATTTAATTCAGCTATCCTTTCTGCTTTTTTTCCATTAATTTTTTTTATGATAAATAAAATAAGAAGAATTAATTCAATTATTATTAAAATTATAGGAATTAAAATAATTATAGAATATTTAAATGCATTTGTGTTTGCCATTTTTATATTGTTTTGATTCTTACCTCTTTTTATTGCCTTTATTATTTTTATTATCTTTGTCTTTCTTATTATGTTATTGTATCATTACCATGTTATCTTCCTTATTATTAATAAATATAGATTTCTTTTTTATATCTTTCGCTGTTTGAATCTTAAAAGAAGAACATTTAAATTATTTTATTCTTTTTTGCGCAATATTTAAAAATACTAGTTATCATTCTTAATTAGAAAAAGAGGTTAAAAAAGTAGAGAAAAGATCTTATTTTAAAAATCAACATTATAATATTTAAATCTTCAAGTTGAAAAAAGCAAAAAATGTCAAGAAGAAAAAAGCAATCAAAAAGAAAAGAGATAGAAGCAAGAACAAGAAATAGGGATAAAGATGGAAATAAGATAAAAAATAAAAATAAAAATAAAACAATCACTCTAATAATTTTAATAGTTATTGTTTTTTTAATTATAATTCTACTACCTTTTGCCTTTCTGAGCGGAAGTTTTGCTAAAATAAAAAATACAAGAAATAATGTTGCTTTAATATCTATAGATGGCATGATTCTTTCAGGATCTAGTCAAACCTTTATACCATCTGGAGCAAGTTATTCTGATGATATTATTTCTTATATTCAAAGCGCAATAAAAAATAAGAATATTAAAGCAATAATTTTTGAAATTAATAGTCCTGGTGGTTCTGCAATAGCATCAAGTGAAATAGCAGATGCAATTAAAGAAGCTAGAGCAAGTAACAAAACCACTGTTGCTGTAATAAGAGAACAAGGGACATCTGGAGCTTACTGGATAGCAAGTGCTTGTGACCACATAATAGCCCACCCTCTTAGTATGACAGGTTCAATCGGAGTTCTTGCATCTTATCTTGAAATTTCAGGTCTACTTGAAATGTATAATGTAACATATGAAAAACTTACATCAGGAGAGCATAAAGATATAATGACGCCATTCAGAGAACTTACAAATGAGGAAAGACAGATGATACAAAAAAAACTAGACTTAATTTATGAAGCATTTATTAAAGAAGTTGCAATAAATAGGAACCTAGAAGAAAGCCAGGTAAGAAAGCTGGCTGATGGAATGTTTTATCTTGGAATAGAGGCAAAAGACTTTGGTCTTGTGGATCAATTAGGAAACAAAGAAGATGCAATTAAATATATAGAAGAAAAACAAAATATTAAAGCAAGAATAACAGAATATAAAGAAAAAATATCTTTTCTCAGCAGTTTATCAGGAATACAATCACAAAATTCCTATTGGATAGGAAGAGGGATAGGAACAGCCTTAATTGAAACAAGTTTTTTTAATTCCTTGAATATAATTGCTTAATTCTTCTTACAAAAACAAAACTATTTAAATTTGTTCTACGAGATTTAATTATGGCAACCAGATTTAGCCAGATAGAAAAAAAGTGGCAGAATGAATGGGAAAAGAAAAAAATCTTTCAAGTTAAGGAAAGAAAAGGCAAAAAGAAATTTTATGTTCTTGAAATGTTTGCTTATCCTTCTGGTTCTGGTTTGCATATGGGTCATGCATTTAATTATACTATTGGGGATATTTATGCAAGATTTATGAGAATGAATGGTTTTAATGTTCTCTATCCTTTTGGTTATGATTCATTAGGATTGCCTGCTGAAAATGCTGCAATCAAAGCAAAAATTCATCCTAAAAAATATACTGAAAAAGCAATAGCCAATTTCATAAAACAGCAAAAAGCCCTTGGTCTTAGTTATGATTGGTCTAGACTTATCAAAACACATGATCCAGAATATTATAAATGGGATCAATGGATTTTCTTGCAGATGTTTAAGAAAGGTCTAGCTTACAGAAAAAAAGCCCCGGTTAATTATTGTCCTAAATGTAAAACAGTTTTAGCAAATGAACAAGTTATTCAAGGAAAATGCTGGCGTCATGAAGATACTAATGTTGAAATCAAGCATCTTGAACAATGGTTTTTTAAAATAACAGATTATGCAAAAGAACTTTATGACAATATAGACAAACTCAAAGGCTGGCCAGAACAAATCAAGTTAATGCAGAAAAACTGGATTGGAAAAAGTCAAGGAATTGAAATTGATTTTGAGATTGTTAATCCTGAAAAAGAAAAGATTAGCAATGTTGTTGTGATTCATGGCGCAAGTAAGCAGGATCGAGAAAAGATTAGGAAAGGTTATCCTCCACAAAATAAAAGGCATTGGATTCTATGGCTAAAAAAAATGCTGGAAAATAAAAAAATAAAAATGACAAACCCCCTGATGCCCAAAAACTGGGATCCAAGATATAATGAATGGAAAAAAGAATTTGAAAAAATTAATATTGATGAAAATTCAATTTTAGTTGGGCATAGTGCTGGTGGGGCTTTTTTAGTTCGTTGGATTGGGGAAAAAAAGAAAAGAATAAAAAAACTTATTTTGGTTTCTCCAGGCAAAGCTGGTAAAACAGAGAAATTCTCTGAACTATACGGAAATAAAAATTACAAGAACATTCAGAAATATGTTAGAGAGCAAATAATTGTTTTCACTGCTGATGACGATAATCCAGTTCATATTAAAAATGCTTATGAGTATGAAAAAGAATTGCCTGCAAAAGTGATCCATTTTGGAAGAGGGTATGGTCATTTTACAGAAAGAGGGATGAGAAAAAGAGAATTCCCAGAACTTCTCAACGAGATTCTTCCAAATGAAAAATGGCCAATCTTTACAACTCGTCCAGATACAATTTATGGTGTAACATTTATGGTTATTTCTGCACAACATCCAAAACTTCCTGAATTTGTAAAAGGAACTAAACAAGAAAAACAAGTTATGAAATTTATCAGCAAACTTAAAGGAATAAAGCAAGAAGATTTAGATAAAATGGAAAAAGAAGGTGCCTTTACTGGAAAATATGCAATTAATCCAATAAATAATGAAAAGATTCCAGTTTATGTTGGAAATTTTGTTCTTGCTGAATATGGTTCTGGAATGGTTATGGCTGTTCCTGCTCATGATCAAAGAGATTTTGAATTTGCTAAAAAGTATAAGCTACCAATTAAATTTGTTATCCAACCAAAAAATCAAAAACTAAGCGAGAAAACAATAAAACAAGCTTATGAAGAGGAAGGAGTTCTTATTAATTCTGGAAAATTTAATGGTTTAGATAATGAAAAAGTTATTAGTAAAATTTCTGATTATCTTAAAAAAATAAAAAAAGGCAGGCCAATTACTCAATATCGCTTAAAAGACTGGTTAATTTCTCGACAAAGATATTGGGGAACGCCAATCCCTGTTGTCTATTGTGAAAAATGTGGTATAATCCCAATTCCTGAAAAAGATCTTCCTATAAAGCTTCCAGAAAAAGTTAAATTTGGAAAAGGAAATCCTCTTGAAACAGCAGAGTCCTGGATAAAAACAAAATGTCCAAAATGTGGAAAAGAAGCTAGAAGAGAAACCGATACAATGGATACTTTTGTTAATTCATCCTGGTATTTCTTGCGATATTGTGATCCAAAAAACAAGAAGAAAATATTTGATCCCAAAAAAGTAAAATATTGGATGCCTATTGATCAATATATTGGAGGAACCGAACATGCAACAGGACATCTTATTTATTTTAGGTTTTATACCAAATTTTTACGAGATATGGGTTTATTGAATTTTGATGAACCTGCTTTAAAATTATTTAATCAAGGAATGATTCATGGTAAAGATGGTTATGTTATGTCAAAATCAAGAGGAAATGTAGTTTTACCTGAAGAAGTTTCTAAAAAATATGGAATTGATACTGCCCGTCTTTTCCTAGTTTCCATGGCAGGTCCTGATAAGGATATTCAGTGGAGTGATAAGGGAATAGAATCTAGTTTAAAATTTATTAATAAAGTAATAAATTATTTTTCAAAAATCAAGTTTGGAAAAATTGATGCTAGAATTGAAAGTAAGCTTAACAAGACAATAAAAGAAGTTACCCAAGATATTAAGGAATTTAAATATAATTTAGCTATAATTAAGATAAGAAAATTATTTGATTCTTTTAAGCAGATTGATAAAAAGACTGCAGAAGCATTTATCAAACTGCTTCATCCATTTTGTCCACATATTACAGAAGAATTATGGCACAATCAGAATAAAAACTTCATTTCATTGGAAAAATGGCCAAAATACGACGAGAAAAAAATAAACAAAAAATTTGAACAGGAAGAGGAGATTCAAGAAAAACTGAAAGAAGATGTTAGACATATTATTAGAATTATTAGGAAAAAGCCAAAAGCTGTTTATATTTATGTTATTCCTAAAGAACTTGATATTTATGAACTTGTAATTAATGATTTAAAAGAGGAATTTTTATGTAAGGTGGAGATTCAGTCAAGCAATAAAATAACTTATGACCCGCAGAAAAAGGCTAAAAAAGCTAAGCCAGGAAAGCCAGCTATTTATGTTGAATAAGTGCAATAGTTTTTAAAAACTTCTAATTCTTTTTATTTTAGGCTAAAGAGGTTAATGATATGAATCGTGAAAAAATTAAAATTGCTATGGCAGTTGCTGTTTCTAAGGCTCTTGGCTATAAACAAGAGTTTGATGGCATTCTAGATCCTAATTGGCCAGAAGTTTATGAAAAAATTCTTCCAGAGATTGAACAGGCAAGAAATAGAATAGTAAGAATGGCTCAGATTGCTGCTATTTCAAAAGCAATCAAATATTCAGAAGAACATCCTACTGTTGGAGAGAAACAAATTCTAAAACAGGTAATGAAAGAATCAGAATTAATTATTAAAGATATTGAAAAGTTTGGATGATTTTTATTCCAAAACAGCCCTTATTCTTCTAACGCCTCCGGCAACACTTTCTTGTTTTGTGATTTTAAAATGGCCAAGCTCATTAGTGTTTTTAACATGAGGGCCCATGCAGATTTCTATACAATCATCAATAATATATACAGAAACAATTTTGCTTTTATATTCAAATTCTGATTTAGCTATCTTCTTTGCCTCGCTGACAGGCATTTCTTTTCTTACAACTGGAATTGCTTGTTTAATTTTTTTGTTAACTATATCCTCGACTTTTTTAACTTCTTCATCATTCAGCTTGCGATCAAAATTAAAATCAAATCTTATTCTTTCTGGGGTAATATTAGAACCTCTTTGCATTATATTTGAACCAATAACCTTTCTTAAAGCATATAAAAGAAGATGGGCTGCTGTATGCAGTTTTGTTGTTTCATAGCTTGCATCACTCAAGCCACCTTTGAATTTTTTTTCAGCTCCTTTTCTTGAAATTTCTTGATGAGTTTTATATTCTTTGTAGAAGGATTTTTCATCAACTTTAATTTTCTTTTCTTCAGCAAGTTCTTTTGTCATTTCAATTGGAAAACCATATGATTGGAACAATAAGAAAGCTTCTTTTCCTGAGATTTTTTTATCTGTGGCCATTTTATTAAACTTATTAAGACCTTTTTCCAGAGTTTTTTTGAATTTTTCTTCTTCTTTTTTCAGTTCGCTAAAAATAAAATCTTGCTTCTTTTTTAGAATAGGATAATCTTGTTTGTTAATATCTATGACTATTTTTGCTGCTTCTCTAATAAAGGCAAAATCATTCATACCCAAAAGTCTCATATGTCTCATAGCTCGTCTTATGAAACGTCTGAGAATATAACCTTGGTCAACATTACTTGGAACAATTTCCTCTAAAAGAATAAAAACAGATGCCCTAATGTGGTCTGTTATAATCCTCATTGATATTAATTGTTCTTTATTCGGTTCTTTTATTTTACTTAATTCTTTAATTTTATCCATTATTGGTTTGATTGTGTCAATTTCATAAACAGATTTTTTTCCTTGCAAAATAGCCGTAGTTCTCTCGACCCCCATTCCTGTATCAACATTTTTTTGTTTGAGAGGCTCAAAACTTCCTTGCTTTGTTTTGTTATATTGCATGAAAACATCATTCCATATTTCAAAGTATTTTCCGCAACCACATCCTGGCTTACATTTCTTGCTACATGGTTCTTTTCCTGTATTAACAAATATTTCGGTATCAGGTCCACAAGGCCCGGTTTCTCCTGCAGGACCCCACCAATTATCTTCCTTGCCTAAAAAATAAATTCTGTCTTTAGGAATTCCAACTTGTTGCCAGATTTTTGCTGTTTCTTCATCTTTTGGAGCATCCTTATCTCCAGCAAAACATGTGACATATAATTTTTTTGCATCTATCTTCAGGATTTTTGTGAGAAATTCATAACTATATTCAATTGCTTGTTTTTTCCAATAATCTCCAAGTGACCAATTACCTAACATTTCGAAAAAGGAAAGATGCATGGGATTACTAACTTCATCTATATCCTGAGTTCTAATACATTTTTGAACATTAACAAGCCTTTTTCCTTGTGGATGTTTTTGTCCAATAAGAAAAGGAACTAATGGATGCATTCCAGCTGTAGTGAATAAAACAGACGGATCATGTTCTGGAATGAGACTTGCGTTTAGAATCTCTTTATGCTTTTTTTCTTTAAAAAATTCTATATACTTCTTTTTTAATTCACTTGATTTCATAAAAAGTCATAGATAGCTGAGCTTATAAAATTTTTCTCACAACAAAAATTATATTTCTATCTTCCTTAGCTTTGAGAACCTTGAAACCAGCCTTTTTTAATAATTCTCGCAATTCTTGTTTATCATAAATATAAGTATATCTATAATATTTTTTATTATTGATTGTCCAAGGAATCATGCATTCTTTTGGCTTATTTTTTAATCTTTTTTGTTTTTTGCTCCAAACAATTATCATAGCTTCTGCTTTTGGTTTTAAAACACGATATAATTCTTTTAGTGCTTTTTCCCTTTTCTTTTCTGAATCTATATTATGTAAGGCAGCAATAAAAATAGCTCTATCAAAAAAATTATCTTTGAAAGGAAGTTTAGATGCAGGAGCTTTTTTTATAATAATTTTAAATTTTTGTTTTTTAGCATATTCTTTTGCATAGTTTAGCATTTTCTGTGAAAAATCCACTGCATAAATAATTCCTTTAGTTCTAACAAAATTTCTTCCAGAACCACAACCAAGGTCAAGAATTTTCCCTTTCTGATTTTTAATAAAATCTATTACCTCTTTTATTGGTTTAGTTCTAAATTCTTGCCATTTTAGTGCTATTGTATCCCAAACTTTTTCTTGTTTCATGTTTTTCCCAAGGTTTTTAAATTTAAAAAACATACCAATAAAGGCTAAGGAGAGAGAATGTCAAAGAAGTTAATTTTATGGCGTGATAATCAAAGAGTTAGAAAAGAATTAGTTGATATGTTAGATGAAATCATTAGATTAGATACAAACATTAAGATTAGGGCAACAGGAGCAATTAAGACAAGAAGAAATGTAAAAAAACCTTATTTTATTGTTCATAAAGGTTATGATTCTATAAGAAAAGCATTTAAAATAACTGCTGAACTTCCAGATGAATCTCAAAGTTTCTTTATTTCTTGCAATCCAAATAAGGTTTTCTATATAAAAAAATATATTGAGGAAAATTTTACTGAAGAAGCCATTAAACAAAAATGAGAAAACCAACAAAAACAATTAGCGGCGTAACTCCTCTGGCAGTTGTTATTAAACCAAGAAAATGTCCCCACGGAACTTGTTTGTATTGCCCTTCTCTTGATGTTCCACAATCATATACTCCAAAAAGTCCTGCAATTATGCGTGCTATGTTATTAAATTATGATCCTTACAAACAAGTTCTAGCTAGATTAAAAGCCTTTCAAGCTATGGGGCATCCAACAGACAAAATTGAGCTTATAATTTTAGGAGGAACGTTTACAGCTTATCCAGTAGATTACCAATATAATTTTATTAAATTGTGTTTTGATGCTCTTAATGGAAAAAAATCAAAAAATCTGAAGCAAGCTAAAAAGTTAAATGAAAAAGCAAAGCATAGATGTATAGCTTTATGTATAGAAACAAGGCCTGATTTTTGTTCTGACTCTGACATAAAAAGAATGTTAGAATTTGGATGTACGAGGGTTGAGATAGGTGTTCAGGCTATTGATGATAAAATTTATAGGAAAATTAATAGAGGTCATACTGTTAAAGATGTTATAGATGCAACTAGAAGATTGAAAAATGCTGGATTTAAGGTTGGTTATCACATAATGCCTGGTTTGCCTGGCTCGAATTTTAAAAAAGATATTGAGATGTTTAAAGAATTGTTTTTAAATCCTGATTTCAAGCCAGACCAACTTAAAATTTATCCTACACAGGTCATTAAAGGAGCTGAACTTGTAAATTTATACAAAGAAGGAAAATATAAACCCTATACAAAAGAACAACTGATTAAACTTCTTATAAAATTTAAACAAATTGTTCCTCGTTATTGCAGAATTATGAGGATTATGAGAGAGATTCCTCCCGATTTTTTAGTGGCAGGAACAATAAGAATTGATTTAAGAAAAGTTGTTCATAGTGAAATGATAGATCAAGGAGTATTTTGTAAATGTATTCGTTGTCGTGAGATTGGATTTGCATTATTAAAAAAGAAGAATATTAAAAAGAAATTAAAATTGAATAGAATAGAATATAAAGCATCTGAAGGAAAAGAATTTTTTATTGAAGTTATAAATGAAGATGACATAATTTTTGGTCTTGTTCGATTGAGAATTCCTAACAATAGCAAAACTCTGATTCTTAGAGAACTTCATGTCTATGGCCCTACTTTAGAGATAGGCAAGAGAGATAAAGGAAAGACCCAGCACACTGGTTTAGGAAAATGGCTTATGGATGAAGCTGAGAAGATTGCTAAAAAAGAGAAATGCAAAAAGATTAAGGTGATCTCTGGCGTTGGGGTTCGCCCCTATTATTATAAACTAGGCTATAAATTAGAAGGACCTTATATGGTTAAGTATCTTAGTTAATTTTTCTTTCTTTTTTCAGTTTCTTTAAGAAATATTTTACATTTGGTGCTAGCTTATAGTTTTTATATTTTGAATCTATCCATAAAATTTCTTTTGTATGCTTGCCTTTCTTTGGTTTTTGTCCTTTTTTTAATTTTGAAAGCCAATGTATTAACACAACAGGAATTTTTTCTCCTGTATGTGGTTTTTTCCATAACATAATTGGTTCAAGTTCCTTAATGATTTCAATATCGCATTTTATTTCTTGTTTTGTTTCTATTTTACATGTTTCTTTTAGGCTTTTATTCTTGAATATTGAACCGCCCGGAAATTTTAAGAAAGGATCTTTATCATCGAGAACTACCAGCATTTTTTTATTCTTGATTATTATAGGTCCAGATGCAATAACTGACTTAATAATTCCAAGTTGCTTTGCCATTTTTTAAACCTCAATAATCTTGCCTTTTCTTCCAACATTTATGACTTTTGTCCTGCCAATTTTTTCTTCAATTCCTTCAGCTTCATGAACATGGGAGCATATTGCAATATCTGGTTGGAATTTTTTAATGGCTCTTCTAACTCCTGTACTTCCTGGAACAAAAGAACTTAATTTTGCCATCAGTGTTTTTGAAGGATGAACATGGGTAACCATAATTTTCTTTTTAACATCTTTTATTTTATTGAAACCTTTTTTAAGAGTATTAAAAATTTCATTTTCACTTAATTGAAATAAACCTATGTTTGCACCGCCAGCCCCGAAAATTCCAATATCATGAGAAGAATCTTTAAATTCTAAACCTTTACCATGGAGATTTGTAACTTTTGGACCATATAATTTGGTTAAAAAATTTGCTGTAGCTAAAGTTTCATGGTTTCCTGGAATGAGAAGGACATCTAATTTTCTCTTGGCAAAGGGCCCTACAAGATAATCAATACTAGATTCAGCAAAGGTAATATCTCCGGATAAAATAACAAGATCAACTTTTTCTTTTTTTGCTTTCTTTGCTAATTTTGAAGCTTGCCTTGAATCGCCATGTAAATCACCTATTGCAAGAATTTTGAGATGTTTTTTCTTTTCTATTTTTTCAACTTTACTTTTCTTTTTAGATTTTTTCTTTTTTGAATTCTTGATTTTTTTAATTTTTCTAGGCATAATAAAAAGAAGTTAATTGAATTTAAAAATCTTGGCTTGAAATGTTCTTTATTTGTTTGATTGAATGAGCTGTTTTTTGAAATTCCTTTTTATCAACTAAATCCTTATCATTGGTCAAACAATTTTTATAATTAATAAATTGTTCTTCCTTATTTTCATCAATATTGTAGGCAGACCTATGTAAATGAGAACCTGTGGAATGCCCTGTATTACCCATATAACCTATTAATTCACCAACATCCACTTTTTGTCCTTTTTTAACTATAATTTTTGAAAAATGAGCATCCAATATATAAAATCCAGAATTTGTTTTTGTAATCACACATTTTCCATAACCTCCATTATTGCCTGCAAATTTTACTATTCCGCTTCTTCCAGCGTATATTGGGGGTCTTGCTTTGCCATCCATTCTTATAAAATCATATGCTTTATGAATTCTTTTTCCTCCGCCACCCATTGATCTTGTAGAATAAAATGTGCTTGTTATTTTATAATTTCCATCTTCGCCAAAAGGATTATAAATTAAATTACTTGAAACAATAGCAAGTTTTGTAGAATTAGCTAAATTTTCAAGATTTTTATTATTTTTATTTCCAAGTATTTTTCCTATAGTAATACTATCTTTTTTAGGTTTAGGAAAATTTAAACCAAAATTGCTATAAAGGGTGTTTTCATCAATCAAAGCACCATCAAGACTTTGAATTTTATTTTGAAGCCATTCTGTTCTATTATTATTAATTTCTTGATTGATTTTTTTCTGTAATTGATATTCTAAAAAACAAGGAATTAAAGTTAATAATGTAAAAAATGTTGCTGCCGTTGGAATTAAAATTTTTCTTGCAATATTTGTTTTTTTCTTCTTTTTCGATTTTATAATAGACTCTGGATTTTTTATTATGTGATCAAAATAAATTGATTGAAAATTTGTATTTATGTTGGGAGAAATAAGATGATTATAATAAGTGATTATTCTTTTTTTGTCTTGGATTCTTTTCTCAATTTCTTTAGGAGACAAACCTTTAGTTATATAATCTTCTCTATCTAATGCTATAATTCTATTTATCAAACTGCTTGGCATGAAATATTGAAGAAAAGGAGATATTTAAAATTTACTAATGATGTAATTTAAAAATAGTAACAGACTTAGAATAGGAAAAAATTCTAAAACAAATTAAAAATAAAAAAATAAAAAAAAGAAAAATAAAAAATTATCTGAAAAGTTTAACTATATCTTTGTTTATTGCAAGTAAATAAATGATTCCTCCATTTATTACTAAAGGCACGATACCAACTCCTGCAATTATTGACGGTATACTGCCTAATAAACCCAAGGCTGCAATTACTATCATAACAATTCTTGCCCAATTTTTATGTTTCCATAGGTTTAGAGCCACTATAAATGTAAAGATCCCATAAACAATCACTAAAATGGCTGCTATTATGATAAAAGTTCCTACTAAAAAACTTCCAAGTATTTCTCCGCCAAAATATGATGTAATTCCTGAAAGAAAGGTTCCTCCAAAAAGCATAATAATTCCTGCAAGAGCTGCAAATGCTGCTCCAATGTATCCGAGAATAGCAATAATTTTTACCCACACTTCTGCTGTAGATTTTTTCATTATTTTTTTACCTCCTTTCATTTCTTTTTATGTTTTTTTGTATTTTTATTCTTTTTGATTTCAATTTTCTTGAAACCACAATATTTTTGTAGAACATCAGGGATTTTAATTGAACCGTCTTTTTGTTGGTAATTTTCAACAATTGCAATAAAAATTCTACCTAAGCCTAAAGCTGTTCCATTTAATGTATGCACAAAACTTCTTTTTCCTTTTTCTGAATAATATATTTTGGCTCTTCTTGCTTGATAATCTAAACAATTGGAGCATGAGCTAATTTCTAACCACCCTGTTTT
>Ga0315539_1000806_pt1 | contig 23472 bp, 22 predicted proteins | sample SalMarSW160150MG_FD_203097 | JGI IMG/M metagenome (GOLD analysis project Ga0315539, IMG submission 203097) | Salt marsh sediment microbial communities from the Plum Island Ecosystem LTER, Massachusetts, United States - Salt Marsh Sediment SW1601-150 ... | reverse complement strand
TCTTTGTGATGACTCGCCTGAATAACCGACCCAGAAAATCTCTTGGCTTTAAAACTCCAAATGAGGTATTTTATAAATCGTTAACCCAGAAGGATTCACTTGTTGCACTTGTGAGTTGAATCCGCCTGTTCATAAAAATCGGTTATTTCGCATAAATAAACTTCCGGGCCAATGGTTTTTGAAGTGCTCGCATTTTTTTCAGTTATCTTCTCTTTCTCTATTTCTATATTATTTTGTTCATCCGGATTGGCCATGCAAAAGTATGCCATGAAAGAACCGTATAAAAAAATGATCAAAACCAAGAATAGCCAAAATCCTAATCTCTTGCTCGGTTTTCTGCTGTTCATTATTATAACCCCGCTATAGTTCTAAATGCGCAGCTTATAATATAAGTTATTCCATTTATCCTGTAAAACAAAAATTTAAGAATTTTCATCTTAAAAAAATGATTGATGGTTTGGGAATTTACCATCCACATTATCATTTATCGACTGAAAATCAGTGGAATGTGTTTATTATTTCATATCCATCAAGCTTCGGCGATGGCCTCTGCCGAAAAGAGCGCCAAGACGAGTAGTCCGAAGGCCCGCCTGCCCAGAGAGCTCCGTCCTCCAGAGTCTTCCGGCGGACGGGCTGGGTAATCGTGCTTAGTTTTTTATTCTTGACGGCTTAACGGTTCTACGCTAAAAAAATTAGCATGTAGATAACTGACCAATAATCAATCAAATGCACCTCAATACAAGGAAGCTAAATATGACTAAAATAAATGAAACACCACAAGAGCAGGAAAAACCCGGCGGCCAAACAGAAGCCGAGCAAACAGTAGTTACTCAAACCGCTGTTAGGGGGCCGAGCAAAGAAGTAAATCGGGACGCACGTATGTGGGCGATGTTCTGCCATTTGGCAGGACTGGCGATGTTCATTCCGTTTCCACCCATAATTGGTAATATTATTGCGCCTTTGATAATCTGGCAGATCAAAAAAGATGATTATCCATTCGTAGATGAGCAGGGCAAAGAGGCATTCAACTTTCAGCTTTCGATACTGATATATGGAATTGTTGCTGGTCTTCTTTGTTTCGCTTGTATCGGCTTCGTTCTTGTGCCGGCAGTTGCTATCTTTGATGTGGTTTTTCTGCTGATTGCAGCGATCAATGCCAATGAGGGCAATCACTACCGCTATCCGCTGACCATCCGATTCATTAAGTAGAGTGCACAGGCGGGTCTTAAGGTTTAGGGAAAACAGACTATGGATATATTCCGCATTGAAGGACCGGTGCAGCTACACGGGACCGTTACTATAAACGGCTCGAAAAACGCCTCTCTGCCGATTATGGCCGCTGCGATTTTGGCTGGCGGAAAATCGACTCTCTCCGCGGTGCCTGACCTTTCTGATATTTCAATCTTCAGCCAACTGCTTGAGCAATTGGGCTGCCGAGTAACAAGAAGTGACAACGGGCAGCTTTGCATAGATTCGACGGTAATTGACAATCCGGTCGGTGATTACGAAATCGTCCGCAGGATGCGGGCCAGCATCTGTATACTCGGCCCACTACTTGCCCGCGAAGGCCATGCAGAGGTCTCAATGCCCGGCGGCTGTGCAATCGGTGACAGACCCGTCAATCTTCACATAAGGGGCCTGCGGGAGCTTGGAGCTCAAATTCAACTTAAGAACGGATACATCGTCGCCGAGGCACCAAACGGCCTGATAGGCAAAGACATTTTTCTCGGCGGTCCGTTCGGCTCAACCGTTCTGGGTACCGCAAATGTGATGATGGCGGCAACGCTGGCCAAAGGTCGAACAGTAATCGAATCGGCGGCCTGCGAGCCGGAAATAACAGACCTGGCAAACTGCCTTAACAAAATGGGCGCAAAAATAAGCGGCATCGGCTCACCCCGGCTGATTATTGAAGGCGTCAAGCAGTTACAGCCCGTTCAACATGAGGTAATTCCAGACCGAATCGAGGCGGGGACATTTATGGTCGCCGCCGCTATTACAAAGGGCGAGCTCAAAATTACGAACTGCCGGCTCGACGATATGATGGCTGTCATCGATAGGCTAAGACATATCGGCATAACGGTTGAACCGGCCAAAGACGGCTGTGTCGTTACTCACAGTGACGGCATTAAACCTGCCGATATTACAACTCAGCCGTTTCCTGGTTTTCCGACCGACCTGCAGGCCCAGTTTATGGCCCTGTTGTCACTTGCCGAAGGCAACAGCATAATAATCGAAAAGATTTTCCCAGACAGATTCATGCACGTTGCTGAGCTGAATCGCATGGCAGCCGACCTGCGCAAGGAAGGCTCGGCTGTTATCGTAGCAGGCGCAAAAAAACTAATTGCTGCTCCGGTGATGGCCTCGGACCTGCGAGCATCAGCAGCGCTGGTGCTGGCAGGCTTGGCCGCTGAAGGGACAACAACCGTCAGCAGAGTTTATCACATCGACCGCGGCTACGAAAAAATTGAAATGAGACTAAATCCGCTCGGCGCAAAAATCAAACGTGAGCAAACACAGGGAGTTTAAAAACCTTCTGATTGGAAAGGGTATAGTATGAAAAAGACATCTAAGGTTATATATATAGTCGTCTTGGCGGTTGTGATTGTGGCCGTTATAGTCATGGCGGCGGCAGCTTTATTTGCCGACCGTGCCTTAAAAATTGCCGTCGAGTCAGCCGGATCAAAAGCCCTCAACGTGGACGTAAAGGTGAAAAGTGCAGACCTTTCGATAATGGCAGGTAAGGCCCGCCTGAAAGATCTCACTATCGACAATCTGCCCGGCTATAAGCAACCTAAACTTCTCGAGCTCCAAGATGCCGAAGTTGTGATACAGATAAAGTCACTTCTCAGTGACACGGTCAGAATAAAAGAAATCAAGCTTGATGGGGCAAATCTTGCCGTCGAGCAAAAAGGATTGTCCAACAACCTTCAGGACCTTATAAAAGGGATGCCTCAACAAGAAAAACCCTCCGGCAAGAAGCTGCTTATCGATACCCTCGAAATCACCAATATCACAGCTAATGTGAAGTTATTACCTTTACCGGGAAAAGCAGATACAGTCACGCTGAAAATACCTGCCATCAAAATGACCGATCTCGGCAGTGATAAAGAACTCGATTTAGCAGCGCTTACAGGACAAATAATCTTAGCCATAGCCCGTGGTATAATCGAACAAGGCCTCGATATTCTGCCTAAGGACATGATCAACACAATGACATCAACATTGGGTAAGACCTTAGATTTGAGCACAAGCATCTTTGGAGAAGGTAAAGACGCCGGCGAAAAGGTCTTAAAAGGTACGGAAAGCCTTGGCAAGGGAATTACTGAAGGCCTGAAGGGCTTATTCAAAACGAAAAAGCAAGAGTAGGACGTTCGGTTGAGCTTAGTCGAAGTCCTTGCAGTTTATGTAACAGTGTGTGTTGAGTTAGAGAAAAGTTCTGCCCAATCCGCCCGTGGTGGATTTGTCTTAATATTGAGCTTATACCAAATATAGTTGTAGATTGCCGAAAGCACATGCCCATCCCCAGGCGGTTACTTTATTGGTGAGTCATCGAGTAATTGTAGATAATTTAGAATCGCAATCAGAGATTCAAGCCGGATATGGCCGTTTCAAAAACCATCGTACCATCAACTACCCCCTGGACATCGCAAGTGAATTTTCTTCTCTTGAAATTTGTAATATGGCCGAGCAGATATAATCTGGTTCCCGGCTCAACAGGGACACGAAATTTAGCGGAGTCGACGCCCGCAAAGCCGATAAAGCCTTGGACTTCATAAACCTGTTTAACAAAGAAACTTGAAAGCTGAGCTGCAGCCTCAATCATGATTACCGCAGGCATCAGCGGTCGGCCTGGAATGTGACCGCGTACCCAGAATTCGTTCTCTGTTACGTCCTTATAGCCCAGAATCAAATATTTTTCTTTATCGTACCACAGGATGCTATCAAGCTGTTGCATCTCAAATCGTTGCGGATTCATTTTGCAAATCGCTTCTCCGTTGAAAAGAGGTTTGCCTTTCAGGTCTATTTGTGATAAATTGAACAATAATGGTGGAGGCATTACCAACCTCTATAACATACGATTAACGTTAGAAACACCTATAGCATACCCACCCTGGTGTATATTAAACCAGTTGGAGCCACGCTGGAATATTGCGATAGAAGCAGCTGTTATTGCCGATTTAGGGGACTGATCTTATTTCAAGGATGCGGTTGCGGACATTTTGGGCGGCCTGCTTGATTTTCTGCATTTCCTTACGGATACGTGTGCCTGCTGCTTTGTTTCCACCTTCGGCCTTGTTGATATCAGCTTCAATTTCAGCCACTAATGCTTTCAGATCTTCATACTCTTGCATTCAAATAACCTCCAGTTTGGCGTTAAAATTGACAGAAACTTAACGACCTTGCCTGGGTTTGTCAAAGAAAAACGCTTTTTTTGCCAAAAAAATCAATATTTATTTTGGCAGTCAGGATGCAAGTTTTTTAGTTAATTCTGCAATTCTTTGGCCACGTCTTGCACATTGCTGCCTGACTCGGTTATCCGGCTTGCCGATGGATACGGGGCCGTAGTGGTCTCCCTGGGGATCGCCCTGGACTATCATGCCGGCAATGAGCATGACTTCTATAATGCCCATAATTGTGGTTTCATTGCCGCCACCGATATTTGCCGCGCTGGAAAACGCCCCGCCTACTTTGCCGTTTAATTGGCTATGTCTGCCTACCAGGCCATCTATCATTGTTTTTATAGGACCAGCCATGTGGCCATAATAGGTAGGCGAGCCGATTACTATTGCGTCATAGCCGGGTAGGTCGTCGGCTTTTACTTTATCAACCGGTTTACATTCCGTCTTTAAATCCGCTTCATTCATGGCCTTGGCTATTATCTCAGCCATCTCTTTGGTGTTACCGCTTCTTGAGTAGTAGACTACAATTCCTTTAGCCATTTTATGTCCTTTCTTAGATTGAAGTTTCTTGCAAAAAGCCCCCAAATAAATTTTGGGGCTGAATGTGCCAAAGGTCCGCCTTGGTAGACAGCGGCGTATTTAGCCCCGAAATAAATTGCGGGATTCACAACGCGGTTTTCCGCAGGTCAAATTTATCGCCGCAAGTACGCCAGCTTTTCCGGCAGAGGGATGTTATTGCCGAGGTTGTCTTCGCCATAGCCGGCTTCTGCAAGGAGTTCTATGTCTGCCAGGACTCGCTTGTCGCCAATAAATGTCACTGTCATGTCAGTGCCGATATCTATTTTGCCCAAAACTAAAAGCTGAGCTATTTCATCTATGACCTTTTCAAGCAACGTTCCTTCCTGCTGTGCAGGTACATCTGAGATTTGCAGGGGTTGCTCATACAAAATCAGCTTACTTTCCTCGGCAAGTGTTGACATAGTGTCACGAATAACGGTTTTAAGGTCTTTTCCAGTTGCCCATTGGGGGACGAGCTTTAATCGAACGATTTCAGCGGCCAGAAACTTGCGTTTTCGTGCGTTTATCTTTTCGTTTGCTCGGAACAGCTCAAGTGCTGAGCCGGCGTCATAAAGCTCATCATCCAATTGCATATTGACTTCACTGCCATAATGCAAAACAAGTTTTGAAATCAGGGTGGCAGGCCTTACATGAAAACCGCGGTATGGCGGGACGCCGACCTCGATCCGGCCAATTTCGGCATATCGTCTTAACATCTGCCGGCATAGATTTTCAGCGCAGTTAATGTAAAGGCTGATATATGTAACGGAGTAATTCATTAGTACGGCCAATAGCTCGTCCGGCTTTACCAGGAGTTCCTGCAGGCACATTTCTTCGCATGTTTGTTTATTTACATGCCGTTCGTAATAATGTACAAACGACGTTGCAGTTCCTAAAAGGTGAAAGACCACGCTCACGTGACCTCTCAAGACAAGCAAATCCTTGTCCTGTTGTTCAGCTTCAGTGCTTGAGACGTATGTATCATATTGTGATTGCAGGTTGTGAAAGCGAAGCTCCAGAGCTCGCAGGCTTTCCTCGGTAATAGAGTTTTCGACGTAAGAAAGGTATTCTTGTGGTTTTGCTCTGCTGGCGGCGCGGACATCCTTACTTTCAGCGGCGAGATTCAAAAAGGCTGTAGCAAGGAGAGTAACTATTTCAGAGGCAGTCTCAGCTCCACTGGCTTTACAGTCACGCACGAGGCGCCCAGGAGGCAGCTCTTCGGAGTAAAATTGCTCACGTTCGGTCTCTGAAGGGACAGGCAAATTAAGTTTGGAAGCGCTGAGGAGTAATTGCTTTGCCGTTTTTGTTAAGACGTCGCCAGCGAAGTTAAGCGTTTGTTTCGTGGCCTCTACGAAGTCACCTTCAACAGGCAAAAGCCGATAAGCAGGCAGTGCGTGACTGATATGAAGCAGCTCATAACTTACGTCGGAAAAAAGCTTGATAGCAGCTATGAGGAATCTGAACGGACACCACTTGCAATTGTTACGTGCGTCATAAGCATCAAGAAGCTCCTCAATCTGCATGGATTGTGAAAAAAATTCACCCAAGAACGAGCGTATAAGAAACTCGCTGTTTGAGGTGCAGTGGGACAAATGGCTTGCAAGACCGAGCAACCTTCTCGTTCGTTTTGCGATTAACTCGTGAAAATCATCATCTGAAATCTTCACCGGACTCATAAGATATAAGTCAGAATACAGAATTTAGAATGCTGTCTCCTGACTTTTGTCCCTTCAACTTGGTTCGACTTCGCTCACCACAGGTCGCTCAGGACGGGCTTCTGCCTCCTGTTTCTTTAAGGGGATTATTTCTATCGTAAAGTCCTTGGGAATGTCAAACTTAAATACCTTTGTATCTATTTTTTTATTAACCACCGGCTTGAGGAATTTTATCTCATAGATGTCCTCTTCGGTCGTGATGGCTATTATTTTCGCCGGCAGGTGTGACTTCTTATCTATCCATAAATCAATAGCAGTGTAATCATCTTTGTATGTGGAATCCGGCTTAACCTTCAGATGCAGATGAAAAGATGTTTCTGCTTCGACTTTATTTTGTTGAACCAATTTTATTTCGAACTGTTTTTTCAAGTCGGTTGTTTTCGTAAAGCCTATCACAGGCAGGTCCCGGCTGGCCAAATCAAACGGATCCGCGGGCTTATTTGGTTCAGTCAATTGACGGCGTTCAGCTTTCTTGATTTGATAGTCAATGCGCGTGAGCCAAACACCGTCGAAGATAAAGTGCTCAGCGTATTTCTGCTCTTTTTCATCGTCCTGTTTGAGCGTTTGAAAGTTTACTCTCAACGTCGATTTTACATCGGTTTTCTGATAATATAAAACACCTTTCCTTAGAGTTTCCGATTCGAACAGTGGTTGTTTGAATCTATACTCAAGCTCTGCCTGGTAGGACGTCAGCTTTGTGGTTTTTTGTTTTAATTGTGTTAGGATTGCTTCGACTGAATTGGCGTCCTTTTCTTCAGATTGGCTGTCTGCTACGCTTTCTGTGCCCGTGTTTCCCTGTAAGGAGCAAGCCGTTGCCGACGACAACAGAAGAATTATCATGATTATATTCTTATTCATTTTCATTGGTTTTTCAAAATTGTTGGGTTATCGCTAAAATTTCGTTTCGTTGATATTTTTTATATTTAATAATTGTAGAATTTCGTCGATTTTTTCAATCTTAAAATCTGCGTGGATGACAAATTCATCGGCTCTTTTATGATTGGTCAGGAGCACAGCAATTGCACCGGCGGCTTTTGCAGACAGTATATCGAACAGATAATCGCCCACCACGAAGGTTTCCTCCGGTTTAACGCCGAATTGCCGGCATATTTGCAGCACACCGAAAGCGTTGGGTTTGACCGGCCCATCTTCTCTATCCACAATAGAATCAAATATCAAATTATGCTTGGCAGCGATTGCCAGGGCGTTGCATCGCCTGTTACGCGTCAAAATTCCGATACTTATGCCGGCTTGGCGAATCACATCGAGCGTTTGTTTGGCACCAGGATTGAGCTTGGATTCTGTAACGGCCTTTTCTTCGTGAAAATGTAGTATTTTTTCCACCTGTTGGCGTTGTTCATGGCTCATTTTCTCCATAGATTCAAGAACCGGCCCAGAATCTTTAGTCAAACCCATCTCCTCACGAATGGCATCAAAATCAAAATAGGGCTGGGTTATCGTCCCGTCAAGATCGAATATAACGGCTTTAATTGACATATCCTGCGTAAATTCGAATATCGAAAATCGAAGCACGAAAAATGTAAAGTGCCTAAAATGAGCTAAAGTGCCTAAAGTGAGCTAAATTTATAATTTCAATTTTAGTCCACAGGATGCCTTACGGCATCACTTAAGGCACCCCAAACTGTTGCTCACTTATTTTATTTAGGATTTTGATATTCAGATTTCGTATTTAATATGTTATCAATTTGCTCTGTAGAAAACAGCGTATTTTGTCATTTCGAGCGAACCGAAGGTGAGTCGAGAAATCTGCTATTAGTAGATTTCTCCACTTCGTCCCGATGAATCGGGACTCCGGTCGAAATGACATCTGGTCTTTTCTACAAAGCATTATCAATTACGTTACTACTTTGCTTTTTTTCGCAGCAGTTCTATAAAGTATCGGCCAGCCTGGCCAAAAATCTTTCCTTTACGAATGATTATTCCTGTAGGCCTGGCAAAATTTTCGTTGGAAATAGTTAACGCTTTTATTGTTCCACTGTCAATTTCCTGATGTATTGCGGTTCGCGGCAATATACTGACCCCCGAATTAATTTCCACCGCTCGTTTGACCGTCTCGATATTATCGAATTCCATCACCGGCCGGACAATAATATTATAACGTTCCAAAATATTGTCTATCCATACGCGCGTTGGGACATTTTTCTCAAAAGCGATAAACCTTTCAAACTGTAGTTTATGAATATCAACATCTGTTTCGTTTGCTAAAGGGTGTTTCGGGCTGCAGACCAAAACCAGCGGCTCATCCTCAAAGTCATATACCTCAAGTCTTTTATCTTTTTTGGGAACAGCTACAAGGCCGATATCGATGTCACCGCCTAAAACCATCTCATAGATTTTCCCGGCGCTAAAGTATTCAATGTGAACATTAACATTAGGGTAGCTGACCATAAATTTTTTGACATAGTCCGGTAAAGTGTGCATGCCGATGCTGAAAATTGCAGCTACCATTATCCTGTCGCCCGCTGACGATTTAAGGGCATTTAGCTCAAGTCTTAATTGTTCATATCGGTCAAGAATATCTTTAGAGGCCTGGTAAAACAATTGACCGGCTTTGGTAAGCTCAATTGGCCTTTTCTTTCTGTCTAATAGCTGACATTTGAACGTTAGTTCTAATTGTGCAAGCTGTTGAGAAACTGCTGATTGGCTTAGAAAATGCTTATCAGCAGTTTGTGAGAAGCTTCGCAGCTCAGCTAAATCAGAGAATATCTTTAGCGTTTCTATATGCATTATAAGTTTTCCTGATAACGCATATCAGGATAATAAGCTTTAGTTTTAATTCACTATCTACTATAAATTATATTATTAGTCTTATTGTCCATATTATTAGTAGCCCTAATAAGAAGCAAGTAAAAAGTTTTAGGTTTTTAAGGAGTGAAAGATGAATTTGCAGCGACCCAATTCAAATGAAGTTACGCAGACTTCAAACCGTTCGAGGAGTGTTTCTCCTGTTTCTGGTATCTGTACGCGATGCATTGATGGCTGCCGGGGTAATTGTGAGGTTTTTAAATCTTCCTATCGCGGTCGCGAGGTGATTTATCCTGGTCCGTTCGGCACCCTTACAGCCGGCGGCGACAAGGACTATCCTATCGATTACTCCCATCTTAATATTCAGGGTTATGCTATGGGTGCTGATGGTTTGCCGAGCGGCCAAGTCGGCAATCCGGACAACACCCTGTTTCCAATGGTCGATACTGAAACGGAATACGGCTGTGGGACCAAGGTCAAGATGCGTATGCCCATTTTCACCGGTGCGCTGGGTTCCACCGATATTGCCCGAAAGAACTGGGAGCACTTTGCAGCCGGTGCCGGTATCGCCGGTATTACTATCGTCTGTGGTGAAAATGTCTGCGGCATCGATCCCGAGCTGGAACTAAACAAAGACGGCAAGATCAAAAAGGCACCGAATATGGCTCAACGTGTCGAGCAATATCGCAAGTGGCACGAGGGCTACGGTGATATGATTGTTCAGATGAACGTCGAGGACACGCGTCTGGGTGTGGCAGAGTATGTAATTGGAGAGCTTGGCGTTGAAAGTATCGAGCTTAAGTGGGGCCAGGGCGCAAAATGTATCGGCGGCGAAATTCAGGTCGATTCGCTCGAACGTGCCCTTGAACTGCAGAAAAGAGGCTACTTAGTTACACCCGACCCTTCTGTTGAGGCTCACCAGGCAGCTTTTAGAGATGGCGCTTTGAAACATTTTGAAAGGCACTCGCGTCTGGGATTCGTGGATCAGGAAGGCTTTATGAAAGAGGTCGAACGTGTACGCAAGCTCGGTGCAAAACGCGTTACATTGAAAACAGGAGCTTATCCGATGCGGGAGCTGGCGATGGCGATTAAATGGTCGTCCGATGCCAAATTGGACCTGCTGACCATCGACGGAGCACCGGGCGGAACCGGAATGAGTCCCTGGCGGATGATGGAAGAATGGGGAGTTCCAACCTTCTACCTACAATCGATGACTTACGATTTTTGCCAAAAGCTCGCGGCTAAGGGAGCCTTCGTGCCGGATATTGCTACCGCAGGTGGTTTCAGCACCGAAGATCATATATTTAAAGTCCTGGCAATGGGCGCACCATTTACAAAAGCCGTCTGTATGGGCCGTGCGTTAATGATACCTGGTATGGTTGGCAAAAATATCGGATTATGGTTGCAGGAGGGTAAGAATGCTCTTCCGAAAACAATCAGCACCTACGGCTCAAAGGTGGAGGAAATCTTTGTCTGCTATGAGGACCTTGTTGCAAAGTACGGCAAAGAGACCGTCAAGGAAATGCCGCTGGGAGCTATTGGGCTTTATACATTCGTCGATAAGCTCAAAGTTGGCTTACAGCAATTGATGGCCGGCAGTCGAAACTTCAGGGCTTCGACAATCAGCAGGGACGACCTTATGGCTTTAACTCCTGAAGCCGCTCAGGTCTCGGGTATCCCTTATGTTATGGACGCATACAGACAAGAAGCCGAGGCGATTATAAACGGCTAAGGACACTAACAGCAAATGCCTAAAGTGAACTAAAGTGCCTAAAGTGTAAAGTTATAATTTTAGGCACTTTAGGCATTTTAAACTTTAGCTCACTTTTTCGTGTCTCACATTGTTGTCTGTAGATAGCTCGTCAGATTCACGTCTTTATTGGCTATCGCCAGCTTGCGCCGAATTCTTTCCCGGTGACGACTAATAGTGGCGGTGGACACACCTCGTATCTCGGCAATCTCTTTGCTTCGCAGGCCGGTCCGGATCATGTTGCAGATAGCAATCTCCGTGGGTGTCAATGATTGGTACTTCTCCGTTAGTTGATTGATAAAGGCAGATGTTATCTCAACAAGATTGTCTCTTAGAAGCTCCACATATTTTCGCTGTGGTTTTGGAATCTCCGTCAGCAGCGCGTAGATAATGGGCAGCAAAACCTTCTGGACATTGGCTTGTATATCTTTGTGGATTTTAAGCTTCTCCTCCTCAATTCGGCTTAGGATTGTTTTGAGTGTTGCATTTGCTTCGCGCAGCGCCTCGCGCTCTACTGTTAGTTGCTTGTTCGTTTCCTGGAGCTTGCGTTCGGCTGAGAGCCGCATAGCCACTGCTCCGATATTTTCAGCAACGGCGTCTATCAAAGTACGTTCCTCTCTGAGAAACGGTCCTTCAAACAGGGCCGGCTTCTGTTGTGTATAAAATACCTCGACCTCGCCGACAGGCTCATTGAACATCATTATCCTGGCAGCCTGCCGCCATTTTGTAACCTTAAAGCCAGCCGTCTTGTATGTCTGTCCCTCGAATGTTATGCGCGCGCACGTTATCTCCGGATATTGCCATGATGGAGGCAGGATGTTCACAACCCGCTGTAGAAATTCCTCTAAAGAATCTGGGCCTCTCTCGGTTAGCCGGGTGATACCGTAAAGGCAATTTAGCTCCTTGATCCGTTCCCGAAGCGCCCTTTCTACCTCAGATGGTTCGTATGTCTCACTTGGCATAATGTACCATCGTTGGTGACTGTCGACTTCAAACCGACTTGGGCTTTCATTGGGCTTATCGGCAGGAGGTTTTTTCATAGCTCACCTTATAAATGCCTACTTTTAGAGTGTATTAGATAGGTAATGATAAACAATAATTATGCCTATATATTATATGCACTATCAGGGCATTCTAATTGTATTTACTTATCTGTTTATATTTACTATTCTCATTTATGTCAAGCTTTAACCTGAGACTTTTTTATGACGCAAGCAATCGACATTACATTATTTCATCTCCATACATAGGAGGTAACAATGTCAGAGAATGTATTTGAGACAATCTTAGAGAACAGATGCAGTCAGCCGCAGCAGCTTATCGAAGTGCTTCAGGATGTGCAGGAAACCTTTGGTTATATCTCCGAGGAGGCAATGACTGCTGTGTCCAAAGAGCTGGGTGTTCCTGTGATCGAGGTCTATCGAGTTGCCAATTACTACAAGGCCTTTAGCTTAGCTCCGCGCGGCCGGCACGTAATCACGGTTTGTATGGGTACGGCCTGTCACGTCCGCGGAGCGCCGCGAATGCTGGATGAAGTACGCGGCCAGCTTGGAATAGAGCCGGGCCAAACCACCTCGGACAAAATGTTTACTCTCGAACGCGTCAATTGTCTCGGTGCATGTGCTCTTGGACCGGTGGTTGTGTTGGATGGTAAATACTACCCGGGCATGACGCCAAACAAACTTCGCAAGCTGGTGCAGTCGGTCCGGCAGGCCGAGAAGGAGGTGGCAGCAGATGCCTAAGCTAAAGACATTGAAGGATCTGACTAAATTTCGAGAATCCTTGGCAGCTCAAAAAGAAGATGTAGATTGTATGGTGACAATCTCCGGTGGAACGTGTGGTAACGCCTCAGGAAGCTTAAAGGTTGTGGAGGCGATGCAATCAGAACTGGCTTCCAACGGTTTTGCCGGTAGGGTGCACGTCCGTGTGACAGGATGTCAAGGCTTTTGCGAGCAGGAGCCGATTGTTACTATTGATCCTGCCAATATATTTTACTGCCGAGTTTCACCGGATGATGTCCCTGAGATTGTCAGCGAGACAATCCGAAAAAATCAGGTTATCGAACGTCTGCTTTATACCGACCCCGCCACGGGCGAAAAAATAACAAAGGAAACGGATATCCCGTTCTATCGCGCCCAGGACCGAGTTCTGTTAGGCTTGAATCGCAAAATAGACCCGTGCAATATTGAAGATTATATAGCTGTTGGTGGCTACTCAGCTCTGGCCAAGGTACTCAGCGGGGTGACAGCGGAGCAGGTTATTCAGGAAATCAAGAGTTCCGGTTTGCGGGGCCGCGGGGGCGGCGGCTATCCGACAGGTCAAAAATGGCAGCAGTGCCGAGAGGCCGCTGGCGATGAGAAGTACGTCATCTGTAATGCTGATGAGGGCGATCCCGGTGCATATATGGACCGAAGCGTCCTGGAGGGTAATCCGCACGCCATTCTTGAGGGTATGCTTATCGGCAGCTATGCCGTGGGAGCGAATAAGGGCTACATCTACGTCCGCAATGAGTACCCGCTGGCTGTCAGCAATGCGCGAAAGGCAATTGAGCAGGCAAAACTGTTTGGATTTCTGGGTGATGATATATTGGGCAGACACTTTTTTGATATCGAGATTATGCGCGGTGCGGGCGCCTTTGTGTGTGGTGAGTCCACAGCTTTGATGGCGTCGCTCGAAGGCAAAGTTGGAGAGCCTCGGCCCAAGGACGTGCATACAGTTCAGGAGGGACTCTGGAACAAGCCGACGTGTCTGAACAATGTCGAAACGTGGGCAAATGTGCCGCTGATTATCAATAAAGGCGCCGCCTGGTTTGCCTCAAAGGGTACTAAAGGCAGCAAAGGGACAAAGATTTTTGCGTTGACCGGACGAGTTAAAAATACCGGCCTGGTTGAGGTGGCTATGGGGACATCGCTGCGGACGATTATTCACAGCATTGGCGGCGGCCCAAACGACGGCGTTGCGATAAAGGCGGTTCAAACCGGCGGCCCATCCGGCGGATGTCTGCCGGCTGAAAAGTTCGACCTGCCGGTCGATTTCGAGACGCTTGCCGAAGCCGGCTCGATGGTCGGCTCCGGCGGAATGGTCGTTATGGACGAACGTACCTGCATGGTTGATGTTGCAAAGTATTTTATTGCCTTTCTGCAGGACGAATCTTGTGGCAAATGTGTACCGTGCCGATTGGGTCTGGGGCGGATGCTTGAAATCCTGACCGACATCACGGAAGGACGGGGTAAACCGGAGCAGCTCGATCTGCTTGAAGACCTGGGTGAGACTATGACCCATACATGCCTTTGTGCTCTCGGTAAAACGGCTGCGAACCCTGTGTTGTCAACCCTGCGCTATTTCCGGCAAGAGTATGAGTCACACATTCAGGACAAGTACTGTTCTGCCGGCGTCTGCCGTGAGCTCATCCAATATAGCATCGATCCGAATAACTGCACAGGCTGTGGAGCGTGCCTGAAGGCCTGTCCGAATAAAGCAATTACCGGCGAATCCGAGAAGCCTCACCGAATCAACCAGGATTTGTGCAGCAGGTGCGGTATATGTAAGGACGTCTGTAAGTTCGAGGCCATAAGCATTTGTTGAGGAGACCCAAGATGCAGGAATATGTGAATATTACAATCGACGGCGCGAAAATCTCCGCTATCAGAGGCACATCTGTGCTCGATACAGCTATGGAATACGGGATTTGCATACCGCATTTATGTCACTATCCCGGCCTGTCGGATATCGGTGCTTGTCGCCTTTGTATAGTTGAGCATATCGTGAACGGCAAAGCAAAGGTTACCGCTTCATGCACATTGAATGTCGCCGAAGGTATGGTCATTCGTACGGACACCGACAGAATAAAACGCCTGCGTCGCAATATTGCCGAGCTTCTCGTGGCTCAGGCCCCAAACTCACGCGCCATACAAGACGTGGCAGTGCGTTGCGGAGTCAAACAGGTGCGCTATCCTTTTCATAATGACAATTGTGTGCTTTGCGGTCGCTGCGTTCGTGTTTGCGCTGAGATGTGGCAGGCAAAAGCGCTCGGCTTTGTCGGGCGCGGCAAAGATCGGCATGTGGACTTTCCGTTCGGTCGAAAGCCGGATTTCTGCAAGAGCTGCAATACGTGCATCGATATCTGTCCGATGACTATCACTCCCTGCCCCGGCCCTATGAAGACGGGCGAAGAGTACCTCTGCTTAGCCTGCGAAGGGCAGCTTATAATGGCTGACAGCCTGCCGGGGGCCTGCGTCTGGTGCGATTTAGGCAAGGGCTTTCAATGCGCCCGTCAGGTCCAGGCAGGATAAAATCCATTACCATCCGATGTTGCCTGCGTGTTGTCTATTCAGCCCGTCTTTATAATTTAACCAACTATAAATGAAGCTCTAAAGTAACCAATTTATCAAGAAATTGTCCCTAAATTTTCTTGCGTTGATTCATCTATGAGGAGTGAGTAAAAGCACATTCCATCGGCTGGAAAACTGCTATGAATATAAAAACGCTATTTACCCTGCTGTACATTTTGCTATACTAATCCGTAACAAGAAGCAACGGTTGCGTATTGTACGGAAACAAAGAGGGCAAAATGGACTCACGGGTAATCCAATTAACCACCGCAGCTCATAAATACGGCAACCTAAATATACGTTCCTGTGGTAAAGAATTTTTCCCCGGCGATGCCTTTGGCGGCTCATCTAAGAAAACAGGTCTCGGGGCGCAGATCACAATTAAAGCTGATGGCATTCTGAATACGATCGAAACAGATATTCCTACTGATAAAATCACAGGAAAGCCACGGTGGTTCTTTCGGAAGAGAAAATGGGTAAGAGAATTCTTGCGATGTCATAAACTCGCACCAGGGGATACCATATCTATCCAGCGGGTAAGCAATCACGCATATCGCATTAGCCCGGCAGAACGCAGGCATAAAGTGGATTTGTTTGAAGAGGAACTCCAACCAATCTTATACGCTCAGAAACTTGCGGAGAAGTACATTTCCTCAACATCTGCGGAATACAGAAAGCAAAAGGGCCAGTTCTTTACCCCTCCGACAGTAGCTACCTTTATGGCTGAATTAGCTGTCAAAGATAGCAAGTCGTCTGTAAGAATCCTTGACCCAGGAGCGGGATTAGGGATATTATCCTGTGCTGTTTGTCAAAAACTTGCATGTAAATGCCATACCAAAGAGATCGAACTTGATGCTTATGAAAACGATCCGGATTTGGCTAAATTGTTATACAAAACTATTACCCGACTAGATCACTGGTTAGATCTACGAGGCATTCGTCTGAAGTATAATATAACTAATGAGGACTTTATACTATCTGGAAACGATCTGGTAGATACGCAGAATTTCCATCCATATGATGTTGTTGTGTCAAATCCACCGTATACAAAAATCTCTGGAAACGATACACGCTCGCAGAAGATCAGTGAAGTAGTTCATGGGCAACCGAATCTATACATGCTTTTTATGGCAACAGCCGCAAAATTGCTTAAACGTCATGGTTTAATAGTATTTATAACACCTCGAAGTTATACATCAGGATATTACTTTAGGGCTTTCAGGCAGATTTTTTTTGAACAATTTAAACCAGTTAGAGTACACCTTTTTGAATCCAGGAAGGACGTTTTCTCAAGCCAGTCGGTCTTACAGGAAAACACCATATTGATTGCACAGAAAGAAAAAACACCTGCAAGCATTATTATTTCAACCTCGAGAAATTCGGAAGATTTGAACTCTGGTACTCGAAACGGAATTCCGCTTTCCTACGTACTTTGGAAGAATAAAAACGATATTACGCTTAGACTTCCTAGAGATGATCTCGATAACATGGTAATTGAAATCATAGATTGCTGGACTGCGACGCTTTCAGATTATAATCTGAAAATATCAACCGGTCCAGTTGTGCCTTTTAGAGCAAAGGGTTTCATTTCGGTAAGCACTAATTCTACGAGAAAGGACTATGTTCCTTTGATTTGGATGAGAAATGTGCAACCAATGCAAATTATCTGGCCTTGCAATGGTGCTATGAATCGAGAAGCAAACCAACAATTCGTTATTGATAATAGTGAAACTCGTCAGCGAAGACTTCTCGTGCGTAACAAGAATATGGTTTTACTCCGTCGGTTTAGCGCTAAAGAGCAAAAAAGGCGGTTAACAGCTTCTCCACTATTCAGAAAACAGTTAGGTTTTGAGTTCATCGGTGTAGAGAACCACGTTAACTATATACATAATCCCGGATCAGAACTAACCCAGGCTCAAGCGTTGGGTTTAGCCGCGATCCTAAACAGCACAATTTTAGACCGATACTTTCGTATTTGTAATGGGAACACACAAGTAAGTGCTACTGAGCTTCGAGCCATGCCACTCCCACCTTTAGATGCTATTATGAAGCTCGGTAAACAATTAAAAGTATCTTTTTCTGTTCCCTCACTTCAACAGATCGATACATGCGTTTGGGAAATATTGAAATCTTATACAAAACGAAAGAATCTGTTAAAGAGGATGAATGATTGAGAAGAGTAAAAGAAGCACAGAAAATACTGAAAAGTTTAGGTTTACCACCTCCCCAGTGCAATGAAATTTCCGCTATTACATTCTTAGCACTGGCAAATATTGGTAGGCGCGATCCCTGGTCGAAAGCAACACAGGTAAGATTGAGAATCCATGATGTTCTTCTCTTTTCGCAAGATCGATATAAACGCAAATATGCTGAAAACACGAGAGAGACCATCCGTCGTCAAGTAATCCATCAATTTGAGCAAGCGAGAATCGTAGATCGTAATCCCGATGAACCTGACTTACCTACAAATAGCCCTCGTACGCATTATGCATTAACAAATGAAGTTGCTGTTTTAATCCAGTCTTTTGGCAGCAAATCTTGGCAAGTTAATCTTGCTAACTTTCTCAATAACCGAAGAACACTGCTCGAAATCTACCGAAGGAAACGTAAAGCGCGAATGATTCCTGTCAAGATCTCTACGGGCAAGGAGTTGAAACTGTCACCTGGCAAGCATAATCAACTTCAGGCAGCCGTTTTAAAAGACTTTGCACCCCGTTTTGCACCGGGGGCTCTTTTGCTATATTTCGGCGATACAGCTCGAAAAATGCTCTATTTAGACAAGAAACTAATGCAAAGTCTGAATATTCTGATTAGCCAACATGAGAAGTTGCCCGATGTAGTTCTCTACCACTCTGACACAAATCGTCTTTTCCTTATTGAGGCTGTCACATCCCATGGGCCGGTATCTCCAAAAAGGTATCACGAACTCGAACAAATGTTTTCAGGAGTTCGGGCTGGCCGTGTTTACGTAAGTGCGTTTCCAGACTTCAAAGAGTTCAAAAATCACATGACCAATATAGCTTGGGAAACAGAGGTTTGGATCAGTAGTGTACCTGAGCACTTGATTCATTATAATGGTGATAAATTCCTGTAACAGAATCTGTTGCCATTTAGCAAAATAATCAGTTCGCAGATATTACTTGGAGGCAGAGGAGTTGTCAGAAACTGTAGGGTAGCACTACGTATAGATTCGTATTATCCTTAATACTGGGCGGAGAAGCCTTAACGTAATCGCTAAATCATTTCATCGACGATTTCAAAGTCCTTGACCATTTTTAGAATTATATCATAATCTTATCGTTTAACCTCGTTATAGTTGTAGAGTGGTTTGTTGAAAAAATGAAGAAGTTCCCTGTTGAAAAGCTGTCGCAAATTATAAAAGCATGCCCCAGGCAGGATGCGAGCGATGATTTTTTTACCGGCATAAGCACCGATTCACGAACGGTAAAAGCCGGCGACTGCTTCTTTGCACTGGCCGGCGAGAACTTCGACGGCCATGATTACATAGCTGATGCCTTTGCCAAGGGAGCCGTTTGTGCTGTGGCTAACAAAAATCGTGTCACGGATCCCGTATCCTGCGGCACGGTTCTCAAGGTCGATGATACTATAAAAGCTCTCGGCGATTTTGCCGGAGAATATCGCCGACGGACGGATTATAAGGTCGTTGCTATAACCGGCTCGGTTGGAAAAACAACGACAAGACAAATCGCTTATCATGTTTTAAGCCGACACTTCCGCGTTTATCAGTCGCCGAAGAATTTCAATAACAATATTGGTCTGCCTTTGACGTTGCTCGGCGCCGACTCAGAAGACAAAATCGTTATCGCCGAGCTTGGCACCAATCATCCCGGCGAAATAGCCTGCCTGACGCGTATCGCCCAGCCGAATGTCGCCGTCGTAATTAACGTTCATCCCGCACATCTGGAAGGACTCGGCGATTTACAGACCATAATACAAGAAAAATTGTCAATAGCAGAGGGATTACAGACTGACGGCGTCTTAATAATCAACGCAGAACTGGTTAAATGGTTAAATTACCAATTACCAGTTACCAATAACGAAATCTTAACTTTCGGCAAATCGGAACCTTCAGACTACCAGGTTCACGACATTACATATAATGACTTCAGCAGCAGTTTTACTATCAACGGTATGAAAATAGAACTTCCGCTACCCGGCCTGGGAAATGTTGAGAATGCGGTCGCTGCCTGGGCTATTTGCAGCCGGTTTGGCTTGACCATTGACTATTTCGCTCAAGCAGTAAAAACAATAAAGGCGATCCCCATGCGTTTGGAAGTGCTGCAAATCGGAACGCTAACAGTTATAAATGACTGTTATAACGCGAATCCCGCCTCGATGAAAAACGCTCTTGATATTTTGAGTAATATTACAACCAAGAAGAAAGAAAGGCGGCTCTTTATCTGCGGCGATATGGCCGAATTAGGACAGCAATCACAAGCCTTGCACACCGAGCTTGGAGCTGCTGTTGCGCAAGCCGGCGTTCAGGTCTTGTTGGCTGTGGGTAAATACGCAACAACTACTGCTGAAGCCGCAAGACAAACCGCGGACTACGATTTGCAGACAATGTGTTTCGAAGATACGATTTCAGCTTGTAATAATGTTCAAGAATTCATAAAAGATTACGATATAATATTAGTGAAAGGCTCAAGGACAGCCAAACTGGAAATGGTTATTGAAAAGCTCAAAACCCCCAAATAAATTTGGGGGCTAAATATTTAGCCCCGCAATCCTTCGACCCGGCTCAGGACGGGTTTATTGCGGGGTTTTCAAGGATGAAATACTAAAATGATATACCATTTATTGTGGTATTTGCGTGATATCTTCACCGAAAGAGTTCTACATTTCTATGCCTACCAGAACGTGATGTTCCGCTGTGTATCTGCGCTATTGACCAGCCTATGGATCGCCCTTTTTATAGGTCCAAAGATTATTCGCTGGCTGATGCGGAAAAAAATCGGCGACCGCCCGGAGTTTAATCACACGGCTCTCAATGAGCTGACCAAAGGCAAAGCCAATACGCCTACGATGGGTGGGCTGATTATTGTTTTTTCGGTTCTTTCTTCAACGCTGTTATGGGCGAAACTGAACAATCCCTTTGTTCAAAAAGCAATTTTTTTAGTTGTCTGGTTTGCAGCTTTAGGCGGCGTGGACGATTGGCTTAAACTTACTTCCCGCACCCGTTATCGCGGCAGAAGTGGATTGAATGCATGGGAAAAACTCATCTTTCAAATTGCCGGTTCTGTCCTGATTGCTTCGTTTTTATTCTTTGACTTCAGCAATATAACCGATGCCAAATTATTCTGGCTGCCGTTCTATAAGTACGGCCTGCCGTTGGCCAACTGGATGTTCATCCTGATAGCGATTTTTTACTTATCAGCCACGAGCAATGCCGTCAACCTGGCCGACGGCATGGATGGATTGGCGGCCGGCTGCGTAGGCATAGTCAGTCTTGTCTTAGCGCTGCTCTGCTATGTTTCGTCCGAGACGATGTCACGAATCAGCCCTGTTACGTGGGCCAGCTATCTTCTGCTGCCGCACATACCGCAGGCCGGCGAGCTGAGCATTTTCTACTCGGCTATCCTGGGCGCTGTGCTTGGCTTTTTGTGGTACAACTGTTATCCCGCTCAGACCTTTATGGGTGACGTAGGCTCACTTCCGCTGGGAGCTGCGATGGGTTACGGGGCATTAGTGTCTCGAAACGAAATCCTGCTTTTGATTATCGGCGGCGTATTCGTAATTGAGCTAATGAGCGTGGTATTGCAGGTCACTTATTTCAAATACACCGGCGGCAAACGCCTGTTTAGATGTGCGCCGCTGCACCATCATTTCCATTTAGCCGGCTGGAGTGAGCCGCAGGTGGTGGTGCGTTTCTGGCTGTTGGCTGCCGCCTTTGCCGCCCTTGCCTTAGCTACTCTAAAAATACGCTAATTCCTTTCCCTGCTTTCTTTCTTCAAGCTCAAGATGCGTTGCTTAACGAACCGCCATTTGGTAAACACCCCTCTTTTCCCCTAATTCTCCGACATGAAAGAGCTCAGAACAATTGCAATTTGGGGATGGATTTGGTAAGATAGTGAGGTTGGCAGGCTTACTCTTGCCGCCAAGTAGTGTATAAGGAGAAATCTGAATCTGAGATAAATATAAGATAAATGAAAAGTGCCGCTAAAAATGTCAATCGATAAATGGCAAAGAAACGCTCAACTAGATGATTGGTTTTACAACCATTCAGTGAGTGAAAGAGCAGAATTTGAAAGAAAGATGGGGATAAAGTGGGAAGAAGGGACCCCAGAACAGAAATACGGTGCTGTAAAAGCCTGGACTAGAATAAAGGATCTGGAAGAAGCGGAGGCTAAAATAGAAAGAAGGCGTGAAAAAGATTATCAAAGAGAATTGGAACTTCAACAAAGGAGAGAAGAATTTCTTACAGAATTAGCAGGAAAGGTAATGTATGCTCAAGCAGAGCTTGAAAGAAGAAAAGCTGAGGCTTACGCAAAAGTTGAAGAAATGAAATGTGATAGGCTGCAACAAATGCTCACCCAGTTGTCCAGATATGTTGTTGGCGGTGTGAGGGAAGCATTAGAAGGTCTGCCAAAACAGTTCTTAGAGACCGGAATAAAATTTGTTGAAGAGTTAAAAGAGAGAAAACTGCTGCCAGCACCACCGAAGCCAAATGATATAGTCAATATCGGTCATGCCTCTCATTGTCTGTTATCCAGAGGCCCTGACAATGTAGTTTACACTTATACTAAAGCAGACGGTCATATGTATAGAAGGTGCATCATAGCCCACGCTTCTCATGATAGAAGTGTCTTGGGACTTCAATTCATAAATTCTCCTTTATTGGAACAGGGGGGCTGCCCCCTTTATCGCAGTAGAACCTTGGGTGCTCAGCTTCTTGGATGGATAGTCCCTCCCATCCGCCATGAAAAATGTGAATTAGCTGATGGTTCAGAAGATAGAATTTCGTGAATGCAAAATGGATAAGAATAGTGCAAAAGCCTTGATAGCATCGTTGGAAAATGCTACAATAACAGGAGCCGATCAAACAACATTGGCGCAGGTAATAGAAGATTCATTCCATCCATTGCTAAAAGAACATATATTCGAACTACATTATAATCACCATGGACGTTCTTCCTATGCCAATTTCGAAAAGGATTTTGAATTGCACAGAGAAATTGTGAAATTTTTTACAGAGATGAAATATGGTAGTTTTTCTTTAACTAACCTATCCAAATTTAAGGCTTTAGAAACAAGATTATTGCAAGGAAAGGACTTAGAGAGAAAAAGAACCATAGAATCCGATACCCAGAAACTATTAATAATGCTGGAAGAATATATAACACAAATACGGCCACTGATAAGCCCAGAAAGAGCCAAGGCTTATTTAAGTGAAGGAGAAAACCAGATATTACATGCTAAAGTTTATGAAAATGATATTACAGCTATCGTCAGAGTAGAAGACACTGGTTCAGAAAAGACCATATATAAAAATTACTTCAAAGCTTTGATGGCGAGGGAACAAGTAACTCAACAATTAGCAGTTACAAAAAAAGAAAGGCAAGATCTCCAGAGTTCATTTACACAATTAAGTTCCTCAGAATCTAAAAATTTGGATCTTTTTAAGAACGATAGAGACCCTAAATACTGTTCTCTCGTCTATGCTGTTAAATATGGGGAGTGGAGATTGAGGAAATTAAGACAAGGGGCAATAACAATAAATGTAGTTCATCGGTTTGAATAAAATGTCAGACCTACAAGATTTAGTTAATGAAGATTTAAGTCAAGAAATTCTTACAGATGCTGCTGCATCTAGGAGGATGTCCCTATTGTCGTTGAAAATTGATTGAAAAATCATGCGGTCTGGGTAACGGTATGTGTTTGGAAAATAACAAAATCGTTAACCCTTTTAGGAGACCGCATGATGGGAAAAT
>Ga0315539_1000805_pt1 | contig 23509 bp, 19 predicted proteins | sample SalMarSW160150MG_FD_203097 | JGI IMG/M metagenome (GOLD analysis project Ga0315539, IMG submission 203097) | Salt marsh sediment microbial communities from the Plum Island Ecosystem LTER, Massachusetts, United States - Salt Marsh Sediment SW1601-150 ... | reverse complement strand
TTTTGGATTTTGGTTTTAAATTTTGAATTTTGAACTCTAAATTTTGAACTTTCTCAGCCTCCTCTTCTGCCCTTGGTTCCTCCTAAGAATTTGTCCTTCCTTTTTCTGTCGAAAAGATGCTTACCCCGCTGGGTCAAATCCTTCTTGAAATCTTTCAGCCTCTCCTTGTGCTGTGCCTCGGTCATACGTTCCTGTTTCAGGCGTTTGTGTTTCTCTTTTCCCGGACGAGTGACCGTTTCTTCCTCTTCCTTTTCCTCTTCTTCCTTTTTTTGTTCTTCTGGTTCTTCTGTCATTTGTCTATCCTCCAGTTTTTAAGCGCTAGTCCATTGTAAATTTATCAGAATTTGTCAGATCTGTCAATTACTTATTTTTCTGCAAAAAGATAAAACCTGACTCAAAAAGTGAGTTGACGGGGATTTGTGTCACTTGGAAAATTTATTTAGTGATTTTGGCAAAGAATTATTGACAAATGTTATTTATCAATTATCATTGGATTTACACGTAAGTATGTTAATTCTCATTTTAGGAGGTTCATGGTGAAGGATTTTAAAATTGGCGAGATCAGAAACGTGGGGGTGGTGGCGCATGGAGGTGTAGGCAAGACCTCCCTGGTGGAGGCGATGCTTTATGATGCGGGCGTGACTACCAGGTTGGGCAGGGTGGATGATGGGACCACCATATCGGATTATACCGACGACGAGATCGAAAGGCAAACCTCCATAGGAGCCTCGCTTCTTCATTTTGAATGGAAGAATCACAAGGTCAACTTGATTGACACGCCGGGTTACCAGGATTTCATCGGGGAGGTAGTAGGAGGATTAAGAGTTGCCGAAACCGCGCTGGTTTTGCTTTCTGCTCAAGATGGGGTGGAGGTGGGAACTGAACAGGTGTCGAGCATTGCCCAGAAATATAATATTGCCCGGGCTTTCTTCGTGACCAAGATGGAAAAAGAACATGCTGATTTCGAGAAGGTAGTCGGACAGGCCAAAGACAGCTTCGGACACCAGGTGACCCCCATTCAGATCCCCATTGGCCAAGGAGGCCAGTTTAAAGGGGTAGTCGATTTGATAAGGATGAAAGCTGTGCATTTTGACAAAACGGGGAAACCTAAAGAGGATAAGATTCCTTCAGAGTTAGAGGGAAAAGCCAAGGAGTATAGGGAAAAGCTGATGGAGGCAGTGGCCGAATCCGATGATGCGCTTTTAGAAAAGTTTTTTGATAAGGGACAACTCACAGATGCGGAGATGAAAGATGGTCTGCGGAAAGGGGTGGCAGATCTTAAGATATATCCCGTTTTGTGCGGATCCGCCCTCGAGAATATTGGTGTATCCAGCTTGCTGGACTGCATGGTTGAGTTCTTTCCTTCTCCTTCGGATTTTGTCCAGGTAAAAGGAAAAGAGCCTGGGACAGATAAGGAAAAAACCATAAAGATCGGCGAAGATGGTTCTTTGAGCGCATTCGCCTTCAAAACCGTATCAGAACCTCACGTGGGCGAGTTGACTTTTCTGAAGATATACTCCGGCAAATTGCAGTCCGGAATGGACGTATACAACTCGACTAAAGGTGCCAATGAGAGAATCGGACAGATTTATGCGTTGAACGGAAGGGAAAGAAGGGAGATCGGGATGGTCAATGCCGGGGACGTAGCCGCGGTGGTCAAGCTCAAGAATACTCAGACCGGAGATACCTTCTGTGAGAAAAAAGACCCGGTGATCCTCCCGGAAATCGATTTCCCCAAGCCGGTGATCAATATGGCCATAAGGCCTAAGGCCAAAGGAGATGAAGAGAAGATCGCCAACGGGTTTGCCAAACTGCGCGAGGAGGATCCGACCTTCATCATGGAGGTGGACCCGGATATCAGGCAGACTATTATTTACGGTCAGGGAGAGTTGCATTTGGAAGTAATGGTGGATAGATTGAAGAAGAGATTTGGAGTCGAAGCCGAATTGGAAAAACCGCGGATACCTTATCGAGAAACCGTCAGGACTAAAGCAGAAGCGCAAGGCAAGTACAAAAGACAATCCGGGGGTCGAGGTCAGTACGGAGACGTGTGGCTCAAATTGGAGCCTTTGCCCCGCGGAGGGGAGTTTGAGTTCGTGAATAAGATAGTGGGTGGGGCAATTCCATCCAAATATATCCCGGCCGTGGAGAAAGGGGTGGTGGAGGCTATGAATGCTGGGATTCTGGCTGACTGCAAAGTCGTGGATGCGAAGGTCACCCTCTATGACGGGTCCTTTCACGAGGTCGACTCCTCGGATTTGGCTTTTAAGATTGCGGGATCTATGGGCTTCAAAAACGCAGCAGCCAAGGCCAAACCGGTGCTGTTGGAGCCGATTTATAATATGCAGGTGATCGTGCCCGAAGAGTTCATGGGGGACGTCATGGGGGATCTATCCAGCCGCCGGGGCAAGATACTTGGGATGGACCGCGAAGGGAGTTTTCAAAGCATTAAGGCCCAGGCACCGCTAGCCGAACTATACAAATATTCCACCTCTTTAAGATCCCTGACCCAGGGAAGGGGTATTCACAGCAGGGAATTCTCTCACTATGAGGAGGTGCCCAAAGAGATAGCGGACAAGATCATTAGGGAGGCGCAGGCAGAGAAAGAAAAAGAGAAATAAATCAGGTTACAAGTTTGAAGGTCCGAGACTTTGCAGGTTGTCAGCTATTTCAACTTTGCAACTTTTTAACCTTCTGACTTTTTAACCTTTCTGGTTTCTTGCTGGAGTAGCTCAGTAGGTAGAGCAGGGGTTTTGTAAACCTCAGGTCGTGGGTTCGAGTCCCTCCTCCAGCTGGGTATGGTAGTTTGAGAGTGCAGAGTACAGAGTATCGAGAGTAGGAGGAACCTGAGTTTAAAGGAAAAGAAATCCACTTCGCTTATTATGAGAGCCTTGATAAATCGCAGGAGAGGAAAGCTTGAAGTCGGTCATTCATTCTTCCTGTGAACTTTAAACTCGTGGCTCCAAACTGAATTTGGAGAGGTACCCAAGTGGCCAAAGGGAACAGACTGTAAATCTGTCGGCTGATGCCTTCGGAGGTTCGAATCCTCCCCTCTCCATGTGAAATCAGTTTGGAGTTTGTTGGTTTGTCAGTTGCGAAGCGACAAACTCCAAACATCAAACTAACAAACTGCTCTTTTGCGGGAGTAACTCAGACCGGTAGAGTCATCCATCTGGATTGGTCACGGGTTCGAGTATGTTCCCGAGCCGAAATGATGCTTTCATGTTTTTTGTCTATGTATTGAAAAGTCTGGTTGACGGAAAACTATACATAGGCCAGACCTCAAATTTGGAAAGGAGACTGACTCTACATAATGAGGGACGAATCAGGTCAACGAGAAAACGGTATCCTCTTAGATTAATTCATTTTGAAACATACGAAACCCGTGGAAGGGCGTTAAAAAGAGAAAAGTTTCTAAAGAGCATCAAAAGCAGAGATTTCAAGCGAGAATTGAGGAACAGAGATTAGGATTTACAAATTTCGTAATAGAATTTCGCGGGAGTAACTCAGACCGGTAGAGTCACAGCCTTCCAAGCTGTTGGTCGCGGGTTCGAATCCCGTCTCCCGCTTTAAACAGAAATCACTTAATTAGGTTAATCGAACTCAGACCTCAAGGCACACAATTCATGCTGGGTAGAGTCATCCATCTGGATTGGTCGCGGGTTCGCGTGCCTGGCTAGGGAGTCCCGTCTCCCGCTTTTAATTCGGCTATGTGTCGCTTTTATGGCATGTGAAAAGTAGGGCCAGAACAGTTTCCTCTCGATCTCAGGAATTCTCCGTTCAGTAAAAGCTGAATTTGACGATATGTTTTTATGATGGCCATTTTTCTGCCGAATAAGATTAAGTGGTCCCCATAGTGGTCTTAACGATAACTTCGCAAAGATGATTCACAATAATATCTTAGAAACCATCGGGCGGACACCTTTAGTTAGAATCAACAAGTTGGTGGCTGAAGATGATGCTGTTTTGATTGCCAAGCTCGAATTCTTCAATCCCTGCGGATCGGTGAAGGACAGAATCGGACTCTCCATGATCGAGGCGGCGGAAAAAGATGGTTCACTGAAGCCCGGTATGACCATAGTAGAACCGACCTCAGGAAATACTGGAATAGCCTTAGCCATGACCTGTGCGGTGAGGGGATACCAATGTGTGTTCACCATGCCCGAGACCATGAGTTTAGAAAGAAGAGCTCTTTTGAAATTCTTGGGTGCAGAGATAGTCTTAACCGAGGGAGCGAAAGGAATGAAAGGTGCCGTCGAAAAGGCAGAGGAGCTGGCAGACAAATTCGGCTACTTTCAACCTCAGCAGTTCGACAATCCGGCCAATCCCGAAATCCATAGAAAAACTACCGCAGAGGAGATAATAAAAGATCTGGGAGACTTGAATCTGGATTTTTTCGTGGTTGGGGTGGGAACGGGAGGGACCATCACTGGGGTTGGGGAGATTCTGAAGAAAAAATATCACAATGAAAACGTTGCGGTGGAGCCAAGAGATTCGGCGGTTCTCTCCGGAGGGAAGCCTGGTCCTCACAAAATTCAGGGAATTGGAGCAGGGTTTGTGCCGCAAGTTTATGATCCCCAAAACGTGGATCAGATCATTCAGGTGTCCAGCCAGGATGCTATCCGCACCTCAAGACGTCTGGCCAAAGAAGAAGGGATACTAGCCGGGATATCTGCTGGAGCCAATGTTTGGGCGGCCCTCCAGGTAGCCAGGAGAGCAGGAAAAGGTAAGTTGGTTCTGGTAATAGTCCCTGATCTTGGAGAGAGATATTTGAGCACGGATCTTTTCAGAGAGGAGAATAACTTTAGCTAAACTCAATTTCGCGAGTGAGGGAACATGATTTCCATAATAGAGGATATAAAGGCGATTTACAGAAATGACCCGGCCGTGAGAAATATCGAGTTCTTGCTCTACCCCGGTCTTCATGCCATCATCATTCATCGATTCACTCATCTTTTGTGGAATCTGAGAATCCCGTTCATTCCCCGGTTACTGTCTCAAATCTCAAGGTTCTTGACCGGGACGGAGATACATCCGGGGGCGAAGATCGGGAGGGGTTTCTTCATAGATCACGGCATGGGAGTGGTCGTCGGAGAGACTACCGAGATTGGCCACAACTGCGTTCTGTTCCATAATGTCACCTTGGGTGGGACGGGAAAGCACAAAGGGAAAAGGCATCCCACTATCGGAAACAACGTGATGATCGGGACCGGCGCAATTCTTCTGGGGCCGATAAACGTAGGTAATAACGTGAAAATTGGAGCGAATACCTTTATCTTGATGCAGGATGTTCCGGACAATGTCACAGTGGCCGGTACACCTGGTAGAATCGTGAAAATGAACGGGCAGAGCGGGAGCATTAAGCTTTGTGAGTCAAAAGAGGGACAAACGAAAATGATGAAACCAACGTAAGATTTTTCTTGACAAGATTTGTGAGAGGCGTATATTGTAAATTTGCCGTTTGTGATTCCATCTCGTGGAGAAACGGTAATTTAATTTTTGTGCCTATATAGTTGATGAAATTCACTGAGGAGCGTTACCATTTTATTTCTTCTTTTTCTGAAATCCAATTTCTGCGTACGTAGCTCAGTTGTTGGAGCATCTATACGCAAGGTCAGCAGTTCGATTTTGAATGTTATTTTATAATTAGCTTTTGCCCATGTAGCTCAGTTGGTAGAGCACATCCTTGGTAAGGATGAGGTCACCAGTTCAATCCTGGTCATGGGCTTTTGAGTGCAGTAAATGTTATCACCTGAATTCATGATTCTTATCAGATAAGTCAAAAGCGATTTGGAGGTAGAATTTATGGCCAAGGCGAAATTTGTACGGACGAAGCCGCATGTTAATGTAGGGACGATAGGTCATGTGGATCATGGTAAGACGACGTTGGTTGCAGCGATGACGTTTGTATTGAATCGTCAGGGATTGGCCGAGGCCCGGAGTTACGATGAGATAGACAATGCACCTGAGGAGAAGGCCCGGGGTTTGACGATCAACGTTCATCATGCGGAGTATGAGACCCAGAAGCGTCATTACGCTCACGTAGATTGTCCTGGTCATGCGGATTACATTAAGAACATGATAACGGGAGCGGCTCAGATGGATGGTGCTGTTTTGGTGGTATCGGCGGCGGATGGTCCGATGCCCCAGACCCGGGAGCACATATTGTTGGCTCGTCAGGTTGGGGTTCCCTGTATAGTTGTATTTTTGAACAAGACGGACATGGTTGATGATCCGGAGTTATTGGATTTGGTTGAGTTGGAGGTTAGAGATTTGCTGAAGGAGTATCAGTTTCCTGGTGATGAGGTACCGGTGATTCGGGGTAGTGCTTTGCAGGCGATGACGGAGGGAGCGAAGACGGACGTTAAGGATGATCCATCATTTAAGTGTGTTCATGGTTTATTGGAGGCGATGGACAGTTATATACCTGAGCCTAAGCGGGAGGTAGACAAGCCGTTTTTGATGCCGGTTGAGGATGTATTTAGCATAACTGGACGGGGGACGGTAGGTACGGGTCGAGTTGACCGTGGTAAGGTCAAGACGGGGGATGAGGTTGAGCGAGTAGGGATCAAGGAGACCCGGAAGACGGTAGTTACGGGTGTTGAGATGTTTCGTAAGATATTGGATTATGCTCAGGCGGGTGACAATGTGGGTTTATTGTTGCGCGGTGTGGAGAAGGATGAGTTGGAGCGTGGTATGGTGATAGCGAAGCCGGGTAGCATTACGCCTCACACCAAGTTTAAGGGGGAGGTATACGTATTGACCAAGGATGAGGGAGGTCGACACACACCGTTTTTCAATGGTTACCGTCCCCAGTTTTATTTTCGGACGACGGACGTAACGGGTTCGATCAAGTTGCCGGATGGAGTTGAGATGGTAATGCCCGGAGACAACGTGAACATGGACGTGGAGTTGATCACCCCCATAGCCTTGGAGAAGGAGCTGCGGTTTGCTATCCGGGAGGGAGGCCGGACGGTGGGAGCCGGTGTGGTGACCCAGGTGACAGAATGAGTCGGCCGTACGAGCCGCACCGGTCAAATATCAGCGGATTCGTCACCAACCGGTGTTAAACGCCCGGACCGGTTCAGAGCATCCGCCTCTGTCCGGACGGAAAAGAGATGGTAGGAATTGAGATATTATGCCGAGAGAGATCATCACCATAGCCTGTGAGAAGTGCAGACAGCGCAATTATACTCTTACTAAGAATAAGAGGAAACATCCGGACAGGGTAGCCTATAAGAAATTTTGTCCGTTCTGTGACAAGCACACCGTACACAAGGAGACTCGATAGAAAGAGAGTGAATTCTTCTTGCGAAATAATGCAAAACTTTCGTATGGGTTGTCGAGAAAGCTTCCAGGTCAGATTTCCCATTTCATGAAACCTTGCAGATCCTGCGAAGTGCGGCCGTTCCTGAAGAAAGAAGCGCTTTTTGGATAAAAACCATTTTCCGTGTGAAGGGGTGAAGGTTTTTCGAATCACTCAAATGTGAGTTCTTTTGCACCCGGCCAAGGGCGGGGAGCAGATTTTCACAAAGTAGAACAGGTCTGTAGCTCTAATTGGTAGAGCGCCGGTCTCCAAAACCGGACGTTGGGGGTTCGAGTCCCTCCAGACCTGCGTTAAGGGGATATTCTTGTATTATGTTGGATAAAATAAAGAAGTTCGTAAAAGAGGTCAAATTTGAGCTGACCAAAGTGACTTGGACCACAAGGCAGGAATTGATGTATTCTACCATAATAGTAATAGTGGTCTCCATAATCTTGTCTATCTTTATTGGAGTAGTTGATCTGGGGTTATCCAATTTGGCTACCATGCTTCTGAGCTGAGCAGAGGTCGAGAAGGACCTTCATGGGCTGTGCGCATCTCGGGGATCACCAGACAGAAGGAGTGATATACATAGGTGGAAATGAAATGGTATGTGGCTCACACCTACTCGGGGCATGAGCAGAAAGCCAAGGGATATTTAGAGAATGCAATTGTCTCCCAGGGTTTCCAGGACAAAATGGGAAGGGTTTTGGTGCCGACGGAGACGGTGGTGGAGATGAAACAAGGGAAAAGATCCAGCACGGTGAAGAAGTTCCTTCCCAGCTATATCTTGATTGAAATGGTTCTGGACAAAGAGACTCAGCATCTGGTTACCAACACCCCTGGCATTACCAGCTTCGTGGGTACCTCGGGAAAGCCGGTTCCCCTGAAATCCGACGAGACGGAGAGGATTCTAAAACAGGTGGAAAGAGGAAGGACCAGGGATTATGAGGAGGTTCCATTCAAAGCCGGGGATCAGGTTAAGGTGATCGACGGACCCTTCACCGATTTCACCGGGTTCGTCAGCGAGGTGAATCAAGAGAGGAAGAGTCTGAAAGTGATGGTCTCCATCTTCGGAAGACCTACTCCGGTGGAGCTGGATTTTCTGCAGGTGCAGACTATCTAGAACTGGTGAGGGGTAGGGTTGCAGAGTCCGGAATCAAAACCGAAAGAGCAGAGATCATCATTGCTGTCACATTTGAAAGACCAAAGACCAAAAAGCGAGGAATAACGTGGCCAAGAAGGTTATAGGGACCGTGAAACTTCAGATTCCGGCGGGCAATGCCACGCCGGCTCCTCCGGTGGGGCCGGCTCTGGGACAATATGGTATGAACATGATGGAGTTTTGTAAATCATTCAATTCCAAGACCCAAAGCCAGAGCGGATTGATAATCCCGGTCATCATTACCATTTATGCGGACAAGTCGTTTTCCTTCATCACCAAGACCCCACCGGCCTCGATTCTTCTGAAGAAGGCGGCGAAGGTCGAAAAGGGGTCAGGCGAGCCGAATCGGGTAAAGGTGGGTCAGGTCACCGAGGCTCAGGTCAAAGAAATCGCCACTCGGAAGATGAAAGATTTGAATGCTTCCAGCCCGGAGGCAGCTGAAAAACAGGTGGAGGGCACCGCCAGAAGCATGGGGATAGAAGTGGTGAAAGGCCAACAGAGTTGAAAACTAAAAATGAAAAACAAAGCCGGAAGGTGCACGAGTGAGGCTTAGGTTCTGCAGAATTCAGGCAGTGGCCTAACTTCACTGGGAACTTTCATAGAAGATTCAAGACGATGAGACGAGGAAAAAAATACAAATCGGCCAAAGAGAAGACAGGAAGAGGAAAACTCTATGATCTGGAGGAGGCGGTTCGGAAACTGAAGGAAACCGCCTATGCCAAATTCGACGAAACCGTGGAGATGTCGGTGAGGTTAGGGGTGGATCCTAAACATGCCGATCAGGTCGTGCGGGGAACCGTCCTTCTGCCGAATGGTACAGGCAGGAAGATCAAGGTGTTGGTTCTAACCAAAGGAGAAAAGGAGAAGGAGGCCCAGGAAGCTGGAGCGGATTTCGTTGGATCGGATGAATTCGTAAAGAAGATCTCGGAAGGTTGGTCCGAAGCTGATGCCATTATAGCCACTCCAGACGTGATGGGACAGGTGGGGAGATTGGGAAAGATATTGGGTCCCAAAGGGTTGATGCCCAACCCCAAATCGGGCACCGTCACCTTCGACGTGGCCAAGGCGGTGAGGGAAATCAAAGCGGGAAGAGTCGAATATCGGGTGGACAAGGCTGGCAACATCGGAGTTCCCATAGGAAAGCTCTCTTTTCCTGAGGATAAGATTCTGGAAAACGCCAGAGTTTTTCTGGATGCGGTAATGCGGGCCAGACCAGCGGCAGCCAAAGGAACCTATCTGAGAAACGTCAGTCTCTCTTCCACCATGGGACCCGGAGTAGGACTGGATACTCCATCGGTTCTGGGCATGTTGAAACGGTAGGTGTCGAAAAGAATAAGATCTGTATGAGCTTTTTTCCCGTGAATGCAGAATTCGTGTGAAAACGAGACGGTATTTCATGATTAAATGCTCAGAGAATGGAATTCTTGTTCCGAGTCTGGATCCATCGGACTGCGGCTAGCAAGATGTTTTTTGTCCAAAGGAGACGATTATGCTTCGCCCGGAGAAAGAGAGAGTAGTAAGCCAGCTTAAGGATAGGTTGACCCAGGCCAAGAGCCTTTTTCTCACTGATTTCACCGGATTAAACGTGGGGGAGATGACCGAGCTCAGAAGGGGTTTTAGGAAGAAGAATGTGGAATACAGCGTAGCCAAGAATTCCCTAATCCGGTTGGCGATCCAGAATACCGATTTTGAAGATGTCTCCGAGTATCTGCAGGGTCCCACCGGGTTGGTGTTTGGGTACGACGAATCCACCGCACCGGCACAGGTACTTTATGAATTTCAGAAAAGAACGGAAAAGCCAAAAGTCAGAGTCTTTTGGATGGAGGGCCAGCTATTTGGAGAAGAAGAGCTTAAAAGGCTGGCCCGACTCCCTTCCCGGAAGGAGCTTTTGGCACAGATACTGATGAGTGTGGATACTCCGGTGTCCAATCTAGTCGGCACCTTGCACGGGGTGCTGAGAAATCTCATAGGCTTAATTGATGCTTTGCGGGAGGCTAAGTCCAAGGCGGATTGATTTCCTGATTCCGGGCACTGAGAAGCACGGATGTTTTCAACGCCAATTTGTTTTGACCATCTTCGCAGAGGATTGGCAGGGCCGAGACAAGAAAAGAAGTATTCAAGGAGAAAACCGACGAACGAATAGAATTGAGGTCGAAACGTTCCATTGAGTTCAGGTGATTGCTCCGGAAAGAACGTCTTGCCGGATCGCTTCGAGTTCAGTTGTTTGAAGAAACCTAAACTGAAGTGCATTCATAATAAACGGAGGTTCAAAAACCATGACTCCAGGTTCGGAGAAAACCACAAAAAAAAGCACCTCTAAAAAATCCGAGACCTCCTCCCGAGAGGAGAAAACGGCCAAGGCCAAGAGCAACATCGATCAGGTCATCGAGATCATCGAGAATATGAGCGTCTTGGAGCTTTCTGAGCTTTCAAAAAACTTGCAGGACAAGTTCGGGGTAAGCGTGGCCGTGCCCGTGGCTTCTGCTCTAGCACCGGCGGGGGCTGCTGAGGCAGCGGTACCAGCTGAGGAACAGACTGAATTCTCGGCAATCCTTTCCACCATAGGAGAAAAGAAGATTCAGGTAATCAAGGTGGTAAGGGAGCTTACCGGATTGGGTTTGAAGGAGGCCAAAGATTTAGTGGATGGGGCCCCCAAGCCGGTGAAGGAGGGCGTACCCAAAGAGGAAGCGGAGAGTGCAAAAGCCAAATTGACGGAAGTGGGTGCCACCGTGGAAATCAAATAGTGAGAGGAAGGCTCTTCGCTTAACCTGCCCACTTAGTGTTTGAACTCTGGATTCGCCTTAGAATCGAATCCCGAGAAAATCCAAAGGATTCATGGCCTGGCCTGAGGGAGAGGATATACAAGAGCGTCCGCGCGGGTGGGGCTGAGACGAAATGCGAAGGCTCTGGTTTGGGAATGATTTAACCCTCACGGGATCGATTTCCTGATCCGAAGGAGAGTGGTGAAATTGGCGAGAATTAAGAAAACCCAAAGAAGATCTTTTGGCAGGCTCAAATCGATAGTGGAGCTCCCTAATCTCCTGGATATTCAACTGCGATCCTATGATGAATTTCTGCAGCCAGATGTGGACCCGGAGAAAAGAGAGAATAAAGGACTACAAGCCGTGTTCAACACGTTTTTTCCCATAAGTGACGTTCGGGAGAACTTCTCTTTGGAATTCGTCAAGTATATGGTGGGAACTCCTCGTTACAGCGTTCGCGAATGCCCGGATAGAAACATGAGCTATTCTGCTCCTCTCAAAGCCACGTTAAGATTAGTCGTGCGTGAGAGTTCAGGGAAGTCCAAGAATGTCAAAGACATCATTGAGCAGGATGTGTTCTTAGGAGAGCTCCCCTTGATCACCAATAAGGGGACGTTCGTTATAAACGGAGCAGAAAGAGTGGTGGTCAGCCAGCTGCATCGTTCTCCGGGGGTCTTCTTTGATCAAGAAATTCACCCCAATGGGAAAAGACTGTATTCTGCCCGAATCATTCCCTATCGCGGCTCCTGGGTGGAGTTCAACACAGACATCAATGATATCATGTATGCTCACATCGACAGCCGCAGAAAGATTCCGGTGACCACCTTATTGAGAGCTCTCGGATATTCCACCAACGAGGAACTTCTGGCCCTTTTCTATGAGACCGAGAAAGTTGGGCTTTCCGGTCGGAAACAAGCCAAAATGGCTGGGAGGATTTGCGGGGAGACCCTGGTGGACAAACAGACGGGAGAGGTGATCATCTCCGCAGGGGAAAGCTTAACTGAAGCTCATCTGGACAGACTTAAGGAACTGAAGATTGGCAATCTGACGTTGATCAAATTCGACCCCCAGAAGGATGCCGGGGTGATCATCAATACCCTGCAGAAAGACCCCACCAGTTCCGAAGAGGAGGCCCATGTGAGGATATATTCTCTTCTGAGACCGGGAGAGCCTCCGACCCCGGAGATGGCCCAAGGTCTTCTGACCAGGCTATTCTTCACAGAAAAGCGTTACGATTTGGGCGAGGTGGGAAGATATATGATCAATCAGAGGCTTAACTTGAGTATACCCTTAACCGTGGCGGTCCTGGAGAAGCAGGATTTCGTCGCCATAATGAAGTATCTGGTTGGTTTGCGGAATGGTGAGGGCATGGTGGACGACATCGATCACTTGGGCAATCGAAGAGTCCGCACGGTGGGAGAACTTTTGTCCAACCAGTTTTCCATCGGGCTGTCTCGAATGGCACGAACCATCAGAGAGAGGATGAGCCTTAAGGACAGCGAAACCATTACCCCTCATGATCTGGTCAATGCACGAACGGTGTCCGCGGTGATTGAGACGTTCTTCGGTTCCTCTCAGCTCTCCCAGTTCATGGACCAAACCAATCCGCTCTCGGAGCTTACGCATAAAAGGAGACTTTCAGCGTTGGGCCCCGGAGGCTTGACCCGAGAGAGAGCTGGCTTTGAGGTGAGAGACGTGCACCATACTCATTATGGGCGGATGTGCCCGATAGAAACTCCAGAGGGCCCTAACATCGGTTTGATCGCCTCCCTTTCCACCTATGGCAGAATCAATAAGTATGGATTTCTAGAGACTCCTTATCGAAGGGTAAAGAACGGAAAGGTCACCCGAGAGATCCATTACCTGTCTGCTGATCAAGAGGACAAGTATATAGTCAGCCAGGCTAATGAGCCCTTGCACAAGGATGGAAGGTTTATCAACTCCATGGTTAGGGCGCGCCATCGGGGAGACTTCCCCACGGTCTCTCCTCATAAGGTAGACTACATGGATGTCTCACCCAAGCAGCTGGTCAGCGTGGCGGCTGCCCTGATTCCTTTTCTGGAGCACGACGATGCCAACCGGGCCCTGATGGGATCCAACATGCAAAGGCAAGCGGTGCCTTTGCTGGTTACCGAGCCGCCTTTGATTGGTACCGGGATGGAGGAAAAGGCAGCTTTCGACTCAGGCGACCTGGTGGCGGCCAGAAGGGGTGGGGTGGTGGTGTCGGTGACCGCGGATAAGATTATAGTCAGAGCAACTGATCGGAAAGAGGACACCGATTTTTTGGAGTTGGACGAATATGAGCTGATTAAATTCGCCAGATCCAACCAGGATACCTGCACAAATCAGAAACCGTTGGTGGAGGTGGGGCAGAAAGTCGAGAAAGGAGAGTGTATTGCGGATGGCTCGGCCACCCACGGAGGGGAGCTGGCTTTGGGTGCCAATGTGTTGGTGGCGTTCATGCCCTGGAGGGGTTATAACTTTGAGGATGCCATCATCGTTTCTGAGAAGTCGGTGGCAGATGATCGATTTACCTCCATTCATATCGAGGAGTTCGAATTACAGGTTAGGGAAACCAAACGGGGAGCGGAGGAGATAACCAGAGAAATCCCCAATGTCTCCGACGAAGCGCTGGCGAATCTGGATGAAAGGGGAGTGGTGAGGGTTGGAGCGGAGGTAGAAGCCGGTGACGTTTTGGTGGGGAAGGTTACCCCTAAGGGAGAGACCGAGCTTTCTCCGGAGGAGAGACTCTTAAGAGCCATCTTCGGAGAGAAGGCGGGGGATGTGAGAGATGCCTCTTTGAAAGCCCCTCCCGGGATGAAAGGAATAGTAATAGACACCAAGGTGTTCTCCCGGAAGGAACATGGGGAGGGAGTCAAGAAAACAGAAAAGAGTGAGTCTTTGAAGCTGAAAAGATCATTGCAAAAGCAGCTGGATGGTTTAAAGGAGTTGAGAGATAGCAAGCTTTCGAAGCTCTTGAGCGGTCAGGTAGCCAGGACCCTTCGGAGTGCCAAAGACGACTCTATCACCTTTCGAGCTGGATTCAAATTCAAGGATGACTCCCTGCAAAATATCGAGGCAGATGAACTGGTGGCAGAGGATGGCTTCACCCAAAGCAAGAGAATCAATAAGAAAGTGGATGTTTTGCTCTCCAGATATCATGAGTTGGTGGACCAGAAAAAGGCTGTGCTGGAAGTGGAACTGGAGAAGCTGGTAAGAGGAACCGAACTTCGCCCCGGGGTAGTGCAGCTGGTCAAGGTGAACGTGGCGACCCAAAGGAAGCTTTCGGTGGGGGACAAAATGGCGGGAAGACATGGGAATAAGGGGGTGGTAGCTAAGATCGTGCCGGCGGAGGACATGCCTTACCTGCCAGACGGGACTCCGGTGGACATGATCTTAAATCCGTTGGGAGTTCCATCCCGCATGAATGTCGGACAGATACTGGAGACCCACCTGGGTTGGGCCGCCAAGAAGAAAGGCTACTTTGTGGAGAGCCCGGTATTCGATGGAGCCAGTCTAGAACAAGTAAAACAAGCCCTTAAGGAAGCTGATTTGCCCGAATCTGGAAAGATAACCCTATATGATGGCAAGACCGGAGAGCCCTTTGATCAACCTATCACCGTGGGATACCTTTACATGATGAAGCTTTCCCATCTGGTGGACGACAAGATTCATGCCCGATCCATAGGACCGTATTCGTTGGTCAGCCAACAGCCTTTGGGGGGAAAGGCTCAATTCGGAGGGCAGAGGTTCGGGGAAATGGAGGTATGGGCTCTGGAGGCTTACGGGGCGGCCTACTGCTTGCAAGAGATGCTGACGGTGAAATCAGATGACGTGACCGGAAGGTCGAGAGTTTACGAATGCATCGTAAAGGGGGAAAATCCCCCGGAACCTGGAATCCCCGAGTCGTTTAACGTTCTGGTTAAAGAACTCCAGAGTTTGGGCTTAGATGTGGAGCTGATTGAGAATTGAAAGTAAAAGGCTATTTGGCTGTTTAGCTTAAGGATCCCCAGACGGGGAAAGGAGGTTGCTTATTATGGTTGAATTTCAACCGAGAAGCTTTAAGCGACCAACAGATTTCTTTGCCATTAAGATTCAGTTGGCCTCACCCGCGACCATCAGATCTTGGTCTTATGGCGAGGTGACCAAACCCGAGACCATCAACTACAGGTCCTACAAACCTGAAAGGGACGGGCTTTTCTGTGAGAGGATATTTGGTCCGGTTAAGGACTGGGAATGTTCCTGTGGGAAGTACAAACGAGTCAGATTCAGAGGTATAGTGTGCGATCGATGCGGAGTTGAGGTGACCCACTCCAGAGTCCGGAGGGAAAGGATGGGGCATATCGAACTGGCGGTGCCGGTCACCCACATCTGGTTTCACAGATCCATCCCCAGCCGAATCGGGTATCTTTTGGATTTGTCCATCAGAGAGTTGGAGAGGATCCTTTATTACGAATCCTACATCGTCATAGATCCCGGCAACACCTCCCTAAAGTATAAGGACATGATTTCGGAGGAGGAGTACAACGAGTTGGAGGAGGCGGGAAAGCAGTTTGTGGCCAAGATGGGTGCGGAGGCGATCCAGGAAATTCTCCGTCAGGTGGACGTGGAGGAACTCTCCATCTCTTTGAGGGCCCAGGTGAAGGTGGAAACCTCCGTCCAGAGGAAGAAGGATACTTTGAAAAGGCTCAGGGTAATAGAGGCGTTTCGGCAATCGCAAAACAAGCCGGAATGGATGATATTGAATGTGATCCCGATCATCCCTCCGGATTTGAGGCCTTTGGTGCCTCTGGAGGGAGGCAGATTTGCGACCTCCGATCTGAATGATCTTTACCGCCGGGTGATCAATCGGAATAACCGATTAAAGAAGCTGATCGAGATAAGGGCCCCGGAGGTGATCCTGCGTAACGAGAAGAGGATGCTTCAGGAGGCGGTGGATGCTCTTTTTGATAACGGAAGACGTTCTCGTTCGGTGAGGGGGGATTCTCAGCGACCGTTGAAGTCTCTTTCAGATTTGCTCAAAGGGAAACAGGGAAGATTCAGGCAGAATCTTTTGGGAAAAAGAGTGGATTACTCCGGCAGGTCGGTTATCGTGGTGGGGCCGGAACTCAAGCTCCATCAATGTGGATTGCCCAAAAATATGGCTTTGGAGCTTTTTAAGCCCTTTATCATCATGAAACTGGAGGAAAAGGGGTACGTTCAGACGGTGAAATCGGCCAAGAAACTGGTGGAAAGGGAACGCCCGGAGGTTTGGGATATTCTGGAAGAGATAATTGCCGATCATCCCATTCTTCTGAACCGTGCTCCCACCTTGCACCGATTGGGAGTTCAAGCCTTTTATCCGGTTCTGGTGGAAGGAAAGGCGCTCAAACTTCACCCTTTGGTCTGTGCGGCCTTCAATGCAGACTTCGACGGAGATCAGATGGCGGTGCACGTTCCTCTTTCTTTTGAGGCTCAGTTGGAGGCTAAGATATTGATGCTTTCGGTGAATAATATTCTGGCCCCATCCAGCGGTAAACCGGTTGCCACTCCCAGTCAGGACATAGTCTTGGGCTGCTATCATCTTACCAAGGAAAGACCGGGGGAGAGGGGAGAAGGGAAGATATTCTCTTCTGCTGATGAGGTGATCGCCGCCCACGATGCCAAAGAACTTGGGGTCCACGCCAAGATAAAGGTGAGAATAGAGGACAAGCTGACAGAGACCACAGTGGGACGGGTAATATTCAATCAGATCATGCCCAAAGAGCTGGGTTATTTTAACCAGCTGGCTGACAAGGGCAAAGTTGAGGGTTTGGTCGCGAAGGCTTATCGGTTATTGGGCAATTATCGCACTGCAGCATTCCTGGACCAACTGAAAAAGATCGGCTTCGAGTATGCTACCTTGGCCGGGCTGACCGTGGGGATCGATGACATGGTGATCCCTCCGGAAAAGGGGGTTCTGATCGAAAAGGCTCAAAAAGAGGTAGACCGGATATGGAAACAATATGAGAAGGGAATAATCACTGCCGGAGAGAGATACAATAAGGTGATCGATACTTGGACCCATACCACCAGCGAGGTGGGAGAGGTAATGTTTGAAGGGCTGAAAAATGCAGAAGGCGGATTCAATCCTGTATTCATGATGGCGGATTCGGGAGCGCGGGGAAGCAAAGAACAGATAAGACAGTTGGCGGGAATGAGGGGCTTGATGGCCAAGCCTCAAAAGCGGATTACCGGACAAATCGGAGAAATCATCGAATCACCCATAATAGCTAATTTCAGAGAAGGTCTGGACGTTTTGGAGTATTTCATTTCTACGCACGGAGCTCGAAAAGGACTGGCAGATACCGCCCTGAAAACTGCAGATGCCGGATACCTGACCCGGAGATTGGTGGATGTGGCTCAGGATGTGATCATCACCGAAGGGGATTGCGGCACCATCCTAGGGCTCCATGTCGGCGCTTTGAAGGAGGGGGAGGAAGTGATCGAGTCTCTGAAGGACAGGATTCTGGGAAGAGTGGCTTTGGAGGATGTCTACGATCCCATCACCGGTGATCTTCTGGCCAAGGCAGGGGAGGAAATCGACGAGGAAGCAGCCGCCCACGTAGAAGAGAGCGGCACCGAGATGGTGAGAATCAGGTCTGTCTTGACCTGCGAGTCAAGAAGGGGGGTGTGCGCCAAGTGCTACGGACGAAATCTGGCTACCGGAAAGATGGTGAACTTGGGTGAGGCAGCAGGGGTAATGGCGGCTCAGAGTATCGGTGAGCCTGGAACTCAGCTGACCCTGCGCACCTTCCATATTGGTGGAACCGCTGCCAGGATTGAAGAGCAGTCCAAGGTGACCGCCAAGAGCGACGGAAAGGTGGTTTACAAGAATGTGAAATCCGTGACCAAGAAAGACGGCAGCATGGTGGTGTTGGGAAGGGAAGGGGAAATGAACTTGGTGGACGAAAAGGGAAGGATCAGAGCCAAGTATAGTGTGCCCTATGCTGCTGCCCTGCGGGTAAAAGACCAACGGCAAGTGGAGAAGGACGAAGTCCTGTTCGAGTGGGTTCCGTACATCAACACCATTTTGTCCGATCATGTGGGACGGGTTGAGTTTGTGGACATAATTGAGAACGAGAGTTTTCGGGAGGAGTTGGACGAAACCACGGGACTCCGGCAAAGGGTTATCGTAGAGCAGCGTGAGAAGTTGCTGCGCCCGCATATAATGGTTCTGGACGAGAAGGGCAGGAGACGAGGACATTATTCCATCCCCAATGGTGCTCATCTCTTGGTGCACGACGGAGACAAGATAGAAGCTGGCGACGTCTTGGTCAAAATTCCCCGTGAGATGTCGAAGACCAGAGACATCACCGGAGGTCTGCCTCGAGTGGCCGAGCTATTTGAGGCGCGAAAACCCAAAGATCCTGCGGTGGTTTCGGAGATCGACGGGATGGTCGAGTTCGGCAAAATCGTTCGCGGTTCCACTCAGGTTTTGGTAAAAGGATACGGGGGAGAGACCAGGGAATATCTGATCCCTCATGGTAAGCACTTAAGAGTACATAATGGGGACAAGGTTATGGCCGGGGGAAGGTTGTGTGAAGGTCCCATCGATCCCCACGACATTCTCAGGATTAAAGGGGTAAATGACGTGCAGGAGTATTTGGAGAACGAAATCCAGGAGGTCTATCGCCTGCAGGGGGTGAAGATAAACGATAAACACATCGAGGTGATTGTCAGGCAGATGTTGCAGAAGGTGAAGGTGGAGGAGATCGGAGACACAAATTTCCTGGAAGGGGAGCAGGTCGATAAGAGCAGGTTCAGGGAGGAAAATGAGAAGGTGATCGCTGAGGGTGGGGAACCCGCCACCTTCCAGCCGCTGCTTCTGGGGATAACCAAAGCCTCCCTCTCCACGGAGAGTTTCATCTCCGCCGCCTCTTTCCAGGAGACCACGCGAGTATTGACCGAAGCGACCATTAACGGAAAGATCGATTATCTTCTGGGACTCAAAGAAAACGTGATCATCGGTCACCTGATCCCCGCGGGGACCGGTTTGGAAAGGTATAGAGGCATTCACATAAAGGAGAAAGAGAAAGAAGAGGTAAAAGAGAAAATGGAGATATTTGAAGAAAGTGCTTGACAACTTGAGAGAAGTGGTTATTTTAAAGGTTTATCTGGTCGGAATCCGCGGCAGGCTTTACGGTTTGCCGGGCCTGACCGGAGATTAGGATGAACGCGTTTTTGAGGACGGAAGGAGCGGATGTTTTGCCCACGGTAAACCAGCTTATCAGAAAGGGAAGAAGACTCATCAGAGCGAAGGCTTCCACCCCTGCCTTAAAGGGGTCTCCCCAGAAGCGGGGAGTTTGCACCCGGGTCTATACTTCGACTCCCAAGAAACCCAATTCGGCTTTGAGAAAGGTGGCCAGGGTGAGATTGACCAACGGGATCGAGGTGACCGCCTACATTCCGGGAGAAGGACATAATCTTCAGGAGCATTCCCTGGTTTTGATCAGGGGAGGTAGGGTGAAGGACCTCCCGGGAGTAAGATACCACATTATCAGAGGAACGCTGGATACGGCTGGAGTGGCAGAGCGAAAGCAGGGGAGATCAAAATACGGCGCCAAAAGACCGAAAAAGACTCAAGTGGCATAAGGGTTCGCTCTTATCTTAAAGCTCTTTGTCGCTTGACGGTCTTTGAGGAATGACCATCTTGATCCCAGGTTAAGCAGTTGGAGGCGAAATCCTTCCCAGCGAAGGGAACGACTTATGCCCAGAAGAAAAGCGGTGGTGAAAAGGGAAAAGGTTCCTGATCACAAATTCAAGGACCTCCTGGCTGGTCAGTTCATCAAGCGCATCATGCGCAGAGGAAAAAAGAGCTTGGCTGAAGGGATTTTCTACGATGCATTGGATATCGTCACCAAAAAGACGAATCAGCCGGGTCTTTCCGTGTTTAAGAAGGCCTTGGAAAACGCTCGCCCCATCCTGGAGGTCAAGCCGAGAAGGGTGGGAGGGGCAACTTATCAGATTCCGGTAGAGGTGAGACCCGGAAGAAGCGCCGCTCTGGCCATGAGATGGATACTAGGTTACGCTAAGGAGCGGGGAGAGCATTCCATGGCGGAGAAGTTGGCCGCCGAACTCATTGCCGCTTCCAAGAATGAAGGAGCCTCCATCAAAAAGAGGGAGGATACTCATAGAATGGCAGAGGCCAACAAGGCTTTTGCTCATTTCCGATGGTAGAAAGCTGATGTTTTGTGCGAATTCTAAAGAAGGGTTAATCTAAAAGAAGATAGATCATCTTCAAGATCTCTCGATTGTGATTGAAAACAAGAGAGGTTTTTTTGTATGAAAGTGAACCTCAAAAGAGGTCAAGTGAATTCAAAGCAAATTCAAGTGTTAAGAGTCGAAAAAGAGGACATCGTTAAGGCTAGGAGTAGGCGGGTATTTATGCCGAGAGGACTTCCTTTAGATAAACTGAGAAACATCGGGATAATGGCCCACATTGATGCGGGCAAGACCACCACCACCGAGCGCATTCTGTATTACACCGGCAAGACGCACCGAATGGGCGAGGTGGACGATGGCGCTTCCACCATGGACTGGATGAAGCAGGAAAAAGAAAGAGGGATAACCATAACCTCGGCTGCAACCACCTGCTACTGGCGGAACTACCAGATAAACATCATCGATACCCCTGGACACGTGGACTTCACCGCGGAGGTGGAAAGGTCCTTAAGGGTTCTGGATGGAGCCGTCGCCGTTTTCTGTGGAGTGGGCGGGGTGGAACCTCAGTCGGAGACGGTGTGGCGCCAGGCGGATAAATATCATGTGCCCCGAATAGCCTTTGTGAATAAGATGGATCGCGTGGGCTGTGATTTCGAGAAAGCGGTTAGCATGATGAAACAACGTCTGGGCGCGAACGCCATTCCCATCCAGCTTCCCGCAATTGAAGGCGATAAGTTCCCCGGAATAATCGATTTAGTCAGCATGCAGTACAGAATCTATCACGAGGAGAGCCTGGGGGCCACCTACGATGACCTTCCCATTCCCCAAGAGTATCTGGCGGAGGCCACAAAGAAAAGGGAAGAGCTTTTGGAATCTCTGACCTTTTATGATGACAGGTTCTTGGAGAAATTCTTAAGTGAGGAACCTATAGATGAGGATGAGATTAAGCGGGCCCTAAGAAAGGCCACCCTGGATGCGAAGATCTTCCCGGTTCTGTGTGGATCTGCTTTGAAGAACAAGGGGATTCAGAAGCTTATGGATGCGGTGGTCGATTTTCTGCCGGCTCCTTTGGATATTCCTCCAGTTGTGGGGACAAACCCAGTCAGTCACAAGGAGGAGATCAGGAGGGTCTCCGATGATGAGGCTTTCTGTGCCTTGGCCTTCAAGATCGCCACCGATCCTCACATGGGAAAGTTGACATATTTCAGGGTATATTCCGGGACATTCAAGGTTGGAAAGGTGGTTCTGAACGCAAGCACGGGCAAGAGGGAGCGGGTGTCCAGGATATTGGAGATGTACGCCAATAAGAGAATAGACAGGCAAGAGGTCTTTACCGGAGACATAGCTGCAGCGGTGGGGTTGAGGCAGGTGATGACCGGTTATACCCTCTGCGATCAGAAAAAACCTATAATACTGGAAAAGATCAGCTTCCCGGAGCCGGTGATTTCCGTGGCCATTGAGCCTAAGACCAAAGCTGACCAGGATAAGTTAAGCGAGGTGTTATCTAAGCTTCTAAACGAAGATCCCACCTTTCAGGTGAACATAAATGAAGAGACCGGTCAGACTATCATCTCAGGAATGGGAGAACTGCACCTGGACATTTTGGTGGATCGAATGACCCGCGAGTTTGGAGTGGGTGCTAACGTGGGTAAGCCCCAGGTGGCTTACCAGGAGACCATCTCGGTCCCCGCAGAGGCTCAAGGCAGGTTTATCCGGCAGACCGGCGGCAGAGGTCAATACGGCTGGGTCAAAATCCGATTGGAACCTTTGCCCCGGGGAAGCGGGTTCGTTTTTGAGAATGGGACGAAAGGTGCCATTATTCCCAAGGAATTCACTGTCGCAGTGGAGGAGGGAATCAAAGAGACCATGCAAAACGGCGTCTTGGTCGGATATCCCATGGTGGACGTGAAGGCGGTTCTGATCGACGGAAAATATCACGCTGTCGATTCTTCGGAGATGTCTTTCAAGATAGCCGGTTCGATCGCCTTGCAGGAAGCCGCCTTGAAGGCAAAGGCAGTTCTTTTGGAGCCAGTGATGGATGTGGAGGTGACTGTCCCGGAGGAGTATATGGGAGAGGTGATAAGCGATCTCAAAGCCAGAAGGGGAAACATCGTGGGCATTCACCCCAAAGGGGACGTCAAAGCCATCAGAGTCACGACGCCTTTAGCAGAGATGTTTGGATATGCCACCCGGCTCAGATCCTTAAGTCAAGGGAGGGCGGTCTTCAGCATGGAGTTCGATCATTACGAGAAAGTCCCGGAACAGATATCTGAAGGGCTGATTGCCAGACTGAGAGGTTTCTAGAGGGGAGGAATGGCCGGTTAACCTAAGTCAAAAGCGATTTGGAGGTAGAATTTATGGCCAAGGCGAAATTTGTACGGACGAAGCCGCATGTTAATGTAGGGACGATAGGTCATGTGGATCATGGTAAGACCACATTGGTAGCGGCGATAACCTTTGTCTTGAACCGGAAGGGATTGGCGGAGTCACGGAGTTACGATGAGATAGACAATGCCCCTGAGGAGAAGGCGCGTGGTTTGACGATCAACGTCCATCATGCGGAGTATGAGACGGATAAGCGTCATTATGCGCATGTTGATTGTCCTGGTCATGCGGATTACATTAAGAACATGATAACGGGTGCGGCTCAGATGGATGGTGCTGTTTTGGTGGTATCGGCGGCGGATGGGCCGATGCCTCAGACCCGGGAGCACATATTGTTGGCCCGTCAGGTTGGAGTTCCCTGTATTGTGGTATTTTTGAACAAGACTGATATGGTGGATGATCCGGAGTTGTTGGATTTGGTTGAGTTGGAGGTACGGGAATTACTGAAGGAGTATCAGTTTCCTGGTGATGAGGTACCGGTGATTCGGGGTAGTGCTTTGCAGGCGATGACGGAGGGAGCGAAGACGGAAGTTAAGGATGATCCATCTTTTAAATGTGTATATGAATTATTGGAGGCGATGGACAGTTATATACCTGAGCCTAAGCGAGAGGTAGACAAGCCGTTTTTGATGCCGGTGGAGGATGTATTTAGCATAACTGGACGGGGGACGGTAGGTACGGGTCGAGTTGACCGTGGTAAGGTCAAGACGG
>Ga0315539_1000804_pt1 | contig 23512 bp, 26 predicted proteins | sample SalMarSW160150MG_FD_203097 | JGI IMG/M metagenome (GOLD analysis project Ga0315539, IMG submission 203097) | Salt marsh sediment microbial communities from the Plum Island Ecosystem LTER, Massachusetts, United States - Salt Marsh Sediment SW1601-150 ... | reverse complement strand
CTGCAAGATAAACTGGGGGATAGATTTGAGAAAAATGGAGGGGGAAAGAAAATTATTGAGAGGATGTTTGAATTGTTCAACCAGGCAGATAGGAATTGAAAATAAATTCGTTTAAGAAATCAACTGCTGGAATTCGAATCCCTATCATGAGCGTGGTAGTACAATTTAACATAAAATAATACTTTTCTGAGAGTATATAAAAATTAAGGGAAATAGATTCTTTATACATAACTATTAATATATTGTGTATAAAAGAGGCCATGGACAAAAGACTCTGTTTCCTCATCGCGATGCTCGTAGGATTTGTCTTTCCAGATTTCAGTCCATACCTCATGAAGTACATAAGATTTTTTCTCGTGCTCCTGATGTACTTTTCACTGTTGGATCTTACTTTCACGTGGGATACAAGTGCAAAAGATATGGCGACTGCATTTTTCTTGAATTATGTGGTCTTGGGGGGGTTTTTGATCATAGTAGGATCTTTTCTCGACACAGCTTATTTTCAGGGAATCGTTATTATGGCTGTTATGCCCCCACCTGCTGCTGTTCTTTCTTTTACCTATTTTTTGGGAGGCGATCTCAAGCTCTCTTTGATGAGTGAGAGTTTTTTGTATCTCATGTCTTTTCTCATAGCACCTTTAGTCATTTTCCTCTTCTTTGGAGAAAGGGTGGATTATATTGATTTTTTGAAGATGCTAATTGAGTTTATACTTGCACCGATCCTTCTTGTGTATTTAACATCAAAAACAAGGATATATATTCCTTTAAAAAAAAGGAAAGATCCATTAGTCACGCTTTTCCTTTCTTTAACAATGTATATCATGATAGGTATCAATAGAAGCGATTTTTTTATGTCTGAATCCTTTTATCTCTTCATAATAGGATTTCTAAAATCTTTTTTAATCGGATTTGCCACTTTTTATCTCTTTAAAAATGCAGGTGTACAAAAAAGAATTTCTTATACACTTATCTCGGCCTCCAAAAATTACGCCCTTGCTGCAGTGATAGCATTAAAACTTTTCGGCACAAGGGCAGGTTTACCACCAATTATTGCCATACCTTTTGATCTGATATTTTTCTTTACGTTGACAGTGCTAATAAAAAAACAATAGATTGTTTTTAGAGCCATTCTCGTGCCTGGCAAAATTTCTCTATATTGAATCTGTAATAGAGTTTTCTTCCGAACAAATTGCTTCTTCTGAGGAGACATCAAGGTTTCTTCCTCAACCCTCTCCCTTTTTAAACAATCGTTGTTTCTTCTGGAGAATCATTTCAGAAGATATAATGAATTTTTTCTATACTTTTCTCTCTTAAATAATAGTTTTTTCTTTTGGATAAACCACTTTCTTTTTTTTTAAAAAAGAAAAGGTTTGGTGCGGCTGCCGGGATTACCACTCGAATTTGCTGGTAAATATGATCTCTCTAATATACTTTTCTACTTCCTTTATACTAAAATAAATTAACAGAATTTTATTGAAAAAAGATAGTAAGTTCTCTTCCTCCACACTCTTTTGAATGCAAACCTTTTTTGCGTTTTAAAGAATTATATATTATATAATGAATTATTCATCTTGCATTTAGAAAAAGAAATTCTGTTTTTCTCTCCAGGTGATCGACCGATCATTTCATTCTTTAGGCTTATAATGAATTTCGAAAGAAACAGTCTCATCAACTATGTAGAATGGACCATGGGGCATACCTGGATGACGGCAACAATAATAACCTTTCTTCACTTCTAATTTGTTACCTTCATCTAACATGTGCCCCTTAAGTACCAAGACTTCTTCCCAGAAAGAGTGGCTTAGACTTACTGCACCAGTCCTCACGCCCTTTTCCAGTCTAACCAATCGAGTAACGTTTTCTGGATTGTTTGGGTCGATAGATAATATTTTCTCTGTTATTCCCTCGCCTTTTGCCGATGATGTGTCATCTCCTATCGGTGTCCAAGGAATGTCCTCAATACTATGGAAGTCTGTTTGTGGTTTGTATATCCCTTTTTTAGGCACATAGCTAATCTCTAATGCAATGCACTCTTCGGGGTAGTAGAACGGACCATGGGGCATACCTGGATGCCGACAACAATAATAACCCTCCTCGGCAATTACCTTGTTGCCTTCATCGACAAGGGAACCTTTGAGCACAAAAATTTCCTCCCAAAAGGGGCGGCGTATCAGATCATAAGTCCTAAAGCCCTTTTCCATCTTGGCTAATCGAGTAACGTTTTCTGGATTGTTTGGGTCGATAGACAATATTTTCTCTGTTCTTCCCATACTTGTAGGTAGTGAAGAAATTGTTGATATCTCTGTCCAAGAGATATGATCCACACTGTGTAAGTCTGATTGAGGTTTCATTTTCTCTTTCCTTTTTCGTAATTTTTATTTTTTTAATGTATCTTTTGAACTACTATATTTATATTTTTCGGAATAATTTCCGTACTCTACAATCGGAATTGAACCCAAGATTCTTAAGCCGAGGGAGGGATTCGAACCCCCGTCATCAGATCTGCAGTCTAACGCATAACCGCTTTGCTACCTCGGCATTAAAACAACTCTAAGTTTTTAATATAAAAGCCTTTTGGTAAAGGCAAAACCGTTGGATTACGGAAAACCTTTTTAAGTGCAGAACATAAAATATGTTGTTAAGACGTAGTTTTAAGCAGAAAGTTTATATATAAAAAGATAAAAATAATGGTAAAATTATTTATCTGGAGGGAATAGCGTGAAAACTCTCATTGAAAATGCGGTCCAAAGAGTTGAGGAAAAAGAAAAGATGATCGAGACAGAGGAGAAATATGATTATACTGAAGATGATCTTAGAGCTATTTTGAGAGAAGCCCAAGCCAAAATAAAGGTAATGGGTACTGGAGGCGCAGGATGTAATGCTATTCAGAGACTTATGGAAGTGGGGATAGTAGGGGCAGAAGCTATCTCGATCAATACAGATGCTCAGGATCTGCTCAGCAAAAATTCTTTTAAAAGAGTCTTAATAGGCAAAAATGTGACAAAAGGTCTCGGAGCTGGAAACGATCCAAGACTTGGAGAAGAAGCTGCCAGAGAAGATGAAAGACTCATTAAAGATACATTGGAAGGAGCAGATATGGTTTTTGTGACCTGTGGGTTAGGAGGAGGTACAGGTACAGGTTCAGCTCCTATCATAGCCGAAATAGCAAAGAAAATTGGAGCATTAACTGTTGCCATAGTAACAATTCCATTTACTGTGGAGGGTATAAGAAGACAGAGAAATGCAGAAAGAGGATTGGAAAATTTAAGAAAAACTGCGGATACGGTAATAGTTATCCCGAATGATAAACTTCTGGAGATGGCGCCGGGATTACCAATATCAGCAGCTTTTAAAGTTTCGGACGATATTCTGATCAGGGCTGTTATGGGAATAACCGATCTTATAACAAAAGCAGGTCTTGTAAATTTGGATTTCGCAGATGTGAAGTCTGTAATGAAGGATGGCGGAGTCGCTATGATAGGTCTTGGAGAAAGCGATACCGAAAATAGAGCGGTAGAAGCTGTAGAAGATGCTTTGCACTCTCCACTGATAGACATAGATATATCGGGGGCTACCGGAGCTCTCGTGAATGTTACAGGCTCATCAGACATGAAATTAGAAGAGGCTGAAAAGGTAGTGGAGATAGTTTCCAACGAACTTGATCCAGAGGCACAGATAATCTGGGGTGCACAGATAGATGAGGAACTGAAGAACGCGCTGCGTGTTATGGTTGTTATCTCAGGCGTAAGTTCTCCATATATTCTAGGCCCGAAAAGATCAGAGATGTATATAGGTGAGGAAGGAGAGAGGTTCGATCTCGGTATAGACTTCCTGTAAGGTGAATACAATGGATATCAAAGGAAAACTCTCAGAATTTTTCAAAAGTAGCAGGAGGGTCTGGAGACTCTCTAAAAAACCTGACAAAACAGAGTATACTCAGACTTCTAAGATTACGGGATTAGGTATAGTCCTTATAGGCGCTTTAGGTTTCTTGATAATGCTTATAGCTGAATTAATCTTGAGATATGCGTGATTTCGATGGATGTGCAAAAATCTAAGATCTTTACTTTAAAAGTTACTGTAAATCAAGAGAAGAATGTAGCATCTATGCTTGAAACAGCAATAATACACAAGAATACAGATATCTTTTCAATATTAGCCCCCGAACCTTTAAAGGGTTATATATTTATCGAAGCAGAGGATGTTGGGGCTGTGGAAGAGGCCATTCAGGGCATCCATAATATAAGAGGGATTCTTGAGGGAGAAGTAGATTTAGACGAAATCGAGCATTTCTTGGAGGCAAAACCAACGGTAACAGGGATCGAGAAGGGAGACATTGTAGAGATTATAGGTGGTGCATTCAAAGGAGAGAAAGCCAAGGTAGTTAGAGTCGATGAGTCAAAAGAAGAACTTACTGTAGAGCTTTTAAATGCTGCAGTCCCGATCCCTATAACTGTTAAGGGTGATTATGTAAGGATGATTGAAAAGAGGTGAGACAATGGCTAAAACGACTATAGAAAGTTTAATTGATGGAGGAAAAGCTTCGGCAGGGCCCCCATTAGGTCCAGCTCTTGGACCTCTGGGTGTTAACATAGGCAAGATCATAGAGGAAATTAATAAAAAAACAAAGGATTTTGAAGGAATGAAAGTGCCTGTCAAGATCATAGTGGACGAAAAAAAGAACTTTGAGATAGTCGTAGGAACACCACCTACGTCCTCTCTGATCCTGAAAGAACTCAGTCTTGAGAAAGGTTCCCAAAAACCCGGATCAGAAATAGTAGGAGATATGAGTATAGAGAAAGTTTTAAAAATAGCAAAAATGAAAAGAGAAGGAATGCTCTCTGAGGATATAAAGAGTAATGTAAAAGAAGTTTTGGGAACTTGTCTCTCTGCCGGTGTTAGCGTGGATGGCAAAAATCCAAAACAGGTGATAGAAGAAATAGATGAAGGAAAATACGAAGAAAGTATTAGGTGATTGAATGTTAGATGCATTAAAAAAAGCGGTGAAGGAGGCTAAGGAGAAAGGGAAGCCGAGAAACTTCACACAATCGATTGACATTGTAATAAATCTGAAAGATGTCAGTTTTAAAGATCCGAAGAACAAGATGAAGCAAGAACTGGTACTTCCGCACGGAAAAGGTAGAGAAGTAAAGATCGGAGTTTTTGCAGAGGGAGACATGGCCATAAGAGGAAAAAAACTCGGACTTCAGATATTCTCTAAGAAAGAGATGGGGAGTATCTCTAAAGACAAAAGAAAAGCAAGAAAGATGGCAAACACATACGATTTTTTCATTGCACAGGCCGACATGATGCCCCTCATTGGAAAGGCTCTTGGCCCTGTGTTAGGAAGAAGAAACAAGATGCCAGTAATAGTTCCACCTACAGCACCATTAGAACCCATAGTTGAAAAATTGAAGAATTCGATAAGAATAAACACAAGGGATACTCCGATAGTCCAAGCGATTATAGGAAATGAAAAGATGGATAACGATAAAGTTGTGGAGAATGGAATGGCTGTTTTAAACGCTGTAAAAAGGAAGTATGAAGGAATGAATGTTCTGAAATCAGTGTATGTAAAAACAACGATGGGCCCTACTATAAAGGTGATCTGATGGTATCTGAGTGGAAGAAAAATGAAACAAAGGAGTTAAAAAAGCTCTTAAAGGAGTACAAAGTTTTTGGTGTCGTGAATATCGACAACATCCCCGCAAGGCAAATGCAGCAAATGAGAAGTAAACTTAGAGATAAACTATTGATCAGAGTAACCAGGAATACATTGATGAAACGCACATTAGGAAAAAAGGACATAAAAAATTACGTAAATAAGAACACCGGATTTATCTTCACCAATATGGATTCCTTTAGACTTTGTAAGTTGCTTGAGAGGGGTAAAACTCCTGCACCTGCAAAGGGTGGAGAGGTAGCGCCACAGGACATTGTTGTTCCAAAAGGAGATACCGGATTTCCGCCAGGGCCGATGATAGGTGAACTGCAGAAAGTGGGAATACCTGCCCAGGTAGAGAAAGGAAAGATCCATGTAAAGAAAGATACCGTTGTGGCAAAAAAAGAAGATGTAATCTCGAAAGATCTGGCGAGTGTCTTGACGAAACTCGGCATCCAGCCTATGGAGGTAGGTCTCAATTTGATTGCTACATATGAAGAGGCTACAGTTTTTTTAGCAGATGTTTTAAAAGTGGATGATGAACAGGTTAAAAACAGTATAATGCAGTCATATAATGAGGCCATGAACCTTGCTCTTTATGCAGGAATAACTAATAAAGAAACGATCAGTACCCTTATAGGAAAAGCTCATAGAGAAACTGTTTCTTTAGCCTTAGAGTTGAATGTAGTTAATAAAGAGACTGTAGGAATAATACTGAGTAAAGCATATAAAGACGCTTTAACTATTTCGTCTAAAATAAAATAGAGGTGAATTAAATGGAGTACGTGTATGCAGCAATGATTCTTCATTCTGCCGGAAAAGAAATAAATGAGAAAACTCTGACAGGGATACTAAAAGCTGCCGGTGTTGATGTTGATGAAACAAGAATAAAGGCGTTGGTGTCAGCACTGGAAGGTGTGGATATCGATGAAGCCATAAAATCTCAACAGATGGTAGCTCCAGCAGCAGCTACAGCACCCTCTGGAGAAGTGAAAGAAGAAGTCAAAAAAGAAGAAAAGGAAAAGGAAGAGAAAGTTTCTGAAGAAGAAGCCTTGGAAGGACTCGGTGCCCTTTTCGGATAAACTTTTTTTCTTTTTTATATTTTGGCTTAACGAAAAATTTTTATATGCAACTTAGAGTGTTTTATCATATGCCGTCATAGCTTAGTTAGGTAGAGCATCCGGCTGTTAACCGGACGGTCGTCGGTTCAAATCCGGCTGGCGGCGTTGGGCCCGTAGCTTAGTTTGGTAGAGCGCTCGGCTCATAACCGAGTGGTCGTGGGTTCAAATCCCGTCGGGCCCACTTCTTCCCGAGTTTCCTATCAGAAACATAGGTAAGGATGTACCAAGCCTTCGACTTGCCACATTTTTCATTCGTGTCCCCGCCAAGGATGACCTTGCCTTTCAGCCAAGCTCATTTCCCATCGGGCCCACTAACCGTTTCTTTAGAAAAGAAACCGTTCTGGAAAGAAAAAACAATCTACGTGAAAACGAAAGGTGTTTGTCTCAAAGAAAAAAAATAATTAGTTATTAGAAAAAAAATCTTGCTCACACAACAATAGATAAAGATTTATTTCCCTTGTGGGATATACTTATTATGTATGAACTACTAGAGATTGACAATTACAGAATAGGGATCTTCACAAAAGATGATATCAAAGTAAAGACCCCATGTCTGGCTAATTTTGATAAGGAGACTATAGATATCGGGGGTTTAAAGTACAAAAAACCTTTTTTTAAGGGTATCAAAGAAAATGGGTATCTAAGACCCTATTACTCAATACCAGAAAAAATTGGAGAAAAATTTCTAAATGTTATGAAAAGAGAGATAGTACCCGTTCAGATTCTAAACTCTCAGAGACTTAATAAGCGATACGAGGCTTGTGAAGGAGAACTATTCCTTTTCAATGAAGCTGAAGAAAGGAGATTCTTGAAGATTTTTCTAAATCTTAGAGAAAAACATCCAGATAAACTTTTTTTCATCGATTGTTCGCCTGAGGAAATACCAGTTTATGCTTTTTTAGGATTTGAAATATTTCCATATTCAGAGGAACATGAAAGGGCATTAAAAGATTTTTTAGAGAATAGAAATAAAGTTTATTTAGAAAAAGAAGCGAACAGTTCTATAAAAACGAAAAGACTTCTCAGGATAGCATATAAAGAATTTTCAGAACATCTCTTAAGAAACATGAAAATAAAAAATAAGAGAGAGATATATGTCTCTACAGAGTCGCTACATAGGCCAGAAGCTGTATACTGGAGAAAAAAAATCAGGGAAAACTATTGTCCTCACTCAAATTTCATTGTTTTACTGCCGTGTTCAGCTAAAAAGCCTTACTCGAGATCAAAATCCCATATAAGCTTTATAAAGTCTATAAAAAATGGAATTAAAAATAAAAAACAGTACTATGGTATAGCGCAGTTGATTCTTACCTCACCATTGGGTGTAGTTCCGCGAGAGCTTGAAGATTATGCAGATTACGATATCGTTGTTACAGGCGATTGGTCGTACGAAGAAAAGTATGAAACAAAGAGCTTGTTAAACTTTATATTAAAGAAGGTAGAGAATCCAAGGGTAATTGCTCATCTGCCAGAAGAATATAAAGATCTCTGTGAAAAAGTTGAGTTTACGGATGATCTTACCGAAACTATCAAGAAATATCAGGAAGAGATACTGGAAGGAGAGGATATCAAATTCAGGAAGATCTCTGAGTTTCTTTATGGCGCCGATATATTTCCGGGGGATATAAAGATAAAGAAAAGAAAACATACGTTTGAAATATACTCTGAAGAGTTATTGGCGAGATATGATAAAAAACTTAATCTGACATTAAAAGGTGCGGAACTTCTATATAAAAATGGGAAAAACTATGTTGAGATAGATTTTGAACTAAAAGGAGACGTTTTCTGCAGAGGAGTTATAGACTGTGATAAAAATCTAAGAGCTGGAGAAGATGTCGTTATCGTAAAAAATGGTGAGGTAACGGGATTTGGAAAAGCTGTCGTTCCAGGATATATGATGAAAAAGCTTGAGAGGGGAAAAGCTGTGAAAGTGTTACATTCTGTCTGAAAAGTTGTGAAAGTGTTACATTCTGTCTGAAAAGTTGTGAAAGTGTTACATTCTGTCTGAAAAGTTGTGAACAATTATTATGCAGTGATCAGCATGCAATATTTTTGGTGAAATGCTTATTTTTTTACCTATTTTCTCCAGAATTTCCTGATCTTCTTTATTAAAGCCTAAATGGCCCGCAAGAACAAAACACATATCTTTTTTCAACTTTAAGTGTGATATATCTTCTCCTTTTTCATCCAGATATATTATCTCTTTTCCAGATTCTAAAAGAGTGTCCCGAAAGGATTTTTCACTTATATAAATACCGGGGGTAGGATTGCCTTCAAGAGCTTTTCTTATCAATATTGCTATTCCTCTCTCGTCAGGGGTGAGATGTTTTAGTTCTTTGCCAACAAATTTTATAGTTTTCCCAGCGAAACAGAGATGCAAAACAACGTCTCTTCGTATATCATGAGAAAGACAGAATGCAGAGTTCACACACCTGCAGAGTACATCTATTCTTCTCCCGCTACCCGGCAGATCTTTTAAAAGAAACTTTGTTTTCGCTGTGTTACTCTTCACTATAAACACTACCATAAAAACTCTATACATATGTATAAAAAAAGGTGTTGGTTATGTCATACATTTGCCTCACTTTTCGCTAAGAGAGAAATCCTGTCAAGATCAGAGCGATTCATTCAAGATACTTGTACTCTTTATTATTGCGTCGATACTCTCTATAAAATTCGCTCCACAAAAATGAGTAAGGATCCTTAAGTTTGGAAAGATCCTTAACGTTTTTGTCCACCTCCTCCATGAACTTTGATCGTGTTTTGGATGCATCCCACATGGCAGGAAGTATGGCTATAGCTCCAAAAAATATTCCAAGTACTAACGCAGCTAAGGTGAACACTGGTTCAGAAGAGACATCTGAAATGCCTACGAACAGAAAACCTGCTACAAAAATAAAAAAATAAGCAATATAATCTTTTTTAAAATCGAAATCGAAAACTATATAACTCTTTTTATCCTTCTCTACTATCCTCACAGAAAGGTTTCCCTTTGAATTTCCCAGATGCATACTGTACCATGATCCTATTCCCATTTGTATATACTCAGGCCCATAGTATTTTACGGCTTTGACCTCCCTTATTACTCTTTTGCAGAAAAATATATCTTTGATACGAGTTAAAATATCTCTTTTGTCTTTAATACTTAAGAAGTATTCTTTCAAGCGTTTAAATACCTCCCATTTTGGTAGGGAGGAGACTCTCACCTCTGCCATTGCGTTCACCGGATAAGTTGTATTACAATAAAAATATAAATTTATTTCTATAAATACTTTCTCCTATCTTCTGAAAAAAATATTAAAGATAATACTGCATTTGTGAGGATCACGATTTCCACGAAATCAAAATAAATGAAATAGTTTTTATACAATTCTATCGCACTTTTTCTCTGTTTTTTGGAGATGTTTTTCCTCCCCAACTCCTTTCCATTATTTTTTTCTTTTTTTAAAGAAAAGCATTTCTATATTTCCCTTTTAAATAATCGCTTTTTTCTTTTGGAGAACTATTTTTTTCCCTATATTCCTAATTTGATAATAATTTGTTTTTTCTTCCGAATAAAATCGCTTCTTTTTTGAAAAAAGAGGGAATTTAGTGGGGCCGCCCGAATTTGAATCGGAGTCCCGAGCTCCCAAAGCTCGAAGGATGGACCAAGCTACCCTACGGCCCCTTTCCTAAGAGAATAGAAACGAATAGCTTATAAATTTAACGGTCATTTCGGCTGAAATGATTTCATTGGACATCTCTCTACGTCCATGTTTGCTGGTATTTCATGTCCAAAACAGTCTCCTTTCGTTTCGTCTATCCTCTTGTAGAACTTACAATCCTTGCATTTCGGCACGTTTTCACTTCCTTCTATTTTATTTTCTCAAAAAATTTTTCATCACTTCTTATTTTATCCATCAACTCATCTATCATCTCCAGTTTTAGAAATGCAAAGCCCGCGTTGTCTTTCCTTTTTATTATAAACAGTTTATCTCCGCTCTCCAAGTTTAATTCTCTTCTTATGTTCACAGGAATTGAGATTTGCCCTTTATCGCTCACTGTGACCAATCCATAGACTATCTGATCCTTCATACATCTTCTTTTCTTCATACGTTCACCTAAATTTATAGATTTACAAGTAATTTCTTACTTTATAAAGATTGCATCTCTGCATTTCTGATTGTTTTCCCATACATTTTTATATCATTGTTTCAAAATAAAAACTATGAAATCACAATTAGATGATATTTCCATAGTCCAAAAGAGATTGGAGATCCTTTGGAGTGCAAGATTAAGAAACAAGACTAAAAGTAAGGAAGCTGTAAAAATACAGGATCGATTGAGTAAAAAGTCATCTAAAAAATGGTCTGGAGCTGAAGAGATAAGAAAATGGGGAGAGAAAAGATGATCTTAGATGCTTCCGTAATTGTAAAATGATTCATAAGAGAAGACAAAAGAGAAGAATATAAAGATTTTATAAATGTACCTTCTTATTCTTCAAGAAATCTGATAAATCTATTAAATATTTAAACCTCACTTCTAATTTATTTTATGAACATTTTATTGACAGGGAATCCAAGAGTTGGGAAAACTACGATAATAAAAAAAGTTGTCAGAGATTTAAAAGATGTTGGAGGATTCTATACCGAAGAGATTAGAGATGGATATAGAAAAGGTTTCAGAATTATAACATTGGACGGGAAGGAAGGAATTTTAGCGCATATGGATATTAAAAACAGGTATAGAGTCGGAAAATACGGGGTAAACATAGAGGATCTAGAAAATGTAGCTGTAAAAAGTGTGGAGGAAGGTCTGGATAGAGATATCATAGTTATCGACGAGATCGGAAAGATGGAGCTATTTTCAGAAAAATTCAGAAATATTCTGGAAAAAGCTTTAGATACGGGAAAAGTCCTGGGAACTATAATGAAAAAAAGTAATTATTTTGCAGATAAAGTCAAAAACAGAAAAGATGTTAAGGTTCTTCTCGTAGAAGAAAGCAACAGAGACATGCTGGTAGAAGAAATAAAAGAGATCCTGAACCAAAAAAATTTAAAGACTTGAACATAATCCTTTCAGGTGTTAATATGGTTAGTGATAAAGAATTCGATAAAGTCTCGAAAGAGATGTTTTATAAAATAATGGACTACAACCCAACGTACGGAACATTTCTGGGTTTGCATGAATACGACGATAAGATGCCTTCTTTAAAAAGAGAAATTGTTTTGGGGCAGATAGAATTGTTTAAAAAATACTTAAAAGTTTTTGAAGATATGGACGATAAGGATCTGAACTTTGATAGAAAAATTGATAGAAAACTGGCAATAGCTACATTGAAACTACATGTTTTCGAACTGGAAGAGATACGGAACTGGGAAAAGAACCCCGATGTTTCAGATGTTATAGGTGGTGCACTGTTTCCTCTTTTTACTAGAGAATTTGCACCCTTTGAAGAACGGGTGCGGAGCATGATAAAGCGACTTGAAAAAGCTCCTAAGATGATAGAAGAAGCAAAAACATGCATTACAAAGCCTGTGAAACTGTGGAAGGAGATGACCATAGAAGCGTGTCAGCAGATGCCCATGTTTTTCATGATCATTGCCAATGCCATCAAAAATCCAGAGTTGAAGGAACAGTTCACGAAGACAGCAGAAAAGACAACTGCGGCCCTTCAACAATACATAGAATGGCTAAAAACCTTAGAAACAATAGATGAATACGCTATAGGAAAAGAAAAATTCAAAAAGCTCATGGAATTGAGAGGATTGTGGAAAAGTGACAAAATTCTTGCTCTTGGAGAAAAATATCTTAAAGACGAGAAGGAAAAACTCCTGAAAATCTGTAAAGAAATCGATCCAAATGCGAAGTGGCAGGATGTAGTGGAAAAGATCAAGTCAGAGAAACCGAAGGATTTTAATGAAGTCATGGAAAATTACAAGAAATCCACGCAGGAGGCAAAGGAGTTTGTCATAAAGCACAACATCGCCACCATGCCTGAAAATGAAGCTCTGGAGATAATAGAAACACCTTCATATTTAAGACACGTCATACCCTTTGCTGCACTGTTCTCACCTGGAAAATTTGAAAAAATAAAAAAGAGCATTTATATTATTACGTCGTACGAAGAAGAAGAGATGCTCAAGGAGCACAGTTACCCCTCTATAATCAATACCTCTGTGCACGAAGCGTACCCGGGACATCATTTACAGCTCACATGTGCTGCGTACAATCCATCATACGTGCGGATATTTGGACACGGTGCGGAGTTTGTAGAAGGATGGGCACATTATTGTGAAGAGTTAATGGGAGAAAAAGGATTCTCACAAGGTCCAAAAGTGGATATCATTCGAACAATGGATATAATATGGCGGGCGTGCAGAATAATCGTTGACATAAAACTTTCCTGCGGTGAAATGAGTTTCGATGAGGCTGTTGAATTCTTAGTTGCAAATACAGGTATGAAGAAAGATGCTGCCGTTGCCGAGGTCAAGCGATACACGCAGAATCCGGGGTACCAGCTCTCTTATCTTCTTGGAAAACACCTGATAAAAGAACTCAAAAAGGAATATAAAGAATTTAAAGGCGATAAATTCAGTGAAAGGGAGTTCCATGATAAAATGCTGTACGCCGGGAGTCTGCCTATAAAATATCATAGAGAAATTTTACTTTCTTGATAGGTGTATTTATGGATTATATCAAAGAAAAACTGATAAAACTTTTGGAAGAAGATATCGGATTTGAAGATATTACATCTAAAATACTCCCTGATGTAGACGCAAAAGGCTATATTGTGGCTAAGGAAAACTGCTATGTTTCCTGTCTGGAGTACGGGAAGTTTCTTTTCGAGTGTCAGAACTGCAAAGTGAATTTATTGAAGAAAGATGGAGATTTTGTCAAAAAAGGTGAAAAAATTTTGGAAATGAGTGGGAACATAAGGAATATATTAAGTACAGAGAGAACAGTTTTAAATGTTTTAAGCAGAGCTTTTGGGATTACTACAATGACAAAAAAATGTGCAGAAAAAGTCAATGCAAGAGTTGCAGCAACGAGAAAAACCTTACTGAGATACTTGGACAAAAAAGCTGTAGAGATTGGAGGAGGAGATACCCATCGTTACAGGCTCGATGATATGATTCTTATAAAAGATAACCATATTTCGGTCATAGGTCTAAAAGAATGTATAAAAAGAGCTAAAAAGCTTTCATTCTCAAAAAAAATAGAAATAGAAGTTACAAAAAAGGAAGATGCGATAAAAGCTGCTGAAATGGGTGCAGATATAATAATGCTTGATAATATGTCTCCAGAAAAAATAGAAGATACCATCCAGACTCTGAAATCAAAAAAACTTCGAGACAAAGTTTTGATCGAGGCTTCAGGAGGCATAAATTTGGACAATATTGAAAAGTACGATCAGGTAGATATAATCTCTCTTGGTTTTTTGACACACTCCGTCACTTCTATAGATATCTCGCTGGAGATAGTATGATCTGGAAGAGCCATGTTTTTTACTATACTATCTGTCCAAGGAAGTATTATCTTGCATATGTACAGAAAATGAAGGTCAATTCCACAAAAGAGATGGTTTATGGGAACTTATTTCATAAACTGAGAGAGTGTATATCAAAGAATGAAAGCAAAATTCTAAAAAATATTAAACTCACGTATAGTTTTGAAGAAATCGTTTCGGAGTATAAAAAGTACTATGAGGACTCATTAAACTATGCTATTACAGAGAATGCAATGGATTTAGAAATTTTAGAGATCGACATAGAAGATATTGATGTCGTATTGAAAAAAGATCTAGATCTTTACTTTATTGGCAGAGCTATCAGAGCAAAGAGAACTATGTATTCTCTGGGAATAGAAAAGGATGAATTAGCTTTTTATTTAGCTCCTGAATGTAATTATGTAGAGTATAAGATAATTGACAAAAAAACAGGTTTTGCTGGGATAATAGACAAAATTATCAGGTCCAAAAATGAATTTTTTCCAATAGAAATTAAAACAGGAAAACCACCTCTAGAAGGAGTATATTATTCTCATAAAATTCAGGCATGTTTTTCGTCCATACTTGTAGAAAACAAGTTTAAGATCCCTGTAAGACTTGCTTTTATAGAGTATACACAGATCAGCGAATCCAGGCCTATACTCATAGATGAAGATCTTAAAAAAGAAGTTTTTAAAATAAAAGATGAGATTCTAAAAATAAATGAGGGATATACACCTCAGAAAATCCAGAAATGTGGACAATGTGAGTATAAAGGTGTCTGTTAATGATATATGTTACAGATGTATCGCAGTATGCTTTCTGCCCGTATAGTATTTATCTCAGAAAGATCCGCAAAATAAAAGTTGTCACACCACCGATGATCTTCGGAGATATATACCATAGAATAAGTGAAAGGATAGAAAAAAGAGAGAGAGTAGTCTTTGATATTTTTGTTGAAGAAGATATGGGTGCCGAGGAGATAGCGAGTATATTCTATGATGATACTAAAAAGGTGGTAAGAAACACTGTACTGAGAAACAAAAGAAGAATCACAGAAGATATTTTAGGGACGATAGAAAGATTGAATCAGCTATTCTTGAGGAAATCTATGGATAAAGCACTGTTACTCAAAGAGGCGATGAAAACATACAGGAAAAAAGATATTTATGATGTAGTCTTTCCGGAGGCTCTTACAGAGCTTTCCATAGCAAGTAAAAAATTAAATCTCTGTGGGAGAATCGACAGAGTTGAAGAGATAGATAATAAATATTATCCCGTGGAGATAAAAACGAGTACAGCAGATAAATACATGGAGAAGGATATACTCCAGCTCGCGGGATACGCACTTCTTTTAGAGTCAAAATTTGGAATCCCTGTAGATAAGGGAGTCATAGACTATGTTGTTTTAAACAAAAAATATGAGGTAGAGATTGATAATAGTTTAAAAAATGATGTTTTGAAAATAAAAAACTCCGTAGAGGAAATTTTAAACGGGTATGTGCCTGAAAAAAAGAGAAGAAAAGAATGTGAGTTCTGTAATTTACGTGATATATGTTGGGAGTAATAAGTTGGAACTCTAAAGCTTGCCCACCCTCTCGATCTCTCTTATCAGTATATCTATATAAAAAGGTTTGAGTAAAAATCCTACAGCTCCCATCCGGATAGCTTTCTCTTTTACAGAAGAGTCTGCACTCACAAATAATATTTTTACATTTTTGTCTATATCTATCATCTCTCTCGACACCTGGAGACCATCCTTTCCGTGCATTCTGTAATCCATGACGATGAGATCAAAGTTTGTATTTTTGAACTTTTCCAATCCTGTGTCTCCGTCTATCGCTATCTCTACTTCATGTCCAAAAGTTTCCATAAAATCTTTGAAGAGTGTTAATATCTTTGTTTCATCATCTATCATTAATATCTTCATGGCCTCACCGGGATACTGACAACTATCTCAGTTCCTTTCTTTACATCCTTTATCTCGAACTTTCCATTGAATCTATCGAGGATTTTCTTTGTAAGATAAAATCCTATTCCTGTTCTTTTTGACAATGTTTCTAAATTCTCAAGGATACCTTCCCTTTTTTCCTTTGAAATGCCTATGCCATTATCGCATATGTGTACATTACAGAAATCATCTTTTTCTTCAGTTCTTACATCTATGATCACAGGATCATGGAACGTATATTCTACAGCATTTTCAAGAATATTAAAGAACACTTTATCCAGGAAATCGTTAGCTTTGACATAGTATTTCTTGTCAATATTTAGATTTACTTCTATTTCTCTATCAGAATACTCCTTGATATTTTTTATCGATCTCTCTATAGATTTATTAAGATCGAATTTTTCTATTTTTGTATCTTTTATTATCTTTAACGTCTTCATACTCTCCGCAAGTCTCTTGGATTTCATTATGGATTTTTTTATACCCCTCACATTTTTCTTTCTCGTTTCTTCGTCCTTTGCATTCTCAAGAAGGTAAAGATACCCCGAGATAATCTGATTGATGTTTCCCACGTCATGTCCTAAAACATCTGCATAGAACTCTGCTTCCTTTCTTGATTTTTCTCTTTGTTCTCTAGCTTTCTTTTCCTCACTGAACAATCTTGCATTTTCCATTGCGATAGCTGCTTGAGATGCCAAAGTTTCGAGCAATCTCTGATCTTCTTCTGAAAACGCATTAAGTTCTTTGCTTTCAGCATCTATAACACCAATAACCTTGTCTTTTACCTTTATAGAAACACATAGCTCTGATTTAGCTCCCTTCAAACCTAAAAGATACCTTTCATCTTTTCTCACATCAGGAATATTCAAAGATTTTCCTGTTCGTGCGACGTGAGCACTAATACCTTTCTCACCGTATAGAGGAAGTACTATATACCTCTCAAGCTCTTTCAATCCTCTGGCTTCTTTCACATGGAGCTCGTTTTTTTCTTCATTCAGTAAAAAGAGATCAACATTACCAAAATTCAGAACTTTTTCAGTAGCATCCAAGACAATTTTTGAGATCTGATCCAGATCCAAACTCAGACTCATTTCTTTCGACAAATTGTATATTGTAGAAAGCTTTTCTTCTGCCTTTTTATGCTCTGTGATGTCCAGAATTTGAGCTACCGTCCATAGTTTTCCTGTTGAATCTTTAATCACAGTGGAGCTGATTTCTACTCGCCTTTTTTCGCCGTCTCTCCGTAAAACATCAAACTCGTAACGAGGAGGAACTTTCTCTCCCCGCTGCCTACGAATGTAGCGGTCTGCAACAAGTTTTTTACTTTCTTCATCAAGAAACTCTCGAAAATCATGACCCACGATCTCATCGCGAGAATACAGTAAGATTTTACACAGCTCATCGTTCACATAGGTGAACTTATAGTCTTCGCCCACAATAAGAATTCCATCATGGGAATTTTCTACTACAGAACGATACCTTTCCTCGGATTCTTTCAATTTTTTCTCCACTTTCTTCCGCTCTGTAATATCTTCTATCATACCATCATAATACTTCACTTTTCCTTTTTCGTCTTTTACAGCTACGGCTGAGACCGATCCATAGAATGGTGTTCTATCTTTTTTCTTCAGTTGAAGTTCTTCATTTCTCACAAAACCATCTTTCAGCATTTTCTTATTAAATCTCTTCCTATCATTTGGATGTTGATAGAGATCGGAAACATTGATTTTTAGAAATTCTTCCTTGTCACTGTAAACAAACATCCTGGCGATGGCAGGATTTGCCTCGATGAATTTACCTTTGGGTCCGACAGTATTCCTATAGAGTCCAATATTGATATTCTCTGTAAGCGTCCTGTATTTCTCTTCCGACTCCCGCAGCGACTCCTCTACTCGCTTGTGCTCCGTAATTTCCAATGTAACCTCGACGAGAGCAATGACGTTACCTTTTGCATCCCGAATTGGATAGCCTCGTATAAACCAAACTCTTCCATCTGGGGTCGTTATTTCTGTCTTCTGAGGTTGGCCGGTTTCACGGGCTTTTATCACAGGACAGTTGGGACATGGATCACTCCTCTGAGGCCATATTTCATAACAATGATGCCCCACAAGCTCCTCGGGGGACATGCCGACAGAATCACCTGCGGCTTTATTTGTCCATAGAATCCTATTCTGCGTGTCCTGATATACCACATGCTCTGACATGCTGTCTAGAATGGCCTTTTTCTCCTGTTCAGTCCTTCCCCATCTCTCTACTCGCTCGCGCTCATTCTCTTCTTTTTCCAATTCTTTAATTTTTTGGCGCAATTCTTCTATAATTTGATCTTTTGATTTTTCTTCTTTCATTTCCATCTCCTAAATAGTAATTTCACTTAATTTCTTGATCATGCATTTAAAAAAACGTAAAATGTATATTCATAATAGTATTATAACACCACTCATTTATTAAAGTTTTTCTACACGTATATGAGATACTAACACATGAGACCCCTGAGCGAAATACATTTATAAAGAAAAGTTATAAAAAGACTATATAGCTGGTGATATAATTGCCATTAGAATGGAGAAAGATCACAGGAGTTGGAAAAGGTCTCACCAAGTCCGTAGGCAAAATAGCCAAAAGAAAAAAGAAAGTAGGTAAAAAGATCGGGCTTATAATAGACGGTCCAAATATACTCAGGAAAGAATTTGGAGTGAATATGGAGCATATAGCTGATATTCTTAGTGATATAGGCGACATAAGAGTCGCTAAAGTTATTCTTAACCAGTACGCATCACAGGGATTGATAGAAGCTATAGCTAATCAGGGCTTTGAAGTTATCGTCGTTGCGGGAGACACAGATGTGATGATGGGAATGATTTCTATGGAACTTATACACAATGAGAATATTGACACAGTAGCTTTGGCCACAAGAGATGCAGATTTTCTCCCTATCATAAACAAAGCTAAAGAATACGGAAAAGAAACAATAATAATAGGCATGGATCCTGGTTTCTCTGCTGCGTTGCAGAATGCAGCGGATTATGTTGTAAAGATGGGGGAATCAAAAGATGAAGAACCTGAAGAATAAGTTGTTATGTATAGGGATCTTACTTCTTTTTGTGATCTCTTTTGGGTGCACGGAGAAAGAACAAAATGAGACAACGAGTCCTCCAACTACGGTCTCCATGACCATTCCGTCCGAGAATCATTCGCCTATAGCAAAATTTTCAATGTTTCCTGAAGAGCCCAGAGATACTCAAAAAATCACGTTCAAAAACGAAAGCACGGATCCAGACGATGATCCCCTACGATTTGAATGGTACGTAGATGGAGAATATAACTGTGCGTGTTTTTCGATCAGCGAAAAACTTTCCAAAGGAGAACATACTGTTAAGATCGTTGCCAAGGATATTAAAGGGAATGAAAACGAGTATGAATTAAAATTTTATGTATCGGAAACTTTTATAGAAGAGGATGTCTCGGAGTTAGTTTTGAGAAAAGAAGAAGTGGGCATGTGGAATCTTGTTGCAGATGAATATCTGGGAGAAAACTCTTACCATACAGTTCTTGAAAATGGTGAAAACAGAATAGAGTGTACAGTTGAGAAATATGATACAGTGGAGGACGCGGAAAATAAGTTTAAAGAGTGCTTCGTCAGGGCATTCCCGTATCCAGCGATCGGGAACGAAACTACGTATGATATGGAAAACGATGTTATACATGTTACATCCAGATACGGAAATCTTATCTACAAGATATCGATAAATACTAATCTCGAGGATGCAATATTATACTCAAAGATCTGGGGGGCAAAGCTTAATCAGGTGGGATAGTGCGATATTTTTTAATTTTCTTATTATTTTTACTTCTTTTTCCTCTTCAGGGAGCATTAATTAAAAATAACGCATATGAATGTGATCTAACACTACTCTGGAACTCTGACAGAAAAGTTGAGTCTTTGGAGATTTATGTGCCGGTACCTGAAGATACAGATTCGCAGATGATAGAGATTGTAAGTATGCCTGAATGCAGAATAGAGAATGGAGCTTTCAAGTTTATCTTTGAGGATACGGATTCTGTTCGTATAGATATAAATTTTAGGGTACAGACTTATACGCAAGTTCAGGAAATAGTTTGTCATGGTAGAAAAGAGATAGAAGATATTTACGATCTCGTAGATTACAAAAATCCTGAGATCATAGCAAAGGCGAACGAGATTACAAAAGATTGCGAGAACGATCAGGAAAAAGTGAAAAAAATATTTAATTTTGTCCAAGATCTAAATTATGAATATAACGGAGAAGAAAACTCTGCATCATGGACTTTGAAAAATATGAAAGGAGACTGTACAGAGTTTTCATTTCTTTTTATTGCATTATGCAAAGCTTCAGGGATAGAAGCAAGACCTGTCTGGGGCTGGCTTCCAAGGGAGGATTCCAAAGTATCTCACTCATGGGCAGAGTTTTATCTCGGTGAATGGTACTCTATTGACCCTACGGAAAAGAATTTTCATGTTTTTGAGCCCCACATTACATTCAATAGAGGTTTTATAGAAGCAAAGGGGAGTAGATCTATGGATGCCTTTGCTTACTACACTTTCAGAGGAGATCCTCCTACTACCTATATGAAAACAGAACTTAAATTGAAGGAAATCCCTCATTGGACAGAAAAAAAAGCCAATTATCTGAAGTTTTCTTGCGATGGTAGTGCATATACCGAGGTTTCAGAATCCAGTGCTTTTTTTAGAGTTTTTCCTAGTTCGCTGTGCTTTTTAATCTTCGCTCTTCCTTTTTTATTCACATGTGCTGTGATAAAGTAGGAAGAACCTAAATAAAAATCTAACATCTCTTCTCTTAGCGGAGTTTCAAGAGTATAATAATCTTTTGTCATTTTTACTGTTACAGAAATATTTTCTGTTTCTTTCTCTCTCACGTCTATGGAAATACCAAGTTTTTTCTCTAACATTTCAATGTTTTTTCCCTTTCTTCCTATTATTCTCGGGATATCCCTGGAATCCATATATATAACAGCTTTTCTTTCATTGATCATTTCTACATCAAAGTCTCCTCTGGTAATTTTTTTCAGTTCGTGGGCGATATTCCTTGGAGGTTTTATACTTCTCTTTCTTGCAGGCATGACCACCACCTGCTCGCCGTAGCTGTATATCTCGTATTCAAGGGTGTTTTTCTCGAAATCTTTTACCTCTATGACAGGTCTGGTCAGATCAGCTTCTGTCATCCCATAGGGTACTTTTACAGTATATCCCAACGAAAAAACCTGTCCTATTTCTCCTTTATCTATATAAATTATGGTATCTATTATCTGCGGGATTATCCCTAACTCTATCCTCCCTATAAATCTCTGAATTGCGTCTATAGTTTTGCTGGCATGCACGACACCTACCATCCCTACTCCTGCTAACCTCATATCAGTAAATATCAAAAAATCACTTGTTTTTCTCATTTCATCGAATATGGTAAAATCAGGGCGAACTAAAAGTAAAACATCCGCGGTCTTCTCCATGCTTCCACTCAAAGACGTATACTGTGTAATTTCTGGAGATACCTGTAGGTCTCTAGGTTTTTCCATTGTCTTTACTATTTTTTCCTGATCCTTGTAATGCTCTGCCAGCGCCTGGACAAATGTAGATTTCCCTGCACCGGGACTTCCTGCTACCAGGAGTCCCTCCGCATCCTCCAGCCTCTTTTTTAGTTTATCGGAGATGTTGTATTCCTCCAATGGGACTTTTCTTACGGGTTTCACCGCGGTAATCTCAAGTCTGTCTGAAAAAGGCGGTTTTGTGATAGCTATCCTGTATTCTCTCAACTGCACTATAACGGCACCCTGCTCATCTAATTCTATAAAACAGTCTCTTTCTCTTTTTGCTCTCTCTATTATATCTATAGAAATCTCGTTTAACTCGTCTTCATTCAGTATTCTATCTTTTTTTTCAAAAAAAACATTTTTCGGAGTGCCTCTCTTTACTATTACTTTTACTCCGTCTTTCAAATGGACTGACATTGTTTCTTCATCGAAAAAGTCCTCTATACTCATCCTTATATCTTTTTTACTCGAGATGTATCTTACCGGGATCCCCTTTATCTCGGCAATTGTTTTTTGAGTCATGTCTCCCGTTATTAAAATAGCGTTATTATCGTATGCAGAAGCTCTTATTATATCGTCCACATCCTTTAATCTGGTTACGGGGGGCCTGTCTCCCACAAATTCTATACCTATACCTCTTTCTTCACAGAATTTTCTTAATTTTCTCAGTTCTTCTAACCCTGATTCTCCGGTAGTTTTACCAATTGCTGCCTGGTGCTCTATCTCTGCTACCACTGCTTCATTTACCAGAATAGTTTTAACTTCATTCTCCAGGAGAAACCTCCTGAACCTTCCATCTATGATGACACTCGTATCCGGTAAAACTCTCATAGTAACTCTCCCTTAACATCTATATTTATGCCGTTTTCGCCAATATAAAAAGGATATCTCCTCACTTTATGTTTCGTTTCTCTCATCTTTCTTATGAATATACTCCTCCTGCATTCCCGCATCCTTAACCTGGATTCTATCTCCTCCAAGTTTAGCATGATAAGACCTCTTGCTATGAACTCCTCGATTCCGAATCTGCTGAATCTATTTTCATCTAAAGTTTCACTGACTATGATAGATGTGCAACTGATCTCATTCAGGATCCTCCCTATTTTATGGATCTTAGATCTTATGTTCTCTCCTTTCTCGAACAGTGGGGGTAGAGAGTCCAATACCAGCCTTTTTGCTTTTATTTCCAGGCATATGTCATAGATCTTGTTCAAAAGATTTTCTATATCCAGGTCTTCTACAAAATGTTTTTCTGTCGGCGGAAGGCCGACCCTTGCAGAAGCATCTAGAATTACAAGTTTTTTCCGATCTTCGTATTTTTTTAAGTCCCACGAAAATCTTTTTGCCTCTCTTCGAAGTTCTTCAGGCTTTTCCTCTAAAGTTATATATATCCCGCTTTCTCCAAGTTCCAGGCCTTTATAGATATACTGTAGACAAAATAGAGTTTTTCCAGTTCCGGGTGTGCCGGATACCAATATAGTCGATTTTTCCGGAAACCCGCCTTCTATGAGCTCATCCAGTCCATTTATTCCTGTTTTTATCCTCATGGCTACACCCTGTATAAGATCGATAAAGCCACCAGAAGATATACTATACATCCGAAGATAAAAATGATCATCGCAACCGTTATATATGCATCCTGTTTAATCTTCGAGCCCTCAATAAAGAGGGAGGATATGGAGGATATTATCGAAGCCAGAAAGAATACGGCAGAGATTATAAAT
>Ga0315539_1000801_pt1 | contig 23548 bp, 19 predicted proteins | sample SalMarSW160150MG_FD_203097 | JGI IMG/M metagenome (GOLD analysis project Ga0315539, IMG submission 203097) | Salt marsh sediment microbial communities from the Plum Island Ecosystem LTER, Massachusetts, United States - Salt Marsh Sediment SW1601-150 ... | reverse complement strand
ACATGGTCGCGTTTGACCATGACGCCGTCGAACTTGCCGGAGCCCCAGATACGGGCGTACTTCATATTTTTACCGAAGTCTTTATGTACCGATATAGCGGCGTCCTCCAGCGTGCCCCCGTTTTCCAGTATGATGGGGTCGGTCATGTCCGCCTTGCTGCCGGGGGCCTTGGTATAAACACGGATAATATCCAGCATCCGGAAAATCTTCTGCCTCAATTCGTCAAGGCCCTGACCGATGGCGGAAACGGCGATAACGGGCGCCTGTTCACCATACCGGCTCTCCAAAGCGCGGTAATTCACGCCGCCGTTATCCATATCCGCTTTATTGCCGATGATTAAAGCCTTTTTATAGTTCACGGGGGCTTCTTCATCCACGACTTCCGGTGGCTGGCCCAGCCCTATTCTCTTTTCATTCAGCCTGGCAATCAGCGCTTCCGTCTGGGCAACCGGGTCCTGGGTAAGGTCGGCCACCAGCAGCAGGCCGTCGGCCCGCCGGATAATGTTCAGGTGCCACCACTCCGGGGTCTGTTCCCCGAGGGGCGGAGTGTCGATGAGCTGTATCTGGATATTCTCGTAGGTCATCATCCCGGGCGTGGCGCTCTGGGTGGTAAAGGGATAAGCGGCCACGGCGGGCGCGGCCTTGGTCAGGCTGGCGACGATTTGCGACTTTCCCGTGTTGGGCGGGCCGATTACCGCCACCTGGCCGGCGCCGGTTTTCTCAATCATCATAGAAGCCCGCTGAGTAGCCGTCTTTTTATCCAGCGACTGCGTCAGCTTGGCGATTTTCGTACGGAGGTCGGCGCGGAGGTGGTCGGTCCCCTTGTGCTTGGGCATGACCGAAAGCATTTCCTCCAGGCAGGCTATCTTTTCCAGGGTGGTTTTAGCCATGCGGAAATTCTTTTCGGCGGCGATATATTCCGGTGTAAGATTAGCCGGCATATCTACAGGTGCTCCTTTATCCTTTTTGCCTGCTCGCGCGTCATACCCGTGGCGGCGGTAAGCTCTTCGAGAGAGGCTTCCCTGATTCTCCGGATGGAGCCGAACTGTCGCAACAGGGCGCTCTTGCGCCGGGGGCCCACGCCGGGAATGCCGTCCAGCGCCGACGTGAAGGTTTTGCGGCGGTGCACGGTGGTAAAATAACTTACGGCGAAGCGGTGCGCCTCGTCCCGGAGACGCTGCAACAGCTGGAGTCCCGGGGAGGACTTTGCCAGGACCACCGGCTCTTTGCGGCGGGGGAGAAAAATTTCCTCGTTCTCCTTGGCCAGGCTGGCCGCCGGAATATCACTGCCGGTTTCCTTGAGCGCGGATAACGCCGCGTTTAGCTGCCCCTTCCCCCCGTCGATGAGAACGAGGTCGGGCATCATAGCCCAGGTGTCCGGGGCGGAAGTGCTTTCTCTGGAACTGTGTTTGAAGCGTCGCTGGAGGACCTCCTGGAGCATGGCGTAGTCGTTGGCACCGGCCACCGTCTTTATCTTGAACCGGCGGTAGTGTGACGGCTTCGGTTTGCCTTTCTCGAAGACCACCATGCTGCCCACCGCGGAGCTGCCCTGGATATTGGAGATATCGTAAGCCTCCATGCGCAGCGGCAGGCCCTTCAGCTTGAGTTCTCTTTCAATCTCTTCCAGCGCGTCGTCCAGCGATGTGGACGCGGTAATCTGTTTAATCTTGAGCTGTTCCAGCCCCTGCCGGGCGTTTTCCGCGGCGATATCGATGAGTTGTTTTTTCACGCCGCGGCGGGGCGCCTGTATTTCCACTCCCCCGCCCCGCCGGTTTTTCAGCCACTCCCCGATAACCGGCCTTTCTTCCACCGGGTACTGCAGAAGCAGCAGCGGGGGAATCTGGGGACAGGACGAATAATACTGCTTGACGAAGCTGGTCATTATCTGTTTTGGTTCTTCCTGCCGCGTGCCCTGGAGGAGAAAACTTTCCCGTCCGGTCATTTTATTGCTGCGTATGAACAGCACCTGCACGTAGGCCTGGTCTCCGTCCTGCACAAACGCGATAACGTCCTCCTCGCCCCTGATGACGGCGGCAATCTTCTCACCCTCGATGACTTCCTGTATCGACTGAATCTGGTCTCTTATCTGGGCCGCTTTTTCATAGTCCGTGTTCCGGGCTGCCTGTTTCATCCTTGCCTTAAGGTCACGTGCTACCTTTTCCCGTTTACCTTCCAGAAAAAGGATGACCTCTTCAATTACCCTAGCGTATTCCTGGCGGCTGACGGCGCCGGTGCATGGCGCCAGGCAGTGTCCCAGGTGGTATTCGAGGCAGGGACGGCTTGCCTTGCCGGTAATAGTCTTGGAGCAGATACGGAAAGGAAAGATGTGTTGCAGTACGCGCAGGGTCTGTTTTACCGACCGTGAATTGGAGAAGGGGCCGAAGTAACGTCCGCTGTCCTCTTCGTAGCGTCGCGTGACGTACACCCTGGGCCACTCTTCGTTGGTGGATACCTTCAGATAGGGAAATGTCTTATCGTCCTTGAGGCTGACATTGTAGCGGGGATGGTATTGCTTGATGAAGTTCAGCTCCATGATGAGAGCTTCTTGTTCTGAACTGGCTACATAGAAGTCGATATCGGCCACGCGGGAAACCATTTTTTGTATCTTGGGTGTCAGTTTTTGGGTGGACTGAAAGTAAGATCTGACGCGATTGTAAAGGCTGGTAGCTTTACCCACGTAGAGTATCGTCCCATCGGCATCTCTCATGAGATAGACACCAGGACTGTGCGGCAATCGCTTGAGCTGCTCCTCTATGAGACTGCTGGCCACCTTTACTCCTTCAATATTGCCTGTCATTATTCTAGCACAGGTATATTAACGAGCAAAGAGTACGGTTGGGTTTGCAGCTGCGAGCGACGGTGTAAACGGTGAAACGTATCTACTCCGTATAAGGCTTAATACCGGAAAGATTATTCAGGTAATCTTTATCAGGCCCTGCTTTATCGCGACTACTACCGCTTCCGTGCGGGCATTGGCGTTAAGCTTCCGCAGGATGGACGTAACATGATTCTTGATAGTCTGCTCGCTGATGCCGAGTTCGGCGGCAATCTGTTTGTTCAGATAGCCCTGGGCGATGTACTGCAGTATTTCAATCTCCCTGGGGGTGAGGGGTGAGATAAAGGCCTCGGCCTCGCTCCGTGAGGTAAGCTCCTGGAATTGCTGCAGTACATGCTCGGCCACTTTCGGCCGGGTGGTCAGGCTTTCGTTTATCGGGTGCTCTCCTCTGGATACACGCCTGATAATCTCGATCAGCTGTTCCGCGGTAACTTCCTTGCTCAAATAGGCTACTGCCTGTGCCTTGAGCGCCTGGAAAAGCTGGCTGTCTTCCGGGTTGGAAGTAAGCATGATCACACCGATATTGGGTGAACGCTGTCTTATCTTGCGGCCCAGTTCAAGTCCGCTATCCGATGGGCCATCAAGGTCCAGCAGGGCGACATCCGGCGGGAGGTTGTCAATGGCTTTGAGCACATCGCTATTTACGCTGGTGGTGCCGATGATGACTATATCCTCGGTATCCGAGAAAGTAGCCTCTATCGCCTGCTGAAATAGCGATTGTTGACTGATCACAAATACCTGGATTTTACCGTTCTTATTATTGTTGTTCATAGCTCCTGCTTCGTTTCAGGCATATCTGGAATAGCCCGAATCGGTTTTACCTCCTCGCCTTTTTTCTTGCGCCGTTTATGTTCCTTGTATAAGTGGATATGAACTGCTCAACCAGATAAGGGTCGAATTGCTTGCCGGCATATCGCTTTAGCTCTTCTATAGCCTGTTCATGAGACAGGGTATCGGAGTATGGCCTTTCGGAAGTCATGGCGGCCATGGCATCCGCGATAGCCAGTATGCGCGCTTCCAGCGGTATATCCTCGCCTTTCAGGCCATCGGGATAGCCGCTCCCGTCAAACCATTCATGGTGGTGTAAAATAGCTTCTGCACAGGGAGAGAGCTGGGGTATTCTGTTGGCTATTGCGGCTCCCAGTTGCGGGTGCATTTTCACTATCTCCCATTCTTTGGCATTCAGTTTACCCTGCTTATTCAATATTGTATCACTTATTGTAATTTTGCCGATATCGTGCATTAAAGCACAGACCTCAAGCCTGGCCATTTCGGTGGTATCCATCTTGAGGGCACTGGCGATAACCATAGAATAATCGGTTACCCTCTTTGAATGATTATGACTGAAATAGGTTCTTGAGTCCACCGTTTCTGATAGTGCGTGTATAACGGCTAATATTTTACTATCAATATGATTCTCCGTATCTGTAATCGATTCCGTCAGCTGTAAGGGCGTCAGGGCGCCGGACGCGAAGTAACTGTGGTTGCCGCCGTCCCGTTTCGCCCGGTAGAGAGTAACATCGGCGGCGGCGATAATGTCGGTGTGGCTTATGCCGTCATCCGGCCAGCTTGCCAGGCCGATGCTGGCGGTAACGGGAATTTTACTGGTATTGACCCCTTCGGCTATTCTCTTGCGGACACGCTCGGTAACTTGGAGGGCAGCGTCGACCGTGGTCTGCGGCAGGAGGATAGCAAATTCGTCGCCGCCGTAGCGGAAAGCGTGGTCGGCATTCCTGATTGCCCCTTTGATAATATGGCCTATTTGCCGCAGGAGTTTGTCACCGGAAGGGTGACCGTAGTTATCGTTGTACGCTTTAAAGGAATCGAGGTCGACGATGGCTAATGAGAAGACGCCGCCGTAACGGGAGTGGCGGCTGATTTCGCTGTCAATCATCTCGTCCAGAGAACGTCGATTCAGCAGTCCGGTAAGTTCGTCGATGCGGGCTTTGTGTTCGGCTTGTGCATAGAGTTTAGCATTCTCAAGCGGCATGGAAATTTGAGAAGCAAGCTGCTCTAAAAGCCTGATATGCCACTGCGTGTAGGCGTGAGGCTTTTGACTGGCCACGATGAAACTGCCGATGACTTTACCTTTAGCTGATAGTGGCAGGTAAGCCATGGTGCGTAATCCTTGCTTGTAAAAATTCTCCCCTGTCTGGAAATACCTTTCATTTTCCAGGTCCGGTTCAATAAACGCCTTCTTCTGGGTGATTACCCATCCTGTGCCGCTTCCCTTCATCGGTATCCTTTCACCCACCCGGTAGGCCGAGCCTTCTAACGAAGATAACGCTACGCAGCAAAGGTCGGAGTCTTCAATAAGGACGATCGATGCCCAGTGAATGTCAATCACCTTCTTTATTTCTTCAATAAAGCTGCCGAATATTCCCTGAATATCAAGACTTGAAGATAAAATAGCGGTGGATTTATTGATTACGGATAGCTCCTCCTCACGTTCCCTTAGCTGCTCACGGAGATATTCCTTCTCCAGGCTTACCGCTACCCGGCCGGTGACATCCTCTATCAGATTAAAGTCTTCAAGAGAATAGCGACCGGAATGCTTTTTACCGAGAACCAGGATAGCTATCAGACGGTCACGACTTATCAACGGCATGAATAACTCTATCTCTTTAGAGTCTATATCCTCTTTTTCCTGTGGCCACAGCCCCAGGAAGGCGGGAAGTATCATCAGGTTCTCTTTAGATAATGATTTTTGTTCTCGTTCCAGGTACGAAATAATAGGATTACCTGCCCGGAGTCTAAGATTAGCAAGAGGGACGTTTTTCTCTTCTGGCTTGATAAAGTGGGTGGTAAAATCATTACTGCCTGCCTCCGGGAAAAGCAAACACGCTTGTTTGATGTTGAGGGTCATAATAAGCAGTGTGAGTAGTTCACCACCCTGTTCCTTCAGGCTGAAAATGTTGTGTATTTTATTGGTAAAATTATTCAGCTTTTTATGGTAATCATAGCTCGAACCCTTGAATGCCCGATTCATGAATTCAAAGAAATACCCGCGTACTCTGTAAATAAAGATAGCGATGACAATGCCAACCAGAGTAGCGACAAACGAAGCTATCAGGTCCAGCTCGAAGTCAAACACGGCGTGCATTACCACGAGCAAGAACCAGAAACTGACGGTGCCGATAATACCCAAACTTAACCAGGCCGTGCCCTGCCGCAGGACGAGCTTGATATCGACCAGCCGGTGCCTGATAACCGCGTAACTTAGAATGAAGGCATTGATGAGGTTGCCGATATGAGCCAGCGGGTACTCTCTGCCCCACGGTAGAAAACTAGCGAGAGTGAAAACTGTCAATGAGCCGATGCCGATGAGTATGGAAACGATTTGATTGTAAAGCACCGGATTATCTAAAACGGTTAGTCGCTTCCAAAGAATATATACACCGCGTATGAGTAAAATCATTAGCGGCATCCCGACAATAAAAACGCCTTTCCCGTATACAGGGTAAAGCTTATCGCCGCTTACCTCGACACTTTCGGGGACGTAGCCCAGGACTACCAGGATGACAATAATTGCCAGCGAAGCATACGCAAAAGGTATCCAACGTCCCCTCCCCGGCTCGTAGAAAGTAGAAGCAAAACAATGGAACAGCACTGCCATCAGGGGAAAAAGAACGACGATCCCTCTGATAAGGATGATGTTATTTTGTGCGAAAAAGGAGCTGCGGAGAAAATAATCGTCGAGACTCCATAGCATGGCGGATATTAAGAACAGGACAAACAGGGTATGCCGTTTATGCCACGGACGGCTGCTGGCTGTGGTCAGCAGCAGTGGTATATAAGCTATTGTAGCAAGCAAGGGAAGTAAAGCATATACGTTCATATAAAGGCATTATCAGTCCAATCGTGGTTACTGTCAAGAGGTAACTAAAGTAGGCAAACCAAGGTAAGGGAAACTAAAGTACTACGTTTATAGTGCTATTTCCCTGGTTTTTGGGGATGCTTTGGCCTTAATGACTTCGATTTCTTCTGTCTCACCTATTAATTGACTAAGTATTTCATCTGTGGGGTTGACGTGGGGTGGTTTGAGATGAGCTAAATCGGCGCCTTTCGCCTGTTTATGAGTCGTGAAGTTGGCAAATGCACCGCGGGGCAGTAAGGTAACGTCTACTTGAAAATCAATGGTGCTGGCAAAATCATCGCGGAGAGGTGAGTCTGCATCGAGGTCTTTACTATTCGTACCCATGATGTAGCTGTGAATATTATCGGCTATCTTTGCTTCGTCGCTTCTATTTCCGTCTTTTAGTTCGATAAATAGTTTGAGCAACTGCTGCCCGGGCTCTTTATAGGAAGTCCAATCCTCATAAGGAATGCCGGCGGCTTCAATTGCCTGCCAGATCGTTTTCTCGGTAAGACGGACGACCACGAAATCAAGCATGCCGTCGATACGCCGTTCAAAGACCATCTGCGGCAGGTTGATACCCAGCTTGTCATTACTCCGGGAGGTTATCCTGATCATATCTCCCGGTCTGTACCTTATCATGGCGCCGCCGTGAAAGCTGGTGATGACTATCTCATAATTCTCCCCCGCTTCGACTTCGTCGAGCAGCAGTGTTCGGGGTCGGTAAGTACGGTCCATCTCCAGCTTTATCTGTTCTTCCTCCGGTATAAACTCCAGGAAGTTGAGATTAGGCACGAATGTCATGCTGTCATAGTCCCATGTCTGGGTAGCCACGATGCCAAATTCGGTACTGGAATATACATCCAGCGGATACCTGCCCCATAGTTCTTTTATTTTATTCCGGTATACCCAGCTATCCAGACCGCCGCAGATAATTCCTTTTACATTCCAAAGGTCTCTGGGTAATATGGGGCGTCCGGCTAACTTGCTTTTTATCATGCCCCCGGCAAGCCGGAGGACTGATTTTGGCTGCTTGAGGTAAGAGAGGATGGAAGCCCTATCGGAAGCCTGGCTGAACTGCTCACCGACCTTGACCAGGACGAGAGACAGGCCGCAGAAACCATCGAGACCCTGGGATAAAGCCTGCCTGAAACCTTGCTGTATCCTTTCCTGAAAAGACATATTGTCCATGGCATCCAGCGGCGGCATGAAATTGAAGGGAGATTGATAGTCCATCATTTTAGCCATCGCGCCGGACATGTAAGGCCTGGGAGCCACGGCATTCACAACCCTGGGGCACTTGACAACCTTTGAAGTATCACCCCAGTCTTTGGAGGTGGATATTATTGCCAGCCCGAAGGCAATCTCGCTCATTTCTTGCAGGAATTCCGGCGTCAACGGTACCCACTTGCAGGGATATTCCCCGGACCTGCCCGAGGTATGCACCCATTCCTCTACCCCGGCCGGCAGTATATCTTCGTTTTTTTCAAGGAGGTCCGGGCAATAATCTTTATACGTTGTTAGCGGCACTAACTGCCTGAACTCTTCGACTGTTTTTGGCTTTGCCCCCCGCATGATTTTCTCCCCGAGGGGGCAGTTGCCCAGTAGCTCTAATTGTTGTAGCAGGAGGCGTTCCTGGATTTCCATGAACTCATCGATATTAAGACTAAGAAAACCGCAGCACATCTGCCACATCTCTTCATGTTTACCCTGGCGCATGAGTTCTATCGCTTTCGGCATACTACCTCCCAAGCGTTCACTTCGTTCTGGGTGAATTAGACACTACAGAAAAAGCCTAAGGTATAATGACTAGCTTGGGAAGTGATTATGTTCTAGAACATAGTTCTATTCCATCAGGGGATGGTGATAAGCTGGTAGGACTTGTTTGAAAGCTGGTTCTTGAGAAGGGACTAGGTTTCTCCGGGTTCTTCTTCGTTGTTGGGGAAGGATTCTAGTTGCTCGGTTAGCGACTGGATATCTGTACTTTCCTGTCCATGTCCCATGGTCATGCCGTAACTGACGAAGAACTGGAGGAAATTATTGAGAAGTGCCACCATCTGTTGGGAAAAGGAATGGAACTCTTCTTTAGATATGTATTCCTTTTCATTATCTTCTTCTTTTAACTGGCATTGAATAAGATAATTCACGAATTCGGTACGATTCATCTCGCCGCGGTTATCGTCTATCTGCTTGACGACGTCCTCTTTGACTACCATGATTAAATCGTCTTCATCCAGCAATAGAGTTCTTTTCATTGGTATCTTAAAACCTCATTCAGGGCCTCAAAGAAGCCGATTTGTTTACTTATTATCATCGTTAGTCTATCACCGTGTCATAAATATACGTATAAAAGTAATAAATTATTCATAAAAATTTGCTTAAGGTTTCATTAAGCCGGAGAGTAAAATATATTAGTGAGTAAGCAGGTTATGAAAAAACAAACCCGGAGATTAAGCATATCCCCGGGTTATTTCACAGAATTTATCGAACTTGATGTGGTATTAAATTTCGCTGTCAGTGGACTCCAGCATATTCATCAGGGTATCGATGGCTCTAAGCAGTTTAAGACCGCTGTTGGTTACCTGATACGCGACCATGGTATTATCCATGTTTATCTTATTGACAAATCCCTGGTTGACAAGGTAATTGAGGTATTTTTGTATCTGGCTGTAGCTCATGTTGGCGGTATACATTATTTCCGTCTTGCCGGCGCCGTTCTCGCCGACTCTCAACATATCGGCGATTATCTCAATATTGGAACGGCGCTGGCCCACGCCCGCCCGCTGGGCGGTATCGCTGTGAGGAGTCTGTTTGCCATTTAGTTCTATTTTCATACAGGACTATTGTACTGCCATGCCGCAGTACTGTCAATAAGCAGGAGATAGTTGCGGTTGATGATATGTGAAAAACTTATCCGCCGAGATGGAGATACCAGTTCAGGATTGTCTGGTCAAACAACAGGGCTATAATGGGGCCGATACCCAGGAAAGCGCCGTACGGGATAACGTCTTTACGCCCTTTTTTCTTAAACGCCAGTAAATATATGGCTACAAGACCGCCGATGACGACTCCGATCAGCATTGAAAAGACAACCAGCGGGAAACCGCTGACCAGCCCGATGAGCGCCACCAGCTTGGCGTCCCCCATGCCCATACCTCCAGGTCTGATGATAATTATTATTATGAAGAACACTAATAATATAACTCCGCTGATGAGGCCGCTTAGAATGCTTAATTCCGGGACAAACACACGCCCCGGGAAAAGGCTGACGCCCGGGATGAAAGAATCTATCGCCAGTATGACGAGGGCTACCGCGGCCATCGGGTAAGTTACCCTATTTAATATTAGCTGCTGTTCCCAGTCGATGAAGATTATCACCAGGAACACGCAGCTCCAGAAAGCCGTGATGGCAAACTGGAAGCTAAGGCCGAACTGCCAGAAAGCGGCCAGAAACAGGATGCCGCTTATCATCTCTACAAGAAAAACGCGGATGGGGATCCTCGCCCCGCAGTAGCGGCAGCGGCCGCGCAGCCATAAATAGCTGAATAACGGGATAAGGTCCATATAGGAAAGGCGTTGCCGGCAGGCATCGCAGTGGGAAGGAGGAGAGACCAGCGACCTGCGTAACGGCAGACGGTCGATGCATACATTCAGGAAGCTGCCTATAGCAACACCGAGCAGGGTGAAAATAACGGTCAACGGGATTGTCATAGTATTGTTAATACCTGCTGTCATTGCGAGGGCAAAGCCCGAAGCAATCCCCAAACTTGCCCTGTGCGTTACCGGTGGATTGCTTCGCTACGCTCGCAATGACGGAGTATTCGTAAATCACCTCCGGTCATATCGTTACATTTTGACGTGTTTTTACGGGTGAGTCAACAATAGCCTCCTGTTAACGGTATTACAGGCAAACCCCTCATTAAAGTGGGGGTTTACCTCTAGCTGATTTGGGGGAAAGTATTATCGTCATATTCACTGTAAATGAATAAGCTATATATATCTGTAATGTTTTTAACGGTTGAAACGGTCTTTACATTTATAGGACTTAATTCCCATGTCCGGGCGGGACTAATATGTCATTGAACTTTATTGGTGCTGTGTTAATCTTTAAATAAGGGCACAGAGTAATAGAAAACGCAAGTAAACAGGAGGTATCCAAAATGAAAAGGTTCTTAAAGAGTTTTCGCTACGGAGAGAAAGGTTTTACCCTCATCGAGCTGCTTGTCGTGGTCGCCATCCTCGGTGTTCTGGCCGCGGTAGCCGTCCCTAACGTCAGTAAGTTCATCGGCAAGGGTAAAAACGAGGCCAAAGCGACCGAGTATTCCAACGTGGTGACGGCGGTAACGGCGGCCATGGCCGATGCTATTACCGATAACGTAAGCGGCGCCGGTACGGATGTTTTCGGCAATACGGCTAAGACAGGGAAAACCAAAGCAGATTTCACCGGTACCGACTGTGATGTCGCCGCTAACGTTACGGTAGGCGAATATATTGTCGGTGGTGCCGCCAGTGTGGCCGGTTCTTATAGTATAGCTGCCGATGGCTCCGTTACCCAAACCTGGTACCTGGATTATTAGCAGCAAGGTCACTAATTCTTAAAGCGTAGAAATTTAATAGCAACGAAAAGCCTATCAGCGATGATTCCCCTGCCCCGGGATGTTGCTGATAGGCTTTTTATGTCTTTTTACCGGTGGGGTCTTTACTGTTTTTTGGTTTGTTAGCGTTTGTCATTGCGCGGGTAAAGCCCGTAGCAATCTCTATTTATCGGAGCAAGATTGTTTCGCCCTTCCACTAAAGGACTCGCAATGACATGATGGAGATACTGGATTCCAGCTTTTGCTGGAATTACGTGAGGGGAAACCGGGTATTTTATGCGGTGCGTGAATGACCCTAATCAGGCGGGAATGTTTTTTATTAGTAGGGACGCGTGTATCGGTAAGGAATTATCCGTTTAATTATGCAGGGGATTAATAGCAGACGTGAGCTCATAACCTAAAACTGATCGTTATAAGCCATGCTCGGTTCCTTCTGTAAACCGGGCTCTTTTTCGCCGGTCAGCTTGGTTATTTCTTCCCTATCGTTACAGAAATCAAAGACGCTCTCGCGGCTGATGATGCCGCTGCTGAACAGCCTGACCAGAGACTGGTCAAGAAGCGCCATACCGTGCTGGGTGTTCATGCGAATAGTGTTGGGGAGCTGGTAAGTCTTGCCTTCCCGGACGAGGTTTCTCACCGCCGAGTTGGCCAGCATAATTTCGATTGCCGCCACCCTGCCCGAGCCATCCACTTTGGGTACGAGCGCCTGGCAAAGAATACCGAGGAGTAAAGATGCCAGACGTTCCTGTGCCAGATGACGTTCGTGGGGTGGGAACATATTGGCTATTCTCTCAATTGCCTGGGCGGCGCTGGGAGCATGGCCGGTGGTCAACACCAGGTGGCCGGTTTCAGCAACGGTAAGCGCCGCAGAGGCTGTTTCAAGGTCTCTCATCTCACCCACCAGTATCACATCCGGGTCCTGCCTTAAAACGTGCCTTAAAGCTTCAGAAAACGAATGTGTATCCTCGCCGAGCTCGCGCTGGGTGATGGTGCACATCTTATTTTCGTAAGTGTACTCGACAGGGTCCTCGATGGTAATCACGCGGCGGTTTTCGTTCAGGTTTAAATATTCTATCATGGATGCCAGAGTTGTTGATTTGCCGCTGCCGGTAGGTCCGCTGACCACTACCAGGCCACGCGGACGCAGGATGAGCTCTTTACAGACATCGGGTAAGCCCAGAGTCTCGGGTGATGGAATATCCGGCGGCAGCAGACGGATTACCAGGCTGATTGTGCCGCGTTGTTTGGCGGCATTCAAACGGATTCTGCCGACTTCTGGAACACTGCAGCCAAAATCGAGTTCAAGACAGCGCTCGAATTCAGCCCTGTGCTCTTCTGTCGTTAATTGGCATAACGCCTGATCTATGTCCTCGGCAGTTAATTCAGACTGGTCTTCAGCCGGAAGCAGACTGCCATGGATACGGAATAACGGGCTTCTTAACACGACCATGTGCACATCGGAAGCGTTCTTCGACTTGGCAAATTGAAGCAATTTAATGATATCCATCCTCTTTACCCTTTTAATCTAATATTTAGCGAATACCGCATAATATCTTCATCTTCATCATCTTCTCCCGCGTTTCTAGAGAGATTGCTTATGGTAATTTCACTAAACCTGCCGGTGCCGTAAATCTTTCGGACGTATTCCAGTACCTCCTGCTCACTATCCGCCCACCCGTTAACGGTCAGGTGGCTGCCGGAATGAGATATGGAATTGATTACGAACTCATCTATCTGATTATCCAGGATTGCCTTCAGGTCTTTATTTATTTTTTCACCATTTGCATTGAACCTGTTCAATATAGAGATAAAGTTGCTACGGGCTGATTCAAAATTGATTAATTTTTGCTCTGCGGCTGCAACATCTTCTATCATCTGGTTTTTCTGGGCCTGTTTTTTCTCAATAATGAAGTTGTTGGAAGTCAGTTGAACTTGTGCCAATTCTATGCTGGCGCCGGCATTTTGAATCATCATTGCCAGCAAGATAATCAGACTTGCGGCGACAACTGCCGTCGGTATGGCCATTATTCTGTTAAGAGAAATAGGCTTGGGCAGATACGGCGTCGGTAACGTATTGAAGTTAGGAAGCAAGGGGCCGGCTTCCCTGGGAAACTCTTTAAGGGCAAGTCCTACATTTACCAGGTGATGTGAAGGGTCGAGCTGTTTCAGGCATTTTAACGGTGATGTAAGCGGAGATACCTGGTATCCCAATTCCTGTGCCAGAAGTTCATACAGTTCAGGTTCGTCAGCCAGCTCTCCGGAGACGAGTAAAGGCGCATTAGAATGGATGAGAGTCTCCGGATTATTAACATTGTGAAACTCGATAGTACGTTTAAGCTCATCTTTTACTATTTGTATTTTCTCATTCAGCGATAGGGATTCCTCGGGGAAAGCCACGGTGCGGATAGGCTGGGGAGTCCTGTTAACCATGACAACAATATCGAACTCTTTTTGCTGGACATCTACAATGATGGCGGTGTCCTCTCTGGCCAGCCTTGCCAGAGCCAGCGGTTTTATATCCATGAGATACGGCTTAAACCCTGCCTTGTTAAGCACTCTTATAAGGGTATCTGCAATCTGTTTGGGTATGGCCACCATGAAGGCCTTTATCTTACCCTCGGAGGTCGAGGTGGTCTGCCACGAGATGTACAACTGTTCTATTGGAACCGGCAGAACCCTCGTGGCTTCTCTCATTATCGCCTCATCCAGCATCGCTCTGGGTAGTTCAGGCAGAGAAACCGGTCGTGTTAAAGAGTGAAGCCCGCTTACGCCGAGGATGATTTTCCTCGCGCTTATCTTATTACTTTTAAATAGTTGCTTGAGCCTGGCGACGAGTTCCGCCTCTTTTTCCTCGGTGTTAATTTCGCTCAAGCCCACATCCAGAGGTACGTCGGCCAGTTTGGTAATGCGTTTGCCGCTGGTTACCATCAGGCGGATGCTGGTATCGTTAATATATAGGCTGGTGGTATTTTTAGCCATGATTATTTACCTTCATAAGAATACACAATCATCTGTATACTTGTGGTTGCAGGTGCAGGTGCAGGTGTACCATTGTCACTGGATTCAACGCTGGTGTTAATTTGGGCCGATTGAACGAAGCCGGTGGTATAGCCATCGTTCAGGCTGATTATAAAGTCGATAATGTCGGAAATGTCTCCGGATATACTGGCGCCGATGGATATTGTGGCGCAATTGACGCCATTGATGCTCTTTGAGGAAAGCAGCGAATTGCTTATTGTATTTATTACCACATTGCTGTGCCCGGCGATTGCAAAAAATTTATCGGTAACATCAACGCTGTCTATCATCTGGTTGAGTCTGGCTGCCGCTTCGCTTCGCTGACTTTCGGCTTCAACCAGTCGGCGTTCAAGCTCATCTAACTGCGGGCGCAGGTCCGTCACCTCTATTTTCTCCACTCGGGCCGTGGATATAGTTAACTCTTCTTCCAGCCTGGTTTGTTCCTTTAGTTGCCCGGAACGAGTAACCCCCAGGCTAACCAGGATGACTAAGAAGATGCCTGCCGAGAGAATCAGCCAGCTTGTTTTACCTAGCTTCAAACCTTTCATATAAACGTACGGTAACTCCCCGTTTTAAAATGACTGCCCGTAGATAGAATACATGGCCGAAACCATTGATAGAGCAATTAGCCCGACGACGCCGGCTATTACGATCGTCATAACCGGTTGAATCATACTAATAAGGGTTTTGGTCTTGTCCTGGGCTTCCGATTCGTAGTTTTGGGCCACGGCCAGCAACGAGGAATCAAGATTACCCGTTTCCTCGCCAACCTTGACCATTTGGACCATCATAGGAAGGAACAGGGGATTTTGGGCCATCGGCTTGGATAGGCCTTCGCCTTTAAGCATATCTATTTGGACGTTGTATAAAGCCTGCGCCATTACCCTGTTATTGCATCCCTGGATAACCAGTGGCATAATTTCTGTCAAAGGCAAGCCGGCCGTGAACAGCAGCGAGATACTTCGGCAGCAGCGTGCCAGCTCATTAAGATGTCTTACTCTCCCCAGACTCGGAATACGCAGCATCAAAGCATCGTATTTATATTTGCCATCCGGCGTTCTGAAATAAATCAGGCCAAGACCTATGATAATAAATATTCCCAGAAAGATATGGAGGGCATAACTGCGTAGAAGTACCGAGCAGCTCATCATCATTCTTGTTAGAGCGGGTAACTCGGCACCAAGCGACCCGTAAAGGCTGGCGAAAGCCGGTAAAACGAAGAACATCAATACGCCAACTACTCCTATGGCCACAATAGCGGCTATCATCGGGTACATAAGGGCGCCCTTGATTCCTTTACGGGTAATGATTTCCTTTTCTATGTAATCGGCGGTTTGTCTAAGCATCGTCTCCAGGCCGCCGGTCTGCTCACCGATGCTTAACGTGCGGCAACTCATGGTCGAGAATATCTGCGGATGCCGGCTCATAGCCGCCGAAAGCTGATCGCCGTTGCGTATATCTTTGATAACATCGCTAACCACTTTATTCAGTGAGCGATTGGATATCTGTTCCTGCAGTAACTCCAGTGCGGTGACTATATTGATGCCGGATTCGAGAAGCAAGGCCAGTTGACGGTAGAGCAATATAATATCGTTTTGCTTTACCGGGAACAGTTGCGCTTCCAGCTTTCCGACGCTGAAAAACGGAATGTACGGTCTAAGGTTAATCAGGCGGTAACCGGCATAGCCGAGCATTTCGGCGATAGCATCTTCGTTAGTTGCCGAGATTTTACCTTTTACAATAGCTCCCGATTCACCGCAGGCTATGTATTGATAAATCATTAATTTCCCGCTCCGATATTTAGCACCTCAAGCAGTACTGATAGTTATTATTTAGCTCATTGAATAAGCATTACGTATGACTTCAGCCGGGGTTGTTATATTTTCCTTTACTTTAAGCATCCCGTCATGTAAGAGCGTAACCATCCCCTCGTCTATTGCCTGTTTGCGTAGTTCATTCGCTGTTGCTCCTTTGAGCAATAAAGTTTTTACTTCATCACTGGTGCAGAATATCTCGAATATGCCCGTCCGCCCCCGGTAGCCGCTGTTGGCGCATGATTTACAGCCCCCGCCCTGAAGAAACTCCCTTCTTTCTTCACCAATTTCCTGCTGGTATATCATGTTCTCTTCCGGGGTTGCTTCTACCGCGCGGCCGCAGTGCGGGCAAACGAGACGCACCATGCGCTGGGCGATTACGCCGATGAGGGCCGAGGAGACAAGGAAGGGTTCCACGCCGAGGTCAATAAGGCGTAAGACGACTCCCACGGCATCGTTGGCGTGAATCGAAGAAAGCACCAGGTGCCCGGTGAGAGCCGATTGAACGGCGATATTGGCGGTTTCAGCGTCGCGTATTTCCCCGATAAATATTACATCGGGGTCAAGGCGTAGTATGGACCGCAGGCCGCTGGCAAAAGTGATGCCGGCGCGGGGATTAACCTGAATCTGGTTGATATTCGAGAACCGGTATTCAACCGGGTCTTCCACGGTGATTATATTACGTTCCACCTGGTCGAGTGAGTTTAAGGAGGCATATAAAGTGGTGGTTTTGCCGGCACCGGTGGGCCCGCTGGCCAGTATCATGCCGTAAGGTACTTTTAGCATTCTTTCGAATTTCGTCAGACTATCAGGGAGAAATCCCAGGTCTGATAGCGCCAGTGTGGCACGGGTCTTATCCAGCAGCCGCAATACCGCCATCTCGCCGTTAACGGTAGCGATGATGCCTACCCTGATATCTATTAACCTGCCTTTGGTTTTCATAGAAAACTGGCCGTCCTGGGGCCGGTGGTGGTCCGCGATATTCAGGTTGGATAGTATCTTGATTCTGGAGATAATCGGCGTTAATGTTTTCAGAGGGAGTGAAAACATATTATGAAGCGTGCCGTCAATGCGGAAACGCACCCTTAGCTTATCTTCTCCCGGTTCAAGGTGAACATCGGAAGCTCTGGCCTTTACAGCTTCATCGATAATCAATCTTAAAGCCTGGGCAACCGGAGCCTCCGTGGCCGTATCGATAATCAGTTTTTGATCTGATTTAATGACATCGGTTAATGAAATGTTGGAAATTTGTTTTTCTATCTCATCGTAGGCCTTGTAATTAAAGTCGATAGCTTCAAGCACTTCTTCCTGGGTGGAGGCCTCGGGTTCTATGCGCATCTGGCTCCAGCTGGCCAGGGCCTCGAGGGCGAAGATATCGGAAGGGTTCGCCATAGCCACACGCAGGACGTTACCATCGATACTTAGCGGTATGGCATTGTACTTACGCGCCATGGCCTCGGGAATAAGTTGCAGGGCTTCCGGTTCAGGTGAATTATCACGCAAGGTATTTTTGGCTTCTTCAACAGATTCCGACATAATCAGGGCTTCCCCTATTTATTTATATGTAACGTAGTATTAGCTATACCAAAATCTTATATGCCTTTCGTCCCATTTTCAATAGCTCTTTGGTCATAGTTAATTAGAGGGGGTATAGTACTCTTTTGGTAAGTTTTATGGGGTCAGCAAGCTCTTTTTTATGGTATAATATTATGTTAAAATGATTATGTAATTCTTAATAGCCTGACCGGTAGAATTATCAAACCGCGAGGAGATGTAATGATAGAGCAAATTGAAAGCTACCTGAATTACCTGGCAGTTGAGAAAGGTTATTCCGAACACACTATAGCCGCCTATCGTAATGATTTGACGGGGCTGGCGGACTTTGCCAAAAGGCAGAATATTACTTCCTGGGCTGATTTCAGCCGGCAGAACATGCTGGGCCATTTACTGGACCTTAAAGAGAGAGGCTATGTCGCCACTACCGTGGCGCGTAAAGTGGCGGCGGCGAGGTCTTTCTTCGGTTTTCTCGTATCGGAGGGCACAATAAAAACCGACCCCACCGCAAACATGAGCTCGCCAAGCGTGGGTAAAGCCCTGCCCAAGCCCATACCTATTAACCAGGTGCGGTTGCTGCTGGAACAGCCGGATAAATTATCCACAGCCGAGGCAAAGAGAGACAGGGCTATGCTGGAGCTGTTATACGCCAGCGGTATGAGAATAAGCGAGCTGGTGGCTTTAAACCTGGGTGATGTCAATATAGAAGGTGATTACTTCGTGCGCTGTTTCGGCAAGGGACGTAAAGAACGCATTATTCCCCTCTATGAACAGATAGCTCTTGCCGTAAAGAAATACGTCGAGGAAGACCGTCCCAAACTGGCCCACGGTAAAAAGGATGATGCCATGTTCCTTAACGCCCGCGGGGAAAGACTTACCCGGCAGGGGTTCTGGCAGAAATTAAAGGAGTACGCTAAAACGGCCGGATTGGGCGATAAGATAAGCCCCCATACCCTGCGGCACAGCTTTGCCACCCATATGCTAAGCGGCGGGGCTGACTTGAGGTCGGTTCAGGAGCTCCTCGGACATGCCAATATATCTACCACGCAGGTATATACTCACCTTACTACCGAGCACGTCCGACGCAGCTATGATAAATCGCATCCCCGGGCTAAAGAGTAATTTTCAGGAGGGAAAGGATGCCAGTTAAACCGCGACACGGCAAGGGCAAACATCCTCATCATAGTAAAAAGAGCAAAGCCTTAAGACGGCAGGTAAATACGCCTTTACAGCAGCAGCCGACTGATGTAACACCAAAACCGGCAGCGCCTGCCAGGGTGGAACCTGCCCCTAAAACAGTAGCAACACCGGAGGCAGCAGCTGCGCTCCGACACCCTTATGTTATCGAAGAATTGAAAAGAATCGGCATTCTGGCGGGGATAGTTATAGTTGCCCTTATCGTGCTGTCAATCGTGCTAGGTTAGTTCTTTGCTGGCGGTCATGATGGACTATGTAGCAGCAAGGGCTAAGTTGATTAATAGTCTCGGTTCCGAGATTGAGGATAAGCGGGTTTTAGCCGCTATCTCTCGTATACCACGTGAAAAATTTGTTCCCCTGGAATATCGCCATCAGGCGTATGAGGACAAGCCGTTGCCGATTGGCTGGGAGCAGACTATTTCCCAGCCTTATATAATCGCTCTTATGACAATGGCGCTGGAAATCAACGGCAGTGAGAGGGTTCTTGAACTCGGTACCGGCAGCGGCTATCAGACGGCGATTCTCGCCGAGCTGGCAGACCGGGTGATAACCGTAGAGCGCGTCAAGCCTCTGGCAGAGGCTGCCCGGGCAGCACTGGACAGCCTGGGGTACGCGAATATTGAGATACATCTTGCCGGGGAAACCCTCGGCTGGAAAGAGGGTGCGCCCTATGACGCTATTTTGGTTACCGCCGGAGCACCCGGTGTCCCGGACGAACTCATGTCGCAGCTGTCTTTCGGCGGTCGTATGGTAATCCCGGTAGGTTCCCGCTACACCCAGGAACTGTGCAAGATAACAAAACAAAAAAATAAAAACGTGGTTCAGAAGCTGTGCGGCTGCCGCTTCGTATCGCTGATTGGAAAGGAAGCCTGGGAAAAATAAATCACTGGCAGATAAGGAGGATAACTATGGACGTCCTTGAAGCTATCAGGAACAGGAGAAGCATTCGACAATACAAGAGCGACCCGGTGGATGACCAGACCGTAAACACCGTACTGGAGGCCGCGCACTGGGCGCCGTCCTGGGGCAATACGCAGTGCTGGCGTTTTGTCGTGGTGCACGATTCTAAAATTAAGAGCGGACTGGCTGGCACCCTGTTGAGGGTAAAGGTCGATAACGAATGGGTGGAAAACGCCGCCGCCAAGTCCATCAGCCAGGTGCCGGTGGTAATCGTGCTCTGCGCCGAACTGGGCAAGGCGGGGTTCCGCTCCGACGGTTCGCCCGATATCGATAAGAGAGAATGGTGGTTTATGTTTGACGTCGCCCTGGCCATGGAGAACCTGGTGCTGGCGGCGCACTCGCTGGGACTGGGAACGGTAATTATCGGCGGTTTTGATGCTAAAAAGGCGGCCGATATCCTTGAAGTCCCTCCCGAGCTTTCGGTCGTTTCCATGACGCCCCTCGGCTACCCCGACCACAAAGGTCAGGTCTCTCCCCGTAAAGACCTGTCGGAGGTCATATACAAAGAGAAATACGGTAAGTAAGAAGCAGATTTATCAGGAGGACTAACGTGGAATTATTTGAAGCAATCAAGACGAGGCGGAGCATCCGCAAGTATACCTCCGACCCTGTTGACGATAAGAAGGTCGAAGCGATTCTGGAAGCCGGCCGCTGGGCGCCGTCCTGGGCTAATACGCAGTGCTGGCGGTTTATCGTGGTGCGTGACCCACAGGTAAAAACCGAATTGGCCGGGGCGCTGCTGCCGTTCAAGCTGCCCGACAAAGAGATAGACAACCCGGCAATCAATATTATCAATACCGCGCCGGTGGTAATCGTCGTCTGCGCGGCAATGGGTCAATCCGGAGGGCCTCCCGGGCAGCCGGATAGCGGCGAATTCTTTACCGATAAAGGCGACTGGTTCATGTTCGATACCGCCCTGGCGGTGCAGAATATGGTGCTGGCGGCCCATGACATGGGACTCGGCACGGTGATTTTAGGCACGTTCGATGCCGCTAAAGCGGAGAAAGCGCTGGGTGTGCCGGAGGGCTACCGGGTGGTAACGCTGTTCCCGGTGGGCGTCCCCGCCCGGGAAGGAAAAGCGCCCCCCAGAAAAGAGCTCTCCGAGATAGCCATGCGGGACGGTTGGGGTAAGTAGCCCGGGCGTTATTTAACATGCGTTTCAGGTTCTGGCTCTTCATTTCCGGCGGATTGTTCATCATCGGCATAGTGGCTGGAATAGTTTTCAGCCATACTATTTCAGCCGGTATCTCCGCTCTATTTAACGACCAGATGTCAAACCTTGAAGACCTCGTGGCCGGTTTAGCTCCATACCAGCCGACTACGGCATTGTTTATTTTCTTAAAGAATGCTTTGGCCCTGGTTGTCAGCTTCCTGTTCAGTCCCTTTTTATGCATCCTGCCGGTGTTCGCGCTGCTCTTCAACAGCGCGTTCCTGTCTTATTTTTCCGTAATAGTTGTTCAGGAAGAGTCGCTGGGGTTTTTGCTGGCCGGGGTACTGCCTCACGGTATTATTGAAATACCCGCCCTGATAATCGGCGAGGCGGCGGCTCTCGGTTTCGGAGTTTCGCTGATAATCGCTCTTTTTACCAGAGATAGAAATAAAACGCTCCTGCCCGCATTTAAAAGGAACCTGAAATATCTTATGGTAGCCATTGCCCTGCTCATTCCCGCCGCTATTATAGAAACTTTTATCACGCCGCTGTTCTTATCATAGCCGTGGGCAGACGCTTGTGGTATTCGTACGACTACGAGTATAATAGTATCGGATATTTTTAACAGCGGGTGATTAGATGCAGAAGTACGGACTGGATAAAATCCACAATATAATATTATTGTCGCATGGAGGCGCCGGTAAGACGTCTCTGGCGGAGGCAATGCTCTATAATACGGGAGCCGTCAACCGGCTGGGCAAGGTTGATGATGGTTCTTCTACATCGGACTATGACCAGGATGAAGTAAAACGTAAAATCAGCATTAATCTGTCCCTGCTGCCCTGCGAGTGGCAAAATGCCAAGGTAAACGTTATCGATGCGCCGGGCTATACGGACTTCGTCGGGGAGGTCAAGGCGGGTATGCGTGTCAGTGAAGGGGCCGTTATAGTCGTCTGCGCCGCCTCCGGTGTTGAGGTTGGTACGGAGATGGTCTGGGGATATTGCGAAGAGGCGGAACTGCCGCGCCTGGTTTTCGTTAACAAGATGGACCGTGAGAACGCCGACTTTTTTAAAATTGTGGAGGAAGTAAGGGCGAAACTCGGGCCGAAATGCTGGCCGCTGCAGGTGGCTATCGGCGCGCATACCGGCTTCAAGGGAGTGGTCGACCTGTTGACCATGAAGGCGTATACCGGCAGCGAATCCACCGAGGGGGATATCCCGGAAGATTTAAAAGCGCAGGTGGATAGTTACCGCGAGAAGCTGGTGGAGACCATTGCGGAAGTTGATGATGCGCTCATTGAGAAATACCTGGGCGGTGAAGAAATAACCCCTGAAGAGCTTACCGTGACATTGCACAAGGCCGTCGTCAGCGGTCATATCGTGCCCATATTGGCCGGCTCCGCATTACAGAATGTAGCCGTCAACCGACTGATGGATGCCGTCTGTGCCTACCTCCCCGCTTCCGGGGAACAGCCGATATCCTTCAGCGACGGTTCAACCGAAGAACCGGATGAGAAGTCGCCGCTGACCGCCCTGGTGTTCAAGACCACCGCCGACCCTTACGTCGGTAAATTAACCTACTTCCGCGTATATAACGGTGTTATCAGCAGCAACTCCCAGGTATATAACGCCAGCCAGAGAGCCACCGAGAGAGTCGGGCAGCTGTTCATGATGAGAGGCAAGACACAGGAACCGGTAAATGAGGTCGGCGCCGGTGATATCGGCGCCGTGGCCAAGTTGAACGTGACCGGTACCGGGGATACGCTCTGCGTACAGGATAAACCCGTCAAACTGACACCCATCGTGTTCCCCACTCCGACATTCCGGGAGGCCGTGTATCCCAAGACCAAGACCGACGTGGATAAAATGGGGACGGCGCTTTCCCGCCTGGCCGAAGAAGACCCCACTTTAACGGTGCACCGTGAGCTGGGTACCGGCGAGACAATTCTCTCCGGCATGGGTGATACCCATCTTGCCGTTGCCGCGGATAAAATGCAGAGCAAGTTCGGGGTAAACGTGGAACTGGCTATCCCCAAAGTGCCTTACCGGGAGACGATTACAGTGCCTTCCAGGGCCGAATATAAGCACAGGAAACAGTCCGGCGGTCACGGACAGTACGGGCATGTCCTGCTGTCGATGGAGCCGCTGCCGGAGCGAGGCGAAAACGAATTCGGCGATAAGATTGTCGGCGGTTCGGTGCCGAAAAATTACATTCCGGCGGTGGAAAAGGGCGTCCACGAAGCGTACCAGGAAGGCGTTTTGGCCGGCTACCCGGTGGTCGGTGTTAAGACTACCCTCTACGATGGGAGCTTCCACCCGGTAGACTCCTCCGAAATATGCTTCAAGATTGCCGGAGCCGGGGCGTTCAGGAAGGGAATGGACGATGGTCAGCCTATTCTGCTGGAGCCGATAATGAATCTCAAGGTGACCGTACCTAACGACCTTACCGGGGATATAATCGGCGACCTTAATACCAAGCGGGCCCGCGTGCTCGGGATGAACCCTGAAGGCGGCAGCAACGTTATAGAAGCCCAGGTGCCGCTGGCGGAAGTCCAGCGATATGCTATC
>Ga0315539_1000796_pt1 | contig 23619 bp, 19 predicted proteins | sample SalMarSW160150MG_FD_203097 | JGI IMG/M metagenome (GOLD analysis project Ga0315539, IMG submission 203097) | Salt marsh sediment microbial communities from the Plum Island Ecosystem LTER, Massachusetts, United States - Salt Marsh Sediment SW1601-150 ... | reverse complement strand
GGATCTATTTCGGCAGGCGGTGGAATTGGTCATCAGGCATAAACAAGGGTCGGTATCGCTTTTGCAAAGAAGATTAGCCGTAGGATATCAAAGGGCCGCCCGTCTGATCGATCAGCTGGAGGAGGAGGGGATTGTGGGACCTTATGACGGAAGCAAGGCCCGGGAAGTGCTGGCAGATGAAACCTATTTGGAAACACAGGAGTGGACAAAAAAAAGAGCTCATAACAAAGGCCCATAAGGGAAGAAAGGCCGTCCCCTGCGATCACATCGGGGTCTTATCTCCTAGATATCTTCATCATTCCGGTACTTGGTTTGCCTGCTGAGTTAGGATGACAATCTGGATTATTAACCGAAAAAAGCTAGGTTCCACCTGCAAAGCTTTAGTCAGGTTAAGAGTGAGAATGAAAAAACTTAGTTTTTGCTCAAGTTCACTTGTGATACTTCTTTTTTGGCCTGTGATTTTTTCTACCGGCTCTGGCACCAGCGAAACGGTCCATGCATCTGGTACGACGAGCCATACGGTTGATACCTCCGGTACGAGCCATGCGGTTGATACCTCTGTCGTGAAGCAGTCTGTCCAATCTTCTGAAAAATTGGCCCTTAGGGTGGAAGAAAAATACAGGTCCATTAAGGATTTGTCCATGAGCTTCACCAAGACCTTAAAATCCGAGATCTTCGAGACTCAGAGGAAAGCCAAAGGGAAAATGTATTTGAAGAATCCGGATAAGTTCAGAATAGAGACGAAAGACGAGGTTATCGTAACGGATGGTAAATTCCTATGGAGCTATTCAGAGCAGAATGAGCAGGTCATCAAAAGCAAATTGGATAAATCAAAGAATGTCTTCAAACCCAACCAGTACCTCTCCAATTTCAGAGAAGAATACACAGCGAAATTGACCGGTGAAGAAAAAATAGATGAGGCTGAATGCTACAAGTTGACTTTAACTCCAAAGAAGAAAGAGCTTTTCATCATCAGGATGACGATCTGGGTCGACCAGAAGAACCTGTTGGCAAAAAAGATAGAATACATGGATATAAATGACAATCAAATCGCTCTGCTTTTTGATCATATAAAAACGGACAGAGGCATCAAGGATTCGAAATTCGTGTTCAAAGCTCCAGAAGGGGTGGAGGAATTAGACCTGACCGAATGAACCCCAGGGTGATAGTTGACGGCATAAGATCGCAAGTGCTAGTCGGGCTGCCTATGGTTGCCCGACAAATAGTCTTGATTTACGAACGAGATGAAAAAACCGAGGACTAGGTTCTGCCTCACCAATCTGGGCTGTCCCAAAAATGAGGTGGATGGCGAAACCATGACAAGTCTGCTTGAACAGGAAGGTTTCGAGATGACCGAGGACAAAAAGGAAGCGGACGTTCTTATCCTGAATACCTGCGGTTTCATCGACTCCGCCAAAGAGGAATCGATAAATGAAATTTTCAATTTGATCCATCTTAAGGGCAGGGACAAGAGGAAAAAAATCGTCGTCTCCGGCTGTTTGGCTCAGCGCTATGCCGAGGAGTTATGGAGAGACATTCCTGAGATCGATGGGCTTCTGGGTGTAGGTGATATTTTTAAGATCAGCGACCTGTGTTCGTTGGTTTTAAAAGGGAAGAGACTTTCCTTGATCACCCTCCCTGAAAATAACAATGGTGAGAGAAAGATAAAGAGAAGGACTCAAAATCGGCCTTATGCCTACATAAAGATTGCTGACGGATGTGATAATCACTGCAGCTTTTGCGCCATTCCAGGTATCAGAGGGAAGTTTCGAAGCAGAAAGACAGAAGATATTCTCAAGGAGGCGCGCCAACTGACAGCATGTGGGGTCAAGGAGATCAACCTGGTGGCGCAGGACACGACCATGTACGGCAGCGACATTTACGGAGAAAAAAAACTTCCCCGGCTTCTTTCTCTCTTGTCCCGGATTCCAAAGCTCAAGTGGATCAGGCTTCTTTATACCCATCCCGCACACTTTTCGGATGAATTGATCGAGGAGGTAGCTTCAAATCCGAAAGTGTGTAAATATCTGGATCTGCCCCTGCAGCATATCTCCGACGAGATCTTAGCTCAGATGAACCGTAAGGTCACCAGAAAAGATGTGGAAGGCTTGATCTTTAAACTGAGAGAAGAAATCCCTGGGCTGACTTTGAGAACCTCGTTCATAGTCGGTTTTCCGGGAGAGAAGAAAAAGCACTTCGAGGAGCTGGTAGAATTTGTGGAAAAGACCAGGTTTGACAAGTTGGGAGCTTTCCCTTATTCGCTCGAAGAGGAAACGCCCGCGTACAACCTCAAGGGCCGGGTTTCCCCCAAACTCAAACACCAGCGACTGGATCAATTGATGCTTGCTCAACAGAGAATCGTTTTCGAGGAAAACCAGGCAAAGATCGGAAAAAGTCTAACCGTTTTAATTGATGCCAAACCGAATGGGAGTAATGGTTATTTTCCGGGCAGAAGCCAGGCCGAGGCACCCGAGGTGGATGGAGAAATCCTTGTGAAAGGAAATAGCCTGAAGATAGCTGAATTTGTGAAGGTAAAAATCGTAGATCATTGTGACTATGATCTGGTGGGTGAAGTTGTTTAAGTCATAGCCGTTAGCTGGGGAATTAGAATTCTGGAACGATGTGGAACAATCCTGCTCTATAAAACAGTCTTTGAGTGTGGGGATAAGGCATAAGCCTTTTGAGAAGCGATAATTGAAAATCGATGTCAAGCAGGTTACGAATACTTGAGTTACGAATACTCCAGAAAGAGGTGTAAAGTATGGATAAAGAAGAGGTATTGCGCAAACTTAATGAGGTGCCTGATTTCCTCATGGAGGAAATATCAGACTTCATAGAGTTTTTGAAAACAAGAGTGGTTAGGGAAAGATTTGAAGCAACTTTATTGAGTGAATCTTCTCTTGCAAAGGACTGGCTTAAACCAGAGGAGGATAAGGCATGGAAAGATTTGTGAAAGGTGAGGTGGTTGTAGTTCCTTTTCCTTTTTCAGATTTGACTCAAGCAAAGAGAAGACCTGCTTTGGTAATCGCAGACCTGGAAGGCGACGACGTAATTCTGTGCCAGATAACCAGTCAATGGATTAAAGACAAGTATTCCGTTTCTTTACGGGACGATGACTTTGTCAGTGGTTCGTTGAAACAGATAAGTAACATCAGACCGAATCGCATTTTCACCGCAGACCAGCGAATCATATTGTATAGAGCCGGAAACATCGAATTAGAAAAACTAACTGAAGTCATAAACAGAATAATTGAGATTTTGCAAAGATGAAAACCCACGTTTGTCCATCCGTGCGCGTCTTCGATGAGAAAGCTGGGGGTGCGACCCCACCCTGATAAAGCAGGTTTCGGTATGCTTGATCTGCTCAACATTTGTACAGAGTCAAGCAAGCCTTGAACCGTATGGTTCAGGGCAAGCTTGACCGCTACCAGTTCCTTAGAGTGGAAAAGAATGAAGATAACTGAAGTATATTGTAGAAACGCTTTGTCCAGGTCGAAAATCTCTGGGATGGACTATGCGCTGAATCCTTATATTGGCTGCGAGCATGGCTGTGTCTACTGTTATGCAGAGTTCATGAGGAAATATACCAATCACGAAGAAGAATGGGGAGAGTTCGTTGACGTCAAGATAAATATCGCCGACCGTCTCCGTAAGCAGATTATAAGAACCAAACCGGGTACCATAATGATCGGCACGGTGACCGATGCTTATCAGCCTCTGGAGAAAAAGTACCAGTTGACCAGAAGGTGTTTGGAGATCTTGGCGGATTTTGATTTTCCAATAAGGATTCTGACCAAATCAGATTTGGTCTTAAGGGACATCGATATCTTAAAGGGGCTAAGAGACAAGAGCATCGGCCTTACCATCACCTGCACTGACCCGAAAGTCGAAGCGCTGTTTGAGCCCAAAGCATCGAAATTGGAGAACCGTTTCAAGACGCTGGAGAGATTGGGAGAAAACGATATTCCTACATTTGTCTTTTTCGGACCGATATTGCCTTTCTTCTCGGATAGTGAAGAACCGATACAGTCTCTTATTGGAAGATTAAGGAATATGGGAATCGAAAAAATCTATCTCGATAAAATGAACTACCTGACCGCTAGATCGGGAAAGATCAAGACTCTGCTCAAGAAAAATTTCCCGGAGGCACTAGGTTACTACCAGCGAGTAGTCGAAGACGGAAAATCATACTCCGCCAACCTGAGAGCCGTTTTGGACCATAGCCTACCGGATTCTTGTTGTTATTATGACATCGTGTTTTAGAAAGGCGTTTTTCATACGGGCACGAAGTCTGTGTCTTGATTAAGGAAAAGGAGCTTTTTATGCCGCTCGGAGTGAAGATGATCAGAAAAAGTGGGTTCATGGTTTCCAAACCCATCAGCTTTCTTCTAGTCTTACTCTACTTGGCTCAGACCGGTCTCATTGGATATCTGGCAAATGACAGATTCGAAAAGGAAAAGATTTTAAGACAGCAACAGATGAGGATAATGGAGCTTGAGGAGAAGCTCAAGATTCTCAATATCATCGAGGACTTCCAGGTCGGATTCAAGGAAAAGGAGGTGGGTGAGCTAACCCAGGTGATTCATGACGAGAGCAAGAAATATGGCTACGACCCGCTTTTGATCCTAGCCTTGATCTTGACGGAAAGCTCGTTCAGAAAGGGACAGGTCTCGACCATGGGGGCGCAAGGCTTGATGCAGGTAAAACCTTCGATAGGATATGATCTGGCCAAGAGAAGAGGCTTGAATTGGAAAGGAGAGCTCTCCTTATTTGAGCCGGCCTTCAACATTCAACTGGGCACCTTGTATCTGTTCGAGCAAATATTGAAGTTCAGAGACGTGAAAAAGGCGCTCGTGGCTTACAATCTGGGCGATACTGCCTTGAAGCTTCGTTTGAAATCGGGCCAGAAACCTCCCACCTACTTCCTTCGTAAGGTACTCAAGAAGTATCAGGAGCTTAAGGAGAAATATGATCGACCGAATAGCTGACAACTGTCCGCGGTCCGCGGTCCGCCGTCCGCCGCTGAGGAAAATCTTTCTGATTTTGTCTTCAGTCTTCTTGACTATCTCACTCCCGCTTCAAGTTCTCGCAGATAGGAATGAGCAGAAGAACGAAACTCCGGTTTCCAACGAGGAGTTCCTGAGGGAATCGGTGAGGGCTCTTTTTGATAGGACCTTTATTGATTTCCCGCGGTCGGAGTCGAGGTTTGTCTTGGTTAATTCGGAAGAGAAAAATGATGCAAACTGGCTTTTGGAAGATGAGCTTATCTCCTATCTTCGATCCTTGGAATTTCAGGTTGCCTTGCATCCCGGCAGCGGCCAAAAGGATACGCCGAAGGCCTGGTCGCTGTTTTATCAGATCATAGAAATGCAACTCTCCTATCCTCAAGTAAAAAGAAAGGGATTTTTCGGTCACAAATTGGTGACCAGAAAAGCCAAGCTCAATCTTTCGTTTCGTCTTGAGGAGAAGGAAAGCGGAAAGGTATTGTGGACAAAAAGGGAGACTGAAGAGAGATCAGATGTGTTGGAAAAACAAGTGATAGAATCCTTGAACAATGATTCCTATACTTTTTTAAGCCCTCCCTTGCCCGAAGATCTGCGGTCGAGATACATCGAACCGGCCCTGGTGGCAACGGTGGTGGGAGGTTTGATCTATCTTTTCTTCGCCAACAGATAAGATTTGAAAGGAAAAAATGTCTAATATTATCTCTCTCCATGTTTTTGTGCTAAGATCCTTATCCGGAGCGTTGAGATTTGTCTCACGCAAGCGCATAGCTCCGCAAAATCGTCGGGACGGAAGCCCCGGTAGCAGGGGCCCTTTTAGCGGGTCTGGACAGGATTTCCGCTTCGCCTCGACAGGCCCGGCAATTCTCCAATCATGGAAATCTCGACTGTCTGGAGCCATGGGATTTCTCTTGTGTCTTCTTCTCTTGACCATCTCAACGGGTTGCGGACCCAAACCGGCGGGCATGGTTCTGGATGCAGACGATCAGTTCGCTTTAGCCATAAGGGAATTCGAGGCAGAGCACTATGATCAGGCCATCATCGAATTTCAGAAGCTGGCCTTCAACTATCCTGGAGCGATCTTCATTGACTCGGCTCAATACCTTTTGGGCATGTGTTATTTCGATCAAGCGGATTATCCCCTGGCGGTAATGGAGTTCAATAAACTCATATCCTCGTTTCCCACCAGTCGGCTATCCGATGACGCCGCCTTTATGGCGGCTGTTTGTGATTTCAAAATGTCTGCCAAGGCGGAGATGGATCAAAAGCACACCGAGCAGGCAATCGAGGAGCTACAGAACTTCTTGGATGATTATCCCGCAAGCGATCGAGCCAAGGAGGCCCGGGATTTGCTGAGGGAGTCTCGCGCCAGATTAGCCCAAAAGGCGTATAAAACCGGATGCCTTTACTTCAAGATGAAAAAATACGAAGCGGCTCTGATCTACCTTCAGCATGTCCTAAATGAGTATCATGATACCGACTGGACCGCCCCTGCTCAGTTTGAGATAGCGGAGGTTTATTACGAGCAGAAAAGATATGATGAGGCCAGGGAGGAATACGAGAAATTCCTGGAGACCTTTCCCCAGGATAAGTTGGCTGGAAAGGTAAAACAAAGGCTGGACAAACTGAGATCAGAAGCCGGACACGCGGAAAAGTAGTTTTCTTCCAATGCATAACAAAAAGAAGCTCGGCATTTTAGGGGGGACTTTTGACCCCATTCATGTGGGGCATCTGGTCTTGGCAGAGCAGGTGAGGGAGAAGTTGCAGTTGGAACAGGTTGTCTTCATTCCCTCTGCCAGCCCACCACACAAGACGGAACACCAGCTTTCTTCAGCTGCCCATAGATTTGAGATGACTAAGTTGGCTTTAGAAGGGAATTCTCATTTTTCCGTCTCGAATATTGAACTGGAGAGAGAGGGATTATCCTACACCGTCGAGACGTTAAGGAAACTAAAAGAACTGTATCAAGGCTCGGAGATTTACTTTTTAACCGGATCGGATGTGTTGGACGAGATAACCACCTGGAAGGACCCAGATGAGATATATAGATTGGCGAAGATCGTGATTGGCGTGAGGCCCGGATTCGACCAATTCGATCCTGAACATCACTTTGCCAAGAAAAGCGTCGTCGTCAGGATAACAGGAGTGGACATCTCCTCAACCCAGATCAGGGAAAAGGTGGCGAAGGGCCAGTCCATCAAGTATTTGGTACCGTCAGAGGTAGAGGAATATATTAGAAAGAATAATCTGTATACGACATGATGATTTTGGATGCGTCAGGGGTTAAACCCCTGACCCGATCAGAAGCAAACCTGGAGTGTCAAGCTTCAGCTTGACTTTTGGGTATTTAGAAGATGAAGACCTCTTTAACTGTCCGCCTAAAGGGATGGCTGAAAAACTTGGACTAACAGAGTGTCATTCTGACCCCACCTTCGGCGGGGAAGCAATCTTCATATAAATCAGAGAGATTCTTCGCTCGTCCGTATGGAGTCGCTCAGAATGACAATCTGACTTGTTCAACAACCCCTAGGGGCGGACATTTCAATTTTCGGATTACTCATGCCCAAAAAGAAAAGGTTGTTTTTGATAGACGGATCGGAGTTGGCCTACCGGGCCTATTTTGCCTTCATCCGAAATCCTCTCATCAACTCCAAGGGAGAAAATACCTCGGCAGTCTTCGGCTTCACCAATTCCATCCTGAAGATTCTAAAGGATGAGGATCCGGACTACGTAGCGGTCGTGTTCGATACCAAGGCCCCCACCTTCAGGCATGAGATGTTCCGGGATTATAAATCCACCCGGGCCAAGATGCCGGACGAGATGTCCGATCAGCTTCCGCGGATCAGGGAAGTTGCGGAAGGGATGAACCTTCCCGTCCTGGAAGCGGAGGGATTCGAGGCGGACGATCTTATGGGAACTCTGGCAAAGAGGGCGAAAACGAAGGGACTTGAGACCATTCTGGTAACCGGAGACAAAGATTTTCTTCAACTGGTAGATGGGGACACCAAAGTCTTGAATCCGAAAAGAGGGGGCCAGGAACCGGAACTTCTGGATGAAAAAGGAGTAGAGGTAAGATTCGGAGTACCGCCTGAAAAAGTGATTGAAGTCCTGGCTCTGATGGGGGATAGCTCAGACAACGTCCCAGGCGTTCCCGGAGTTGGACCAAAGACGGCACTTGAGCTGATCAAAGAGTTTGGCGATGCCGAAAGCGTCTTGGCCAGTGCGGATAAAGTGAAGAGGAAAAGCGTACAGAAGAACCTAAAAGAGCACGCCGATCTGGCCCACCTGTCCAAAAGGCTGGTGACCATCGATACCGACGTCCCTTTTGAGCTGGATTTGAAAGAATTGAAAAGAGGAAAGTTCAATGTGCCCAGGCTCAAAGAGCTCTTTCGAGAGCTGGAATTCGGCAGGCTGCTGCGGGAAATAAGCTCGTTGGAAACCCGAGAGGAATTGGACTACAAGACCATAAAATCAGAAAAGGAACTTATCGAACTAATTTCCGACTTGGAAAGAATCGGTGAGTTTGCCATAGATACCGAAACCACCAGCCTAAATCCGATCGACGCCGAACTGGTGGGCATATCCATCTCTTATGAAGAAAAAAAGGCTTTCTATGTCCCGGTTGGTCACGACGCCCGCAGCCCTTCGACTTCGCTCAGGACAAGTCCACAGTCCGCAGTCCACGGAGAAAAGAATTTGGACCTGGGGTCAGTAATCGAGAACCTCAAGAGGATTCTGGAGAATGATGAAATAAGAAAAATCGGACATAATCTGAAATATGATCTGGAAGTCTTGAGGCGATGTGGAATTGAGCTTAGAGGGATTCATTTTGACACCATGATTGCCTCTTATCTTTTAAACCCGTCTTTCAGGCAGCACAATTTAAATCTTCTTGCCCTGGAGCATCTGGATCACAACATGATTCCCATATCAGATTTAATTGGCAGCGGAAAAAAACAAAAAAGCTTCGCCGAAGTCCCCATCAAAGATGCCTGCATTTATTCTTGTGAAGATGCGGATTTCACTTTCAGACTGAAGGGGGTCTTTGCTCCCAAGTTAGGCCAGCTGTCCCTGGAAAAGCTCTTTTTCGAGGTGGAGCTTCCTTTGATCGAGGTTTTGGCGGAGATGGAGATGACGGGAGTCTCTATTGATACCCGGCATCTGAACAAGATGTCTCGCCAGTTAAGCAAGCAGTTGGATGACTTGAGCCAGCAGATCTATGACCTGGCCGGCAAAGAATTCAACATAAACTCCACGCAACAGCTAAGCAAGGTCTTGTTCGAGGATTTGAAGCTGTTGCCGGTGCGCAAGACGGCGAAGAAGACAGCCCATTCAACCGATATCGGCGTTCTGGAAGTATTGGCCAGGGAACATCCTCTCCCCCGAATCCTTTTGGATTACCGTCAGCTTTCCAAACTAAAATCAACTTACGTTGATGCTCTGCCGGCGCTGGTAAATAAAAGAACCGGAAGGATACACACTTCATTCAATCAGACCGTGACCGCTACCGGAAGGCTTTCCTCTTCCGATCCGAATTTGCAGAACATTCCCATAAGGACCGATCTGGGAAAGCAGATTCGAAAGGCTTTCGTTCCCAAGAATTCTGATTATCTGATCCTATCCGCAGACTACTCGCAGGTTGAGCTTCGAATATTGGCGCACTTTTCCCAGGACAGAACGTTGATGGATGCTTTCAAAAGAGGAGAGGATATTCATAACCGCACCGCCAGCGAGGTATACGGCGTTTCTCTTGACGAGGTTACCGAAAAGCAGAGGGCAGTAGCCAAAACGACCAACTTCTCCATCATTTACGGAGTGAGCGCTTTTGGCTTGTCTCAGTCCACCCGTTTGACTCCCCAAGAGGCAGCTGAGTTCATCGACGTCTATTTCAAAAGATACCCGCGGGTAAAATCCTACATGGACGAGACGATCGAGCTTGCCCGGAAACAGGGCTTCGTCACCACGCTTCTGGGAAGAAGAAGGTATATTCCGGAAATCAACAGCTCGAACAGACAGAAGAGGGAGTTTGCAGAGAGGACTGCCATAAATACGCCCATTCAGGGTTCATCCGCTGACCTGATCAAAGTGGTGATGATCGACATCGCAAAGGAATTAAAAGGGAAGAAGTCAAAGATGATCCTGCAGGTGCACGATGAACTGGTCTTCGAGGTCTCTGAAGATGAATTGGATTTTGTGAAAGAGATGGTGAGGGAAAAGATGGAGGACACCATTCAACTGGACGTGCCGATCAAAGTGGATATGAACGTTGGTCAGAACTGGCTGGAAGCGAAGTAGTCAGCGATTATGTTAACGGATTTAAGGGATGAGGGGAGAATCAACATATCCGTTTAATCCGTTGACTGGTTTTTCCTAATCATGCTTCTAATTGGCGTAACAGGTGGAATAGCTTGCGGAAAGACTGAAGTCTGTCGGGTCTTTCAGAGAAAAGGGGCCATCATTCTGTCCGGAGATGAGATTGGAAGAGAGGTCGTTGAAAGAAGCAAAAGAGTTCGCAAGGAACTCGTTCGGACCTTCGGTACGGAAATTCTGAGCAAAAACAAAAATCTGAACCGCCGAAAATTGGGAAAGCTCGCCTTCGCCTCAAAAGAATCGAAAGACAAGCTGAACAAAATCGTTCACCCCCACCTGCTGAGAGAGTTGAAAAAGAGAATCAACGATTTCAGGAAAAGAAAGCATCAAGGCCTGGTGGTGGTGGATGCAGCTCTGATTGTGGAATGGGGATTGCAAAAGGAATTAGATCATCTTGTCTTTGTCGAGTCCAAGAGAGAGGACAAGATCAAAAGACTGCAGAAGCATAAAGGCTATTCCAGAAAAGAAGCGTTGGATAGAATCAAATCTCAACTGCCTGAAATAATCAAGAGAAGATTGGCTGATTTTGTGATAATAAATGACAAAGGCGTAAGCGAGCTGAGAGAAAAAGCTGAAAAAGTCTTTAGAAGGATCACAAGTACGCCCCCTACCCGAACCACCCAGTCAAGCTGAAGTCGCAGACCCTGGCGGCTTGACACTCCAGGAACCCGTTCCGTTATCCGCTTTTTAAAAAAACCGGCCGAAAGAGGTTGACAAAAGGGCTTAGGGCGTTATATTATTAGGTCATGTTACAAATTTCACAAAGTCTGATGGCTGAATTTTTGACTGCTGAATTTTGGAGGAGATATGCCCATAGTTGATTCTAAAACTGGTAAGATCAGGAAGAACTACAATGTGGAGGAATTGGTTGAAGCCGCGAACCTGATGCGCGGATATAATATGGTCTCTCTTTGTGCTGCGGGTTCCGGGCATTCCGGGGGTACCATGTCTGTTATGGACCTCACGGCGGCCCTCTACCTGCACGTAGCCAAACATGATCCCAAGGACCCTTTCTGGGACGGCAGAGATAGAATTGTCTGGTCCTCGGGCCACAAAGCTCCCTCTCTTTATTTGGGCTTAGGAATGGCGGGGTACTTTGACATCGAAGAGGTGGTGAAGCTGAGAAAGCTTTACAGTCCATTTCAGGGACATCCGCATTGGCTCAAACTTGCGGGCGTGGAGGCGTCCACCGGATCTCTGGGGCAGGGTTTGAGCATCGCGACAGGGATCGCTCTGGCCGGGAAGTTGGACCACAAAGATTACCAGGTATTTGCCCTCACCGGGGATGGAGAGCACCAGGAGGGACAAATCTGGGAAGCCATCATGGAAGCCGGCAATTTCAAGTTGGATAATTTGACCAACTTGCTGGATAAAAACCGGCTTCAGATAGATGGGTGGGTAAAGGATGTGATGGACATCGAGCCCATTGTGGACAAATACAAGGCTTTCAAGTGGAATGTGATCGAGATCGACGGACACGACATGAAACAGATATTGGATGCGTTTGAACGGGCCAGAGCTCATAAAGGTCAACCCACGGTGATCATCGCCCATACGATCAAGGGAAAAGGGGTTGACTTTATGGAGAATGTGGCTGGCTGGCACGGAAGATCACCCATTTGCGAGCAGATGGAAAGTGCGCTGGAGCAACTGAAACTCGATCAAATACTTGATAAGGATAAATTATTTAAGAAAGCCGATGACTACCAGGCTGAAGCCACCAAGAAGCTCGAAGCCAAGATGCCCAAGTTCAAAAGAGATTATTTCTGGAACAAACAGGACAATATGAAAGTGAAGATGGATCCTACCCGAAAGGGCTTCGGCAGGGCTTTGAACAAGAAGGGAGATGATGAGAGGATCGTGTGTTTGGGCGCAGATATTTCAGGATCCATCGCCATAAGTAATTTTTACAAGGATCACGATCAAAGAAAAAACAGGTTTCTGAGCATGGGCATTGCAGAACAGAGCGGGACCGGGGTGGCGGCAGGATTAGCCAAGGAAGGCAAAATACCCGTCTTCGGAACCTACGGTGTGTTTGCTGCAGGCAGAAACTTGGATCAGCTTCGCACAACGGTCTGTTACGGCAATTTTAACGTTCTCATAGCCGGCGCGCACGGTGGAGTTTCGGTGGGGCCGGATGGAGCCACCCACCAGGCTTTGGAGGATCTGTTCCAGATCTGCGGACTTCCCAACATGCATGTGCTGGTGCCATGCGATTCCATTGAAACCGAGAAGGCCACGGAGTATTTGCTGTTCGAGATTAAAGGCCCCAAGTACGTTAGATTTGCACGGGAGGCTACGCCCATAGTGACGACTGACAACACTCCCTTCAAGTTCGGTGAAGCGAACGTCTACAGGTACAGAGGGGAAAAGGAGAATTTCATAGACGCCTTTGAAGTCAAATTGGCGTCTGAATATGTCTCCGAAAATGAAGATTTGACTATCGTTGCCTGTGGTCCCGAGGTTCCTGAGGCTATGCGGGCTGCCTGGATTCTAAAAGAGGATTTCGGAATCGAAACCAGGATAATAAACATTCATACCCTAAAACCCCTGGACAAGAAAACCATCATCAAGGCTGCAGAAGATACCGGAATAATGGTCACCGCGGAGGAGCATCAAGTTGGCGGGTTTGGCAACTTAATCAGTGCGGCTGTCTCTCAAGCTACCCAGCTATACAAGAAACCCATGCTTTTCGGAATGATCGGGGTCAAAGACAGGTTCGGTGAATCGGGTGCGCCCTGGGAGCTGATCAAGGAATTCGAGGTTTCCGCCGAACATATCGCCCAAAAGGCAAAAGAGCTTTTTGACATGAAAAAGAAAGGATAAAAAATTACAGATGACGAATGATTCCCCTGCTGGGACAGGGGTTGCAGCCCTGTCCCTAAATATGGCGGATAGGGGTACAACCCCCATCCGAAAGGAGGAATGGAAAAACTCGTCACTGGTCATTCGTCATTAATCATTTGTAGTTCTGGAGGATTATCATGAGATTAGCAGGCAGGATGTCACGACTGGGAACTGAAACCGCCTTTGAGGTTCTGGCCAGAGCCAAGAGACTGGAGGCAAAGGGGAAGGAAGTAATTCACTTAGAGATCGGGGAACCGGATTTCGATACTCCCAAGAATATCGTTGATGCCGGAATAAAAGCGCTCAAAGAAGGATATACGCATTATGGACCATCGGCTGGATCACCTGAGTTCAGAGAGGTGATTGCCAAATATATATCCAAGACCAGAGGGATAAACGTGAATCCGGATCAGGTGGTGGTCACTCCAGGCGGCAAGCCCATCATATTCTTCTCCATTTTCGCTCTGATTGATACCGGAGATGAAGTAATCTATCCTAATCCGGGTTATCCCATATATGAGTCGGTGATAAATTTCATTGGAGGTAAAGCCGTTCCTATTCAATTGAGGGAACAGAACGATTTTCGCTTCGACACGGACGAACTGAAAAAGCTGGTCACGGACAGGACCAAAATGATCATCATCAATTCTCCCCAAAATCCCACGGGAGGGATATTAACCAAAGATGATCTTAAGGTAATCGCCGACATTGCTCTTTCAAGGGACATCATGGTCCTGGCGGATGAGATATACAGTCGCATAATCTATGAGGGAGAACATCACAGCATCTCCTCGATCCCCGGAATGCAGGAGAAAACCATAATTCTGGATGGTATGTCCAAGACTTATGCCATGACTGGATGGAGACTGGGATACGGCGTGATGAGAGAGGACCTGGCGGTTTTGATTGCCAAGTTGCAGACCAACTCCAATTCTTGTACTGCCAGCTTCACCCAACGGGCAGGGATCGAATGTCTTACCGGCCCGCAGAATGAGGTAGAGAGGATGGACTCCGAGTTCAAGAAAAGAAGAGATGTGATTGTGGAGGGTTTGAACTCCATTCCCCGGATAAGCTGCAAGACTCCCCTGGGAGCATTCTATGTATTCCCCAATATAAAACAGATAGGCTGGCCTGCCAAAAAGCTTGCCGATCATCTGCTGGAAGAAGCAGGCGTGGCAGTCCTTGCGGGAACCTCCTTTGGAGAGTACGGAGAAGGCTACCTCAGATTCTCCTATGCCAATTCGGTGGAGAACTTAAAGAAGGGATTAGAGAAAACAGAAAAATCGCTGTCCAAGATATAAATGGCTAATGAAGAATGACGAATAAGGAATTCGTTATCCATCATACGTCATCAGTCATCTTTCTTTCCCTGGGGCCATCGTACTCGTAGTTCCAGTCACCCAGCTTCCGCATGGGCCTTTCTCTGGTCAGCTCTTCATAAACATGAGCGACCAGTCCCGGAACCCGGGAGATAAGGAAAAATCCTTTGCCCAGTCTCCAGTCGAATCCCATGTCGGAGACGACCGCGGCGATTGCTCCATCCACATTGATGGGAAGCTTTCTGCCAAAGGAGCTTGCCAGCTCCCCTTCAATTGCCTGAGCTAACTCCATGTGTTTTCCGGAAAAATCCAAGTCCCCGGCGATCTGAAAGAGCTTGACCGTTCTGGGGTCGGTCTCGTGCAGGCGATGGCCGAATCCGGGAATCCTTCTTCTTCGGTATATGAAGTCCGAGACCAGCTCTTTGGCAAGCGATGAGACCTCGTCTGGTCTTCTGGCCCAGTCCTGCAGTATTCTGGCACATCTTTCTATGGCTCCACCATGCACGTCACCGATGGTCAGAATTCCACCCGCCACCGCAGAATTCAACGGGTTTCCTCCGGACTGAACCGTGCGAGCCGAGAGCACCGATGGCGGTGTAACGCCATGATCTATGCCGGAGATCAGAATGGCCCTCATCATCTCGGATTCCGCTTTGGTGGGAAGCTCTCCTTTTAGAATGAGAAACACGGCAGCGCTGAAGGAGAGCTTTTCCATCATCTCCCGAATGTCATAGCCCCTTATCCTTATCTCTCCCCTTTTGATCTCGGTTATTGCGGTCTTCCATTTGTCTTCAGCCATTTTCTTCCTCCGCTTGAGTCAAAATTGAGAATGACTTAAAAAATAAAGTCAGAAATCAAAGAAGTCAATATGCAATCGGTCTTTTCAAGTAATACCAAGTTCTATCTAAGTGGATTTTGAGTTAAAGCTACCACTCTGGTAAGCTGGACGCGCGTTGGGCATTCTTGGGACTTGCTCTCGACTTGGCGGGTGGATAGGGAATCCAGGAGAGATTGCCATTGAGCTTGTGTACGCTACGACGTCTCATCGGTCGGCCACAGAAGATGAGCTAAGAACCTTCACCACTCTTTATCTTTCCCGGGAAGATTGAAGCGATATCTGACTTATGCCTCAGAAGCCTTCATTTGAATCTCAACTCCACCCCTTGTGTCTCCCAGCGGGAACGCACGCTGATCGTATCCGCGAGGAAGGTGAAGGGTTCGGACGACGTGAAAGGCTTGGGGTTTCCTATGGTCAAATCGCCATCGCCATTCAAATCGGCATAGGCCCCGATCATGTACTTTCCGGGAAGTATATTTCCAAACAGAAACGGACCAGGCTGGGGCAAAGATTTCTGATACTTTTTTGTTGGCTTTTCAATCAGGGAAAGGGTTACCACTATGTCTTTCAGCGCAGTTTCCCTTGAAATTCGAATATTTCCTTCAGGACGAGCCTTCCCTTCGGTCTGAGACCTCAGGGTCGAAGACAGAACGAGCCCTGAAACCGAGCCCAGAGTGTCAGGATTCAGAGTAACAAAGGTCAAAGAAAAAACCGAATCGGTCATGGGGTTTCCGAAGAGATCACGGACGTTTTCGCTTCGAAGCTCGACCTGATACTTCATCCTGCCCATAAGAAGAGTGTCCGGAGAAAAGACAAAAGCATTCAGATTCTCCCATTTGCTTTTTCCTGACACCGGAATCCCACTTGAGTCGGAAAGAGAAAAGCTGGATTCCACCAACGGATGGTCCGGGGGTTCGTCGAACATTAGTTCAATCTTGGTATCCTGTGTTACATTGGACTCGCCCTTTTTAGGCGAGGTCGAAATCACTTCAGGTCCGGCGGTATCGTATGCCGCTGAGCCGACAAATAGACAAGCGTTTGTCGCTGTATCCAAGGGATTACCCGATTCATCTTCCAGATTAAGGGCTTCTACCCCGTATTTTTCCTCAGGAATCATCTGTCCCGTTAGGATGAAAATGTTTTGCGCGCCGCTTTGTGTGAAGAAAACCTCATCCACCTCCAAAGACTCGGATACAGCAACAGATTGGATTCTGAAATTGCCCGGATTCAAAACAGACTCTTCCCTCAACCTTTCATCAAAATCCAGTCTCACTAAATTCTTGTTCAAAGCCTGGCAATTAAGTAGGCTGGGTCTGGTGGTGTCTCTCAACGCCAGAATGAAGTCAACATGATCTTCCGAAACATCAGGTAGAGTCAACTCGACGTCCTGTGTGCTCACGCCGATGGCTTCCCTATCCGCATCCCAAACCTGGTCCCGATTCAGATCTTGTACTGCAAAAAGTCGATATTCCCCTATACTTAGACTTCTGAAGACGTATTTACCTTCCACGTCACTTTGAGTAATGTACTCAGGTTTATCCTTTTGGGGGTCTGCCTCGACGGCATCAGAAAAGAGATAAGCCCATACGCTCACCTCGGCTTCCGTTTCAAACGCACTTGTGGTAAGCGACTTGTCCTGAGCAAAGCCGAAGGAAGTCGAACCATCTCTCTGCCTGGTCCAGACCTCTCCTGAGATCGTACCGGAATCCAAAGCAGACCCGGTGGAGAAGGCAAAGGTATAAGATTTCGACAGATGGTTTCTTCTCAAATCCTGTGCACCTGTGCCAACGGTTACCACATAAGTCTTGCTCTTGACAAGTGGTTCTGGGGGAGAGAGGATAATTCTCCTGCCCTTCCATTTGTAATCAAAAGGCTCTTTGGGAAAAGGTGATATGAAGATCGATTCCTCGGTGGGCTTGTTCGACATTCTTTCGCTGAATGTGATCTCGATCTTCGAATTCAAATCAACCTGGGTGGAATTAGGCTGCGGTGAGACCGAAACTACCTCAGGCGGAGCCGTATCCATCGCACCTCCCGGCGGCATCCCCTCCTTGGCGCAATGAAAGAAAAGCAAGAGAAGGGTAACTAGGACAATGGTTGGTTTTTGATCTGCTCCCTTACGCATTTTGAACCAAGAGTCTAGATTGAACCACCTGTTATATACAGTTTGAAAGAGCACACCCAGGATCAAAAGGCGGGATTCCGGGGGCCCACTAGGAGGCGACCCAGATTGTACGCAGCCGCACAGAACGCAGCCACTATACGTATTTCCTGAACACCTTTTGTTCGTATGGGGATAATTTGTTGATGAGATTTGGGTTTCGTTGAAACGTATCTCTGATCTCACGCAATGATTCACAGTGGGTAAACTTATCGGCGATCTTCCCTATTATGTCATTCGGAACACCCGCTTCTTTCAACGCGATCTCGTGGTTTTTGACATAGCCAAATTCAAGTTTGGTGACTAAATACTTCAAGTTCAGTTCATCTTGAAAATAAACGAAATTGAAGAGATTTTCGAAAGCACACAAATATCTCGGTAAGGCGAATTCGAAATAATGAGAAATCAACTTGAAGGCATGACGAACTTTCGTATCTGTTTCCAAACCTGTTTGTTTGGCTATTAGTTCTTTTAAGCTGGGATTCTCGTAAACGTAGAACTTTGTTAACGATTTAAGAATGGGGAAGTAGAACTTCTTGTCTTCCTTATCTTGTTTATTAAAGAGAAAAGTATGGCAGAGATCAAGAATTAAGTCTAATTGATCGGCTTTCGGCAAATTAGAGGAGAAGAGAATATCATTGCACTGTGAATCTTCTTTTCTAAGATGATTCACTAGACTTATTTGTTGGTTAATTGGTATGTACTTATTGGACTTGACAAGTTCTAAAGGTATCTTGCTGGCTCTCAGATTGTTTTCAATTTCCTTTCGTTGGACTAAATTGCTACGTGATAAGTCCTGAATATCTACCTGTATGTTTTCCTCCGATTCTAGCAGATCATCGTCATAATATCTAAACTCGACTTCTTCCTTGTCAGCTTCAGGCACCAAGGACACCAGGGTAATAACATTTCCTATGAAGTGCTCCAGAAAGCGGCCTGCTCTCCCTTTAATGTTCTTCACATCAAAGCCGCTCAGTTCTGCTGTTCCTTTTACATTATCATAAATGATGACATTCTTCGCGGTGGTGTTTACTCCCTCCGTTAAAGTTGGACTGCAGACAATAATCTCAATCAGCCCCTCATTGAACGAATCAACTATCTCTGCTTGAATGTACTTGGGAATCGCGCTGTGGTGGAAAGCGATTCGCTTCTGCAGACATTGAACCAGTGACCAGTCTTCCGCAACGCTGTCTCTAATGTAATGTATCAAATCATTGTGGGTGACTTGTTCCACCTCCTCAGCCAGATATTTTGCTCTGCTCTCGACGCTCCGGATGTTCCCAACGTACACGAGTGTTTGCCCCCTGCACGCCGACACTATATCCCTGAGATTAATATCTCTGCTTTTTCTTTTCACGAACCGCTCTTGACCAATATTGTATTCCTCATTGGCCTTAATCTTACTTAGGTCAAGGGTGTCTCTTTGAACGACCTCTGAGCTGAATTTCTTGAACTTTGCCTTAGTCTTCTCAAGAAACCGACTACTGAAATCCTCGAAGTATGGACCGATCAAGTAAAAGTCACAGTTTTGTTTAGACAATCCATAGAGACAATGAGTGAATACTTGTTTTCTATCTGGATCATCTTGTATCTTATAGATCTCGTCCATGACGAAAAAATCGATGCTGATGCCTGTGGCCTGATCCAGCAAGAGGTCCATTTTTTCCGGCGTGAGGATAAATATGTTCCCGGAGTCCCCAAATGTTGTGTTCAGGAATGTCAGAGAATTGATTAGATTATATTTCGACAGCGCCTTGATTTTCCTGAATCTTCCGAAAGTCTCGTTGAGCAATGCTATTGTGGGCTGAACAATTGCAATGTTGTTATAATTACTGTGTAGGATTATCTCTTCAATTATTCTTGATTTGCCAAAGGATGTCGGCGCGCTGACGACCAGCTTCCTGTGCTTCTTAAATAGGTCAAACAACTCCTTTTGATCCTTCGTCAAGATGGTTTCTGTACCCAGTGTGTAGTACGATTGAGCGAACAGATCAAAAAGGCCCATCTTGACGGCTTCGAAGAAGGCGGTGTGCTTTCTGCTAAGCATGGTATTATACAGGAATATCCTTGAGGCAACAATACAGTCATACAATGGTTGCCTAATAAAGGTGTCGCTCGGCAACTTCTCCGCGACGTGGCAAATGACAGAGAGCCCCAAATTGTACAGGTCGGATTGACGTGAGTTTTCGCTTAACAGATTATGGGTTCTTTCAAGCAATTCCTTATACTCCGAAAACTGGAGAGATTTGTCACTCCTCAATGTGTGTAGCAATTCGCTTGCTCTTTGGATATTCGGGCTTTTGGCAAAAACATACATTATCTTGACGCTTGCTCCATTTCTTCCAGTGTTTGTTTTGCTTTGCTAACACATTCAAAAGGAAAAAGCAAAAAAAGCAGTTCGAAGTTGGTTTTGATATCAACTTGCTTTGCTTCGATCTTCTCGTAAAATCGCGCAATCTCTTTTCGCAACTCTTGGCGGAAGATGTTACCTATTGACGTGTTGTTTTTTATGCAAGGGCTATCGTAGGTGATTAGAACTGGAATTCTGAATCTAATCCTGTCCAAAGACTTGCCGCTGAGTGCCTTCTCGAGTTTTTCTATCTCATCAAAATGTTGGTTAAGTTCTATGTTATTAGCAAGTATGCTGATCTCATCTTTCATAAAATCAAAAGCACAATGCTCTTCAATGGACTGAATCGCATCCCGAATAGCTGTATAGAAAGATTTATGAAACTTCGCTTCGCCAAGCCACAAACAAGCCTCATCATTTTCAATGGTGAAATGTGCACAGTCGAATCCTTTAACCTGATCTTTCATTGAAGTTCTAAGCCTAACCTTGGTAACGAACTTTTTCGTGGGGAAAAACACAACAAGTATAAGAAATAGAAGCAGCTCTCCATAATCGCCCTTTTTTTCTTTCCTCGCTCTGGAGATTCTGTTCCAGGCTATCCTGAGCATCTCACCTATGTCTTCGGATTCTTTTAATCCTTTCATTTCTTCGGGTGTTAGGGCGAAGTGAACGATTGAATCCCTCATTATTTTTGTTAACTCTACCTGACGGTACACACCCTCCTCGTAGTCAAGGTGAAACGACTCCTTATGGTATTTCCTTTGTGTATAGGTAACAGAAAACCTGAACACCAGATTCTTGACTCTGTTTTCTAGAATCCGCATCGTTTGCTTCTCAATTGGTTCTTTTGTATCTATACCGTTATGGCCTCCCGAAGGACAGAGAAATCCGGCTTTTGTTAGTCCCCGAAATCGCTCAGGTATGATGTTACAAGCACTTATGCTGGGCGTTCTTGCCGACCGTTCGGGCACGGCGCCCAATCAACTCCAGCGCGAAAAAACCACTATGTCACTTCGCATTTTGGAATTTCTCTTTCAACTTCGCATCACCCGGATCCAGTTTCAGCGCTTTTTCCCACGCCTTTTTTGCCTTCTTTGTTTCCCCCAGTGCGTTGTAAATATCTCCCAGATGCTCGTGAATCACGGGATCATCCGCCACCATCCCCAGGGCTTTCTTGATCTGAAACTCCGCCTCCTTCACCCGTCCCATTCTATACAAAACCCAGCCGTAGCTGTCTATGTAAGCTGCATTGTCCGGCTCAAGTTCCAGTGCAGTTTTTATCATGTTCAAAGATTCCTCCAGCCTGATTCCCTTATCCGCCAGCATGTAGCCAAGATAGTTCAGGGCAGAGGCGTCGGTGGAATCCAGTTGAAGCAGCCGTTCGAAGATGGCCACCGCATGATCAAACTCCCCCTTCTGTTCGTATGCCGACCCTAAAGCGAAAAGCAGATGGGTGTCATGCGGAACCTTGTCTAAGGCTTTCTGGAGCATAACAATGGCCGAATCGAATTGTCCTTCCTCGGCATACAAAGAACCCAAGAGATACTGGATAGTCGTCTTATCATTAACCTTTTCCAATGCTTCATTATAAACGGAAATAGCTTTCTCGGTGCTATCCTGACGAACGTAGACCCAGGCTAAGTCTAACCAGCCATCCGGAACCGAATCCTGCAAAGAGACAGTTATTTCAAATTCCTTTTTTGCTTTCTCAAAATCCGCCTTTTGCAGGGCAATTTTCCCCAGGTAGTAATGGACTGCGGGATCGTCCGGATTCGATTGGCTATACAAAGTGAACAGACTTTCCGCCTTCTCATACTCTTCCTGTGAAAAATAGAGAGATCCCATTCTCTTCTTCAGTTCTATGTCGTCAGGGTTTAAGTCAAACAAAAGTTCTGCCTCTTCGGTGGCCTCCTTTACTCTGTTGGCTCTGAGATACAGGGATATCAGTTGGTTTCTGAGGTTCTGGTTGGCAGGGGCAAGCTTCAGAAGCTTCCGGCAGGCTTCAATGGCCTTGTCCAGCTCTCCTTTGGCTTCGTAGCTGGCTCCCAGGCCGGAGAGAGCCTTTGTGTCATCCGGGTTCAAATCCAATACTTTCTGATACTCTTTGATGGCCTCGTTATAATCCTTTGTCTGAAACAGAAGCGTAGCCAACCGCAGGTGAACCGAAGCCGAGAAGGAGGTCAGAGACGCAACTCTTCGCCAGGCAGCAATCGACTTGGGCAATTCATTCCTTTCCTGCCAGATCGTTGCTAACTGCCAGAATGACCTGAAATCCGTCGAATCCAATTTGGCCGCTTCCTGGTAAGCCAAAACAGCGCTATCCGGATCACCTGTAAATCGGTAACAATCTCCCAGGAGCCTGTAAGCCTCATTATTCTTGGGCTCGATTCCCGAAAGCTCCACCTTGGCGGAGTCGATCTTCTTCACCATGAAATAGGTTCTGGCAAGGGCCAGCCTGATCTCCGGGATGTTCGGCTCCAGGTCCCTGGCTTTCTGGTATTCGCTTATGGCTTTCTCAATATCCCCGTGGAGTTCCAACAAATCGCCATTCACGAAATGCTGGAAGGCTTCATGACTCCTGCCTTTCTGAGCCTCCTCCTCTTCTGCTTCTGATTCAGCAAGGTTGGACAACAGACCGCAGATCAGAAGAGAACAGCAAAGAAGAAGGAGCAAGTTTTTCATCATATTTTTTCCTCACAAAGAGTTGCTCTGATTTCTTACTCTCAAGTAAATCTACGCTTTCTTTACGAAAATACAAGCGAAAATGGCTCGATAAGTTTTTTATCGACGAATAAAGCCAAGATTCTTCTTGACTAGATATATCCGAAGTGTTAGCTTTTTGAGAAGTCTGAATATTAATTTGAAGTCGACCCTATTATATGTCTACGATCAATCAGCTTATCAGCACTTACTTCACCCCATTCCATCCGGATGCTGGAGAATCCATTTTAGAGCTGAAAATCTGAAAATGCGTTTGATGAAGGCAAAAAGGAGGTGCGATGGCAGAAAATAATGAGGGCAAGAACTCTAATAAAAAGAATCAATTCGAGCCTTACGTAAAACCTGCCCAGAAGATGGCAGAGGTGACCGTACAGGCAATCATTCTGGGAATTCTTCTCTCCATCGTTTTCGGAGTGGCGAACGCGTACCTGGGTTTGAAAGTGGGCATGACCGTTTCGGCTTCGATTCCGGCGGCGGTCATCTCCATGGCGGTGCTCAGGGGAATCTTGAAGAGGGGCACCGTCCTGGAAAACAACATCGTTCAAACCATTGGTTCCACCGGTGAATCGCTGGCCGCCGGAGTGATCTTCACCATACCGGCTTTTTTCATCTGGAACCAGACGATTCCTGGTTTTTCACATGAAATCTCGAATCTGGATATCGTTTTCCTCTCCCTGCTGGGAGGGGCTCTGGGCATACTTTTCATGATACCTTTGAGAAGGTATCTGGTAGAGAGGGAACACGGAAAATTGAGATTCCCCGAGGGGACGGCCTGTGCAGAAATCATCAAAGCCGGGGATGAGGGAGGAGGAAAGGCAAAAACCGTCTTCCTGGGCTTGGGGCTGTCCGCTCTATACAAATTACTGCTGTCCGGCTTCAGACTGTGGCCGGAGAACCCCAATACCGACATCAAGTTTTTCAAAGGAGCAAACATCGGTATAGATGCAACTCCGGCCCTTCTTGGGGTAGGATATATCATCGGGCCGCGTATAGCCGCCCTCATGATGGGC
>Ga0315539_1000794_pt1 | contig 23624 bp, 22 predicted proteins | sample SalMarSW160150MG_FD_203097 | JGI IMG/M metagenome (GOLD analysis project Ga0315539, IMG submission 203097) | Salt marsh sediment microbial communities from the Plum Island Ecosystem LTER, Massachusetts, United States - Salt Marsh Sediment SW1601-150 ... | reverse complement strand
GTGTTCTAATAGAACAACTTAATATCGTGGGCAAACGCTCAGGCGAAGGCTTTGTGGCTCACAAGGCTAAACTGGTAAACGCCCTGTCCAGAACATTAGCCGATAGGCTATTGCTTATGGACTTCACTATGGGGCGGAAAGGCTTGCTAGGCTACATTAAGGCTCTTAGCGGAAGCAATATCGTTAAGATAGTGCCTTCCACTAACGGCAGTGCTAGCGAGGCGCAGGCTGCTGCTAAAAGGCTGAAAGTAGTGTGCGGAGCTACTACCAGCTACCTTGAGGACATGGCTTGGATTGGCGATAAGACGCCATTCGCACTTGCGGAAGTTAGAGTATGTCCAGATAACAGCGTCAAGCCTAATCTCGGAAGCCTAGAGCTATCAGAGGCAATCAACAGAGTGCTTCCCTTCACCGCTAAGGATGAGAAAAGACCAGTTCTCCAATGCGTTCTCTTTAGGGCGAAGGAAGGCAAGCTGTCTTTGGTTGCCAGCGATGGCTATAGACTGGCGACTGTTACACTGGATTACGACGATGGCGAGGGCGACGTGCTTGTCCACAAAGACGAGCTAAGAGGCATAGCCAATGCCTTATGCAAAGCAAAGAGGGTAAGGCTAGGCTTTGAGGCAAGCGGTGATACTCTTGACGGCATGAGCTTAGTAATTGACACCGAAGCGATACGCTATCAATGGCGTGGCGCTGAGGGGCAATTTCCTGAATATCAAAAGGTTATACCGACGGAGTTTAACACCGTAGCGCACTTTGACACCATCGAGGCTGTCAAAGCTGTTAATTCCTTCAAAGCCTTGTCGAGCAATCCCAAAGACTATCCCATAGACCTTGCCATTGGCGAAGGCAAGATTGTTATGGCTAATCCTGATGAAAAGGGAGAAGCCATAATCCCTGCTGACACTGATGGACAGGGTTCTGTGAGGGTAGATGGGAGATACTTAGCCGAAGCTCTCAAGGCTTGCGGTGGTATGGTGGACTTTAAGCTCGTCAATGCCTATACCTCAATGCTCTTTGTCAATGACGGCTATCAAGTGCTGGTAATGCCCTTGATGACTCCAAAGGCAAAGGAAGCGATGGAGCAAGCACGCCAAACCGAAGCACCAGTCGAAGCCGAAGCGCCAGTCGAAGCCGAAGCACCAGTCAAAGCCAAAGCCGATAAGCGGAAGCGTAGCCGAAAGGCTAAAGAACTCGTAGCAGTAGCCTAGAGCGTTTGACCGAGAACAACCACGCACAAAGGGGCGGCGGTAGCCGCCTTTTTGTGCTTTTTTTGTAGGGGTATTCCTGCCCTGTGTGGCGTGGAATACCCCTTTTTTGTGTGTGGCGTGGGCAAGAAAGGGGGAAAAGTGATTTGCGCCTTCTGTGGAAAAAGCGTGGCTGGTCTGATAGCCCTGCGTGTTTATACTCGGCAAGGCATTCAGGTCTGCAACGAGTGCTACCAAGCGATAAACAGCCATCGCCACAAACCATACTCAAAGGTCATGGACAAATTAGCCTTAGTTGAAGCTGGCTACAGAGTTAATCGTAAATTGGCAGCACTATCAAGAAGCACATAGCAGACAAAAAGCTAAATACAGCCCGACCTCGGCAGTCGGGATAGGGATACTTTTGCCTGGAAAGGGGGTGAGATATGAAGCCAGTATTTGTTCTAACCGAAGCCGATGTCCTGCAAGTCGCTGGGCGGAAATTTGGTGTTAACGAGCTAACCGAAGAACAGATGCGCTAGGTTAAGAAGGGCATCGAGTTTGGCTTGGAGTGCTGGGAAGAGGTAGTAACTGCAGCTTTACAAGAAGTGCTTGATAAAAAACCCAGTGCCTAACCCGATAAGGGCAATCGGGATAGGGGTAATCTTGCCCGGAAAGGAGGTAATACCTATGCCTATAAAGTGGAGTGCCATGCAGTTGATGGAGGCAGCCGATATGATTGAAAAGCATGTCAATGCGGCTGTCGAGCCTCTGGAATGTGCCAGGGAAGTCGCCAAAGCAGCTCTGGAAATATCTAATCTTCCTGGATATGTGGAGCAGCGCATCGCTGGATTATTGGGCGAGATAGGGCGGGCAATCGGCGGCACCCCTGCTGAGCCGGTGGGTAGGCTCAAAGCTAGGCTAGAGTCAATACGAGACTCCGTGCCGAAAGACGACCTAGAGGCAGAAAAGAAGACAAGCTCATATGGCGATAAAGTGAGCTTAGTCTAAAAGTCGATACCGAATAGGGAAACTATTGCCCAGAATCTGAAGGAAAGGAGGTGAACAAATGCCCACCCAGCTTAGCATCTTTGAAGAAGCTGGGGTAGAGGTCACACAACCAGAGCCGAAAACAGCAGTCAGGCTGGGCACTCGAGAACGTCATGTTAACCTGGCCAAAAAGAGACGTGAAGCCTTGAAAGAGTTCATAGGTGTCCTCGCCGAGCTCGAGGGTAAAGATGTCTATATCGGGGCTTATGGCGGGCATGGCTCTCACTACTGGGTAGATGACCTGAAACTAGGCCGCATGACAGTGGAAAGTGTATTTGGCGATAAGGAAGTGCCAGCCGTCATTGTGCTAAGAGGTAGTCGGGGATCCTCGGTGCGCATCTTCACCGACAGGGTTTATGCACTGCGGCGCCAGGAATACTTCGGCTATACCCTGTGGCTGCTGGACTTCTGGAACGGCTTTGGAGAATATCCTATTGACCCCTACCACCCACTAGGCTGCGATAGCCTGCACATTAAACAATTTAATAACTAGAGGGGCTGTACCCCTCATCCGATAGGGCTACTATTGCCCAAAAAGGGGGTGATAATCTGACAACCGAAGTTAAAATTGAAAAGGGCATCTCCGACCTCGTTGGTGCTCTAACAGACCCTATTATTGTCTTTCCCGGGGGATGGGGCGATACTATTCCTGATTGGCTGAAAAATGCCATTACCCTGGAGAGATTGGTGATGAACATGAAGGCACTCAAGGGAGAGGAGATGACAGGCACAGACGCCGAAGCCTGCGCCTATCTCTATACCGCTTGCCTCACCCAGCCGATAGGCAGCGACTGGACACAGATTTATCTATACGTCGCCAACCAAGTCTATAGTCGCCACCGCACCCAAGAAAGCGGCGTCCAGTTTCCCAAGGATATCCAGGTCAGGTCACTGAGCGACTACCAGATGGCAGAGTTACATCGACTGAAAGAGTGGATTTACGAGAAACGGACTCAGGCAAAGCAGGAGAGAGACAGAGCTGAGAGGCAGAAGAAGCGAGAGGAAGAGGCAACGAAGAGGAGTATAGAGCGTCCAGCCTTATTCGAATTCTAATATTTCTCAAATCAAGCAGGGTCGGGGTTAACTCCTCGACTCTGTTTTTTTGCCTCTGAAGGCACATTTCATGTCAAATGTTCGGTTTCGGTATTTTAGCTGTAATGGCTATTGACACCGTGGCAGTAAATAGCCTACTATCTGTCCCAAAAAGAGGAGGGTCAAATGCAAGCATACTGTATGAAGTGCCGTGCCAAAAGGGAAATGAAGGACGCTAAAAGGATAACCATGAAAAATGGCAAGCCGGCAACCCAGGGCGTGTGCCCTGTGTGCGGAACCAAGATGTTCAGAATTGGCAAGTAGACTTGCTCCTTACAGAGCCTAACAGAACTCAAGAGGGCTGGATTTTCCTGATGGGATCTCCAGCCCTTCTATTTTATTCTATGAATCACACTTAACAAGTAAATGTTTGGTCACAAGAGCAAGTATGTAAGAGGACCTTAATTTAGCTTAAATTCGATTTAGCATGTTTTGAATGAATCGTGATTAAAGCAACGTAGGACTGCACAAATTGGAGGAAGCTATTGTTGGGTCATGTTGATTTGTTGTAGACAAATAGCATCTGTTATGATACAAACAGTACAGGTCGGCAAGGTTTCCATGAGATAATCAGGAGAGGCTAAGCATGACGACAAATCTAGAGCGCGACACTTTAATTTTAAGATCGTGGTCCATGCTGCACCGAGTCCGTGACGTGCTTATGAGGTGTGAGGATGAAAGATTTGGTCAATATGGGCTTACTTCGGAGCAGTACGCAGTGCTTGCAACTGTGAAATATGAAAATGGTTCTGCAAGGCTAGTAGATATGGCTCGGTGGTTAGCACGTAGCCCGAACAGCGTAAGTATGATAGTCGACCGCATGGTCAAAGCTGGTCTGCTCAGAAGGGTAAGAGGCAGGAGAGACCGCAGGGAAGTACGTGTAATGCTCACCAGCAAGGCGGAGGACGCTCTTAAACCAGCAACTGTGGCAGGCCTGGAGTTTATCAAAAAACTCATGTCGCCATTATCAGATGAGAACTTGAGTACCCTTGTCAGGCTACTCGAGACGGTAAGACACGAGGCACTTGTGTATATGAATCAGGAAGTGTCTATAGAGGAAATGAGGGGATATGATATCACGAGTCAAGCTGATTTAATGAAACGGCTGAAGCAGTACACTTTGCCCTCCACTCCTGAAGCCAAACGTCGGGGTAGTGAGAAGAGAAAGACCGTATGATTAGGATAGTTAGCCTTCCTTATGCTAGCTGGCGTAGAGCAGCTCGGCAGCGTCCACAGTAATCCCGTTAGGAAGAAACATGCTGCCTGTCTGAGCCTATAGCTAAGACACCTTAGCCACAGCCAAAGGTCGCCTGGATTTCTATTAGTGCACCAAAGTCAGCGTGGGGCAACGATGGTCAGGCATAGCACACGAAACGGTGGTTTACGTAGTGAGGTAACAAAACAGGCTTTTGTTACCTAAGTTGGGCTAAATAGACCGTTGGAATAGTTTTGAACTAGCAAAATAGACCAAATCTACTTGGTGCACTTTTTCAATAGCCAAGCGCAACATATCCAACGTAGCTAGTTTAAGGTTTGCTAGTTCTTCGTCTAACTAGGAAACCAATAGACCCACCAATCAATGCGACCGCAGCAAATAATGCCACCTATCAGCCGCCAGTCGGCCCCGTGCTGTATCATAATCGTAATTGACAGGGGTTTCGTGGCGCTTGCCACATTATCGCTCACCTGGACAGTGAAGTTGAATATGCCGCAGCTTGCTGGTGTCCCAGAGATAACACCCGTTGATGAATTGAGGGATAATGTTTCAAGACTCAAACCTTATCTCCCATATACACCTTTGCAGGGGAGGGAGAATTATAAGGATTCCTGTGGTCAACCATGGATTGTATCCGATCATTTCCGTTACATCGCGGCGGGTAGCAACAGTGCGATTTGTGGGAAGACGGTAATGAGAACTACACAAATAATTATCGCCACGCAGAACGGCCACACACCTCGGAATATGGTACCGACCGGAACACCACTGAAGGCACTGAGGAGATAGACACTCATACCTACAGGTGGAGTAATCTCCCCCAGCATTATAAGCATCACAACTTGCACTCCAAACCATATCGGGTCAAACCCCAAGGCGGTAATCACCGGGAAGAGAATAGGAATAGTGAGAAGAACAGAGGCAATAACGTCTGTGAACATACCAAGAATGACGTAGAGAAGTACAATAGCTAGAAAAATTACCACTGGCGGCACCGTAAGCTGGCCAATAACTGCAACCAGTAAAAAAGGAACTTTGCTTATGGCCATAAACCTCATGAAAATAGAGACCCCCATCATGAGGATCAAGACCATAGCGGTCATCAGGCCTGTGTCCACAAGAGAGTCACGAAAGTCCTTGACGTTAAGCCGCCGCATGACGATAGAAATAAAGATAGCCCCACCAGCCCCAACTGCCCCCCCTTCGGTGGGGGTAAAAACACCTCTGTAGATACCACCCAGGACTATCAAAAACAGAACCACTGTCGCCGCCACCCCCTTCAGCGATACTATCTTCTCCTTGAAGCTCGACTTCATTCCGGCTGGCCCTGCCTGCGGGCGAAACTTGGTAACAACATATATGGCACCCATGAGCAGGGCACTGAGAAGTATCCCCGGCAGTATGCCAGCTATAAACAGTTTGCCGATAGATACTTCAGTTACAATACCGTACAGGATGAAGGCCACACTGGGGGGAATGAGGTAGGCCAGGGTACTGCCACAAGCAATACAACCGGTAGCCAGCGGCTCGTCATATCCATACTTCCTCATTTCTGGGAGGGCTATTTTGCTCATGGTAATTAATGCCGCCGTATTAGCGCCAGTGATAGCACCAAGAAGGGCACAAGCTCCAGTGGTAGCCATAGCCAATCCCCCTCGCGCCTGCCCGACCCACTTATTCAGGGCATTATACAGATCGGTGCCGATGCCCGTTACGGCAATAATATTACCCATGAGTACAAACATGGGTAGTACCGTCAAAGAGTACCTAAAGATGAATACGAACGGCGCTGAACCTGCTGTCTGAAAGGCTACGCCAAAACCCGCGATGTAGGCTATGCCGAAAAAGCCAACAATAGCCATGGCCAGACCAACCCACATCCGAGCAAATATAAGAACCAGCAGAAGAGCTACGCCAATGAAGCCAACGATTTCCGGGCTCATCTTTTGATAGCCTCAGCTACTTTCTGAATCAGAAGGGACACCAAGACCAGACACAACACGGCCCAACCGAGAGCGAATATCCAACGAAATGGATGTATCGGTACTTGTAGTGTAGCGGAAATTACGTGCTTATATTCTAGCACGTAAAGAGCCGAGACAACGCTTCGCCAGGTAATAATAACGGAAACACACAAGCTGGCAATCAAGGTAAGGATGTCAACAATTGCCTGAAGCCTGGGCGAGAAACGATTCAACACTAGGTCTACCTTTATGTGTCTCCCTTGTACGGCACACCATGCCACTCCAAAAACCATGCACACCAACATCAGCGAGGCAATTTCTGCAGTACCTTTTATAGGTCGATTAAGAAAATAACGCCCGAAGACATCGCTGATGATGAGTATCATCATGGGCAGCACTAGAGCGGTACCCACGAAAGACATCGTTTTGCTTATGGAGCTAAGTATTTTCACCTTCACCGCCGCCGGCCTTCCTTATATTCTTCAGCAGAATCTCGTATAAAACCCTCTACGTCGCTGAAGGGAGGGGGTTAGAATGAGGGTTAAATTCCCCTTTCCTGCCCCCCTCCCGTCATTCAAACCTCTTCCGCTCAGGATTGTAACGCTTTCTGCATTCTGCAGTTAGCTATACTCTCCTATCAGCCGCTGTATCTCGTCATATAGTGCTTGCCCCGGTAGCCCTTTGGCTTCAACTTCTGCTATCACATCTTCGTGTATTTCCTCGGCAGCAGCTATCATCAACGCTGTCTCCTCAGGAGGAAAGTCATAATACTCGTGCCCCAGTACATTCGTGGTAAAGTCCAATCCGCCAGCTTGAGCCCCTAGTTCAGCGCCTATTCGCTGTTCGTAATAAAAGTCAGCCAGGTCAGTAAATATCACCTGTATCTCAGCGGGGAGACTATTCCAGCTATCAGGGTTCATGATGACTGGAGCGTAGCCCGCCATTGCGATACCACCAATGTCAGTGTGATATGGCGTCAATTCCACAACGCCAGAGCCAAACATCCATCCAAAACCACCATTGTGTCCTTCAACCATCCCTGTTGACAGAGACGTATATGTATCCTCAAAGGGGACAAATTGCGAAACTGCACCCAAAGAGTCAAAATATGTGGCCATGACTCCATCAGCGATGATCTTCATACCCTCCAGGTCCGCAACAGTCTCTATCAGTTTCGAGGTGTGATGTATGTAGCTGGTAGTTTCTGACGCCATACAGGGGTAGAGCATCTTCGCCCCCTGAAGCTCTGCATTAAGCTCCGGTATCACGCCAGAGTCGAAGATTTCCTCGACGACAGTAGTTGCCACTTGGGAACTAGGAAAACCTAGGAAAGGCAAGTAGAACATTTCCTGTAGAGGCGCTTCACCCGGAGCTGCGGTGGGCCAGTAATCACCCACATCAGCCACGCCAGCCAGCACCGCCGGGAGGACTTCCGTGGCTTCAATTAAAGTCGAGGCGTAGTAGATGGTGAAGTGAACCCTGCCCTCGGTTTCCTCCTCAACCTTCTCTGCCCAGGCGGTGAGAGCCGCACCCGGAGCCGCCTCCACTGGGGTTGTGGTGGCTATCGTAAGTTCAATCACCTCAGGTTCCTCTTCCTCTTCTTCTTCCTGCTGGGCTGGTTCAGTACAGCCGATGATACCAACGCTCAGAGCTAGTGTAATCGCTAACAAGATCATGAATATTTTCCTTGTCACTTTTTTACCTCCTTACTATAATTTGAACTCATATTTTGCCGTCCTCTTCAATCCTTATCACATGATATCACCTCCTTCAAACTTCAAAATATGAAACTGTTTAATTCCATTTTCCGTTTAATTTTGGGCATTTTAGTGGTCGCCTGATTCATCAAGCCTCCCAAATAACTCGGGAAAAACGGAGACCGAAAAGCCGCGGCAAAACCTCCATCTATGAGCATATTATATATAACATATGAATGTTAAGAACCTATTAAGGTTCCGTACTTTATAAACCAGAAACTCGTAGAATGATTCACCTCTTACGACCGGGATTTCTGTTTCTTTCTCCTCCATTTCTCTCCACCAACTTCTGTATTGCTACCCTCTAGGGTTGCGCAGCGCGAGGCTAAAGCCTCACAGTGCATTTTTGAAAACCCTCATCCAATACCTACTCCACTACCTAAAATAAGCAAATAAAGCTATAACCTGCGTTCAGAAGTTGGTTATTTCGGAAGAGTTTGGTTTTTACCCGTACTTTGCGACGCATCACTCACCCCAAAGAAGCTGGCTATTTTGGGAGAGTTTATCTTGTTTCCTCTAAACAATATATCACCAGCCCACACACATGTCAAACCTATATCAGTCCTACGCCTATGACTATGGAAACCGATTTGCGGGGGACCATTATTTCTGAGGAAGTGAGGCTCACCGCGATTTCTTCTGCCGGTAACAGTTTAAGCAATTGCCACTGCCTACTAATCGGCAGACCAGGCATACCGGTGTTGATTGGGTCACTTGCCTCGTAGCCACGGGATGATGTTTGCTCCGCTATAAGCTTGTAGACTTCCTCGGTTAGCGAGTCCACAGTCGCGCTGCCAATGCCATCCAGACACACACCTCGCAGCGGCTCGCCCTGGCTGGTGCAGTCTGTTACTTGTCTTTCCAGCCTGGGACCGATAGTGCACAGAGTAATGGCCAGCTCTCTAGCACGGTGTAGCACCGAAGACAATAGTGAGTCATGAACTCCCGGCTTGCTCTGGAGGGACAGCTGCTGCCCCCTTAGCTCACTTATAGTATAGGTTTGGTGAGCGATAGCCGATTCTAAAAGGCGAGACTTCTTGACATCAGCCATTAGTTTCCGGATTAAGGTTCTTATCTCTGGCTTGATTTGCGAATATCCCGGCAACCCTCCCGGCGCAGCACGTCTTGAATATTCAAAGTCAGAGGGATATGACGGATTACGGGCATAGCACAGCCTCTCCTCTGTTTTCATGTTACCCTCCGTCAGTTCTCTATCTACTTGTATACGCCGTATTCTTTGGCGGTATCGACCATCGCCTTGACGTTTTCCGCCTTTGCCTGGTCAAAGAAAGCGCCATTGCTCACGATGTAACCGCCATCCGTGCCGGCAATATCAATGCATTTCTTGACATATTCCTTCACTTCTTGCGGTGTGCCTAAAGCCAATAAGGCGGAGGGGACATTGCCGAATAAGCAAGCGACCTTACCCAGCGTCATTTTAGCCTTAGCCATATCACTCTGATCTATCATCCATAGAGTCTTGCCCTTGGGTAAGTCCCGCATAATCTCCAGACGCGTATTCCAGTACCCCTCTGCCGCTAACATCGGTGCGACCCCCTCGTCAATTAGCCCTTTCATGACTTTTCTCAGGGTGGGCCAGTAGAATTTCTTGAACTGCCCGTCGGAGAGGAAACCATCGGCACCTTTATGTAGGGGTATGGATACTAGCGGATGTCCATTCGTCCGTGCTGCGCTGACGCCCATCTTAATCATGATTGGGGTTAATCTATCCATGGCTTCTAGGAGTTTGTCCGGTTGGCGGTACATGTCCAGCATTATCCCTCTGGTGCCCCTGAGGGTATCACCAATTGTATCAAAAGGTGCCTTAGTAAATCCGCCGACCGCAACAGGAAATCCCAATCGTATTGCTTCATTAATGAAGGCACTGACAGCGCCCACCCATTTCAGGGCTTCAGCGCCAGCCTCAAAAAGAGCCTTATAGGTGGCTTGAACAGGGGGGAGACCAAAGGGTTTAAAACTAGAGGCGACCCCGAATATTTCGAGTATGCCTGTGAGAGTGGGGAGCATCCCAAAACCCTCTAGGGCACCAAATACGCGCGGCAGGTAGGTATTGTTGAAGAAATTAGACGGGTCCTCAATCAAGGCATCGTATTCATCCGCCTTCATGTATTCGGCTTCGTTGTACTGATACGGCTGCTCGGGGGCAACCCCGTGACCGGGCCAGGAATATAACTTATAGTCGAGAATTTCAAAGAGCCTTCCCGGACCAGGCCCTACGCTGCCTATATTGACGTCTGGTTCAAAGTCCAGCAAGAATTTCTTGAATGCCATGTTGAGTTTGTCATAGTCATACATGACGTCTCGAGGAGTTACTCCAGCATAGTAAACAGGGAAAAAGTTGGGCAGCACAAAGACTGGCACGCGATCCGGCAGTTTTTTCATTTGAATGGCGTCTTTTATTATGGTTATTCTCTCTTTGTAGGCTTTCTCAGCTTGGGGGCTTGGGAATTTAATGTCATTCCCTTGAAGGTCTTTCGGCGACATCCACTTCTGAAACAGCACCTCCTGCTTTTCATCCGATGTCATCTCTTTCCATTTCTTTTCCATTTTGTTGCCTCCTGCATATCATCCGCGAGGGATTACTATTTTTCCCAGGCCCATTTCTTAGCCAGGGATACCCCGGTCATAGCATCTTTGCCGTAGGCATCAGCGCCAGTATACTTTCTTACCTCTTCAGTAATCTGACCGCCGCCAATCATAACCTTTACCTCATCTCGTAAGCCAGCGGCTTGTATGGCGTCTACTGTTTGTTTCATGGAGTCAAAAGCCAGCATTAAAAATCTGCTTAAGCCAGCAATGGCGCCGCCTGTTTCCTTTATCTTCTCCACAAACTGCTGGGGGGGCACGTCGATGCCGAGGTCGTGTACCTCAAAGCCATTGACATCGAGCATAAAGACGACGATGTCCTCGCCGATGTCATATATATCCCCGGCCACAGTCCCCGAAGACAATCTTGCCCAATTTCTTGGTCTCTCCTCCCCTGCTCAGCTTGGTTTTAACCAATTCGGTTACTTGTTTTAGTATCTTACCGGAATACACCAGGTAAGGTATAAATTACTTGCTGCTGGTAAAACGATTGTCCACGATTTCCATGGCTTTCCTGGCATCTTCCAGAATTTTGAGCGGGTCTTCATTGGCTTTCAACCTATCTTCAACAATCTTGCTAACCTCCTATTCCTTCAAATCAGCTAACGTACTAACCAGGTCTTTAGCCATCTTTCTTTGCCTCCTTGACGTGTATTTGACTATGTGTAGTGCACTCGTTCATCTCTCTTGAGGAGATGATAGTTGAATCTTAGCAGCCCCCTTTCTATCCAGTAGTATTTCTCCCTGGTCGCTAAACCTTCTGAACTCTGCCGCTTCACTCACACCCAGAAATTGCCTTGCTTGCTCTACCGTCTGTAATTCTCCGCCGTTCATGATTGGTCGCACGTCCCAATCATAAACGAGTTGCCTTAATCTCTCAGGCTCATCTTGTATTGGAAGAGACCACATGGTATTTGATAAACCAAGCATGATATATAATATTAGCTGCATTATACTGGTTGAGTCGTGGAGTTGGTGGTAGTCAGTAACTACCCATTGAAAATATTTGGTATTGGATATTAAGAAAGAGGCTTTTTGATTAAGAATATGAGATTGCCCCGGATATTCTTTGGCTGGTGGATAACTCTGGTTACCGCCATTGTTTCTGGTTTGGGTGGTGTATTCTATATACAGGGGTTTTCGGCACTTTTCAAACCACTTTCTGACGAACTCAGCTTAAGTCGGGCAGCAGCATCAGCGGCTGCTGGAATCGGCACAATATGCAATGGTTCTGTGTTTCTACTTACTGGCTGGCTCTCTGATAGATATGGGCCGAAGTGGGTAATCATTGCTGGCATCTGTCTTATGAGCACCGGCCTGGTGCTAATGAACTTCATCACCTCGCTTTGGAATTACTACATAGTGTGGGGCGTGATAATAGCGGTGGGGCATACCTTAGGCTTTACCGTATCCAACGACAAGATATTGACCGACTGGTTCGTAAGCAAAAGAGGGCTGGCCCTTGGCCTGAGATTTGCTCTCATAGGCATTATAGGGGTAATAGCGCTGCCACTTATCAGCTGGCTAATAGCAACACAAGGCTGGCAGATGACCTGCCTGATATGGGCGGGGGTGATATTTGCCGGCATACCTTTTGCGCTGTACTTCGTGAAACAGAGGCGCCCGGAATACTACGGATTACTCCCTGATGGAGCCAAAGCGGAGTCAGGCTCAGAAGCAGACATAGATGTCATGGTAGCTAGAGGGGTGGAGTATGCCGCCAGTTTACAGGAGACGGAGTTTACCCTTAGACAGGCAATGAGAACGTCGTCTTACTGGGTGCTAACTGTGGTCCTGATAATTGGGTCGGTAGTTTTTCAATCCTTTAACGCCCATTGTATCCCTTTTCTCACTGATATGGGTATTGACCCGATTGTAGCTGGCAGCATGATGGCGATGATGGGATTCTTCACTATTCCATCGCGGTTCCTGGCTGGATTTATTGCTGACCGCATCAGCAGAGAGCGCCTAAAGTTCTTACTGGCAGGGGCACTTTTGCTCATGGCTCTAGGCATTGGGACGTTTCTCTTGAGCCAGACCGTAGCCTCGGTGTACATCTTACTCATACTGTTTGGCTTAGGCAGCGGACCAATCATAATTTTGGACATTGTAATAAGAGGGCGTTACTTTGGGCGGAAAGCCTACGGTTCAATCCAGGGCAGCGCAATGATATTCACAGCACCAATATCACTCTTGGTCCTTGTCTATGTTGGTTGGTCATACGATGTTACCGGCAACTACATGACCGCCTTCACTCTATTAGCGGCAATGGCTGCTTTTGCCGCTTTCCTTATATGCCTGGTCCGGCCTCCCAAACCGCCAGCCCATATCAGTGATATCCGTCGTCTTGTGTGACAAAGGTGTTGGTTGCTCCGGCTAATGGGGGCTATTGGATAGGTTTTTCCCTGATCACCGCTACCGTGAGAGTAAAGAGGGCTGGGCGGAAATGCTGCGGGACCTGCGTAATCGTGGTCTGGAGACACCACTTACCGCTACCGGTGATGGTGCCCTTGGTCTGTGGGCCGCTTTAAACGAGGTCTACCCGACCACTGAGCATCAACGATGCTGGAACCATCGTATCACCAATGTCCAGGCTAAACTGCCGAAACGTTATCAGGCAGAAGCACGCCGGCGATTGAGGGAGATGTACGAGGCCCCGACGCAGAAAGAGTGTGAGAATCTACGTGATCGATATGTCGCCGGACTTCTGGCTGTTGGCCAGAGGGCGGCTGCCGAGACAGTGCTCTGGGACTGGGGTGACTTCGTAACCTTCTATCACTACCCCAAAGAGCACTGGATACATCTGGGGACTACCAACCCGTTGGAATCTATCTTCAGCGGCGTGAGGCTCGGGACAGATGCCACCAGACGGATGAGGCGACGGGATAATGCCCTCTACCTGGTGTTCAAGATTGTGGAGCGGCTGAGCCGGAACTGGAGAACTCTCAACGGTGGCGCTAATTTGATGACGCTGGTACTGGAGGGACGCGAGTTTAAAGATGGCATTCTATAGCGAGAAGAGATGCCTGAACTGGTAGGAGCAAGGAATTAACGGGAAAAGATGCTGGAAGGAATTTCCACAACATTTGACAAGAACTCCAAATGTGATGCCCTGGATTGCATTCAGTCCCTTATTGCTGCTCAGAGGCCGTTCACCTGTATGGAAGCCGCTAGGTGTCAACCCGAAGGTAAAGCGCCAGCTCATGATGCCTTTACCCATCTGCTGCGAAGACAGCAGCCAGACACGGAGGGGTTGTGGCAAGAGGCAATGCGGGCTTATCCAGGTTATCCTGCCGATAATCTTGCCCCCACTACGTGAGTCCTGATAATATGAAGAAAACCCGTCTTAAGAACCACAAAGAAGGAGGGTAATCATGGCTGAAGCACAAAGAAAATTGAGAACAAAAAAGGAAAAGTTCGGTGATGTGGAAATCGAGACCATCTACCGAGAAATAAGAAGACCGTCTGTGGAAACAACGGAACAATTCAGTTTTTGCCCTCCGTTTAACCCGCGCACCTATATTGCTGAACCTGGTATTCTCTGCGAGCAAGATGTCTCCGTGACCATGCGCGATGGCACCATTATCTACACTGATATTTACCGTCCCGTCGGCGAGACAAATATTCCCGCTATAATCTCATGGAGTCCGTTTGGCAAGCGTCCGGGCGATATGCCGACAGAATGGCAGACTATGGGCGTTCCACCGGGAACGGTCTCCCGTATGGCTAAGTTTGAATCTGCCGATCCAGGCTACTGGTGCCACCAGGGATATGCGGTCGCCAACGTTGACCCACGCGGTGTGGGCCATTCCCAGGGCGATGCAAATTTGTTCGGCACGCAGGACGCACGTGACGGCTACGACTTCATCGAATGGCTGGCAACCCAGCATTGGTCCAACGGCAAAATCGGCATGTTCGGCAACTCAGGTGTGGCTATGACCCAGTGGCGGATCGCCGCCGAGCAACCACCTCACCTTACCTGCATCGCTCCATGGGAAGGTACGGGAGATCTGTACCGCGAATCAATTTTTGATGGAGGTATTCTAGGATATTTCTGCGACATGATGCTGGAAAGCATAGCGGGCGAAGGCTATGCCGACGACACCATTGCTATGGCGAAGAAGTATCCTCTCATGAATGCATATTGGGAAGACAAGATTCCAAAGTGGAAGAATATCAATATGCCGATCTATACCACAGTATGCTGGAACCATTTCCATCTGCACGGATCCTTGGAGGGATTCAGGAGGAGCCGCTCCACCAAGAAGTGGCTTCGGGCACACCGGGAGTTTGAGTGGCCCGATACTTATGGCAACGCTGGCCTAGAAGATCTGAAACTGTTCTTTGACCGCTATCTTAAGAATATTCGCAATGGGTGGGAACTTACCCCAAGGGTCAGGCTTGACGTCATGGATGCTTACGAGTGCGACTATCAGATCAATCGTCCGGAAAAGGAGTTCCCTCTTGCTAGAACTCAGTATGAGAAACTTTATCTCGATGCCGCCACAGGCGCACTCTCCTTTGAGCCCTTTGCTAGGGAATCAAAGGTCAGCTATGAGGCCGAGGCGGGGTCTACGACCTTTGATATTAAGTTCGCGGAACAGACGGAGATCACCGGTTACATGAAGCTCCATCTGTGGGTTGAGGGCAATGGTCATGATGATATGGACCTATTCATTAACATCCGGAAGCTGGATGAGAATGGGAATTGGCTACCGGTGACTGTTCTGGACAACCCCCATCCAGGAGCATGGGGGAAGCTGAGGGTATCCCGTCGCGAGCTTGATGAGAAGCTGTCTACAGATTTTCAGCCTGTCCTGTCTCATCGCAAGGAAGAAAAGCTGAAGCCCGGCGAGATTGTTCCTGTGGATATTGAGATATGGCCGCAAAGCAAGATCTGGCACAAGGGTCAACAGCTGCGTGTGATCGTATCTGGGCACTACATAAGCGAGGACTGGTTCTTACCCCTCTCATATGAGGTTAATAACAAGGGCAACCACATCATCCACACAGGCGGTAAGTATGACTCGTACCTCCAGATACCGGTAATCCCGCCCAAATATCAGGCTGGCGACTACATTTATCGCTAAGCGCCGCCAGAGCATTCGAAGCTACGGTGGTTAAACAAACTGCCTGACCACTGTACCGATATTATCATTCACTGTATCGTATGTTTTGGGCATTGTATTGCTACTCTATGCTCCCACGGGTCTCTGCACTCCAACGTTATAGGTGGCGTCTATTGCCTTATAGTTCCTCATGTTGGATGGTATTCTTTTCATTCCAAGGCAGTTATCCTCTTGACTTTATGTATTCAACGGCGTTCTCCCCGGCAATGCGCCCGCTATTCAGGGCAAAGCCCATGGTGTTGCCTGGTAGAACAAACACGTAACTGTCACCATATATTGAACACGCATCAGTCCCTGCAGCATAGAGTCCGGGAATTATCTCGTGGTTCTTGGTTATAACCTCCGTTCTATGGTTAATTTTTATGCCACCCAGACTGCCATAGGCACTGGGAAAAGCCCTACCAGCGTAGAAGTTGGGTTGTTTTACCGTTCTGAGATATAGTGGCCTCTTGTGGAAAATCTCATCGCGGCCTGTCTCACAGGCCTTGTTGTATTCCTCTACGGTTTTCTTAAGATTAGCCGCGTTAATCCCGGTTTTGTTGGCCAATTCATCAAGGGAATTGGCCGCAAATATACTGTTGTTACCTTGCTCAATAACTTTCTTGACCTCAGCATTAAAATCGTCAATTTTTACTGAAGGTAGAATAGCCGACAGCCAATCCCACCCGTTTTCCACATAATGTTTCGCGGTCGCGCCATCGAAAATAATGAAGGCACAGCGGTTCTTCTGTCTGGCAACGGCATTGGCCAAAAATGTTGTATTCCCCATTTCTGCTTCGTTCATGAAACGCTCTCCCAACAGATTGACCATTAGGTTGGGCTGGCCAAATGCCGGTGTTACTGGTGAGAACATAGCTGCTAACATCCCGGCAGAATCTGTAATTCCTTCCGCCATTGCCGTTGTTGGCATACCTGGCGTGCAAACCAATTCCATGTTCATCCCTTCCGCACCCGCTCCTACCTCCCATGCCATCCGGATACCCTCACCAGTCATACCGGGGACTCTTACGGAGAACAAATCTTTGCCCCACTCGTATGGAGTATACTTCTTAATCCACTCTGGATTGTCGCCAAAGCCACCGGTAGCAATTATCACTGCCTTGGCCTTAACCTGGATAGTCTCACCGGATTCGTCTTCGGCTATCAGACCGGTAATCTTGCCATTCTCCTTGGTGAGATTTTTCACCTGCGTTTTTAGATAGAATTTGACGCCCAACTCATTAGCGGTATCGGTGAGGCATTTCATCATGGCACTTGCGGACATAGGTGTGCCCGCACGACCGCCCGGTGGTAACACTTGATGATGAGTGGCATAAGACCCTCGGACATAAGATTCGACACCACCCCAGACAACCCCCATCTTTTCCAACCACTCAATGGTATCGGCTGATTTATTGATATAGTTCGACACTAACCGGGCATCAACACGCCAGTGGGTGTAGTCCATAAAGATTTTGAAGGCTTCCTCCCTGGTAAGGGTGATATTTTTCTGGCGTTGCAATCTGCTTTCTACGGCGAAGGGACCCATTCCCATATTGCCAGTGCCGCCGGTGGTGGCCGCTTTTTCAATTATAGTTACCTTGGCACCTCTCTCCGCTGCCGCTACCGCCGCCGTCAGCCCAGCAGTACCTGACCCGAAAACCGCTATATCAGTTTCTACTTGTTTCATTTTTTCTACTTCTGTTAGTTATTTGCAAAAAGAATCATATCATTAGCGGACAAATTTTCCTACGCATCTCGCAGCGAAACTAATCTTTCGATAAAGCAGGTAAAAGAACCTCCCTGATGACATTTCGCGTCCCGATGAATCGGGATACCTTACGAACGTTGCCGAGATCACCCTTTTGATGCTCTTCCAGACGTACTTCTATCTCAGTCCTTCCGCACCTTCTAAACCCGAACCTCATTTCCTATACAGAACTTTGGTGTGGAAAACCATAAACGATTCTTGGTTTCAGTGTTCCGCACTGACTGTTCATGTCAGAACTCCTTTAAGTTCTCTATCCATAGGCATCACCGCCTTCTATAGGTTTTCCCTGCCGGTAAGCAACACTCAGCCTCTAATCTGTATCCTTTACGTAGTCCTTCTCTTCGGCTTTTTGACTTCACGATATCCTTTGTATTTCTCTATTCTCCTTGGTATCTGGTCCAGATCCGTCTTCTGCCTCATTATCTTAAAATTCTCCTGGAGTTCTACATAATGTTCCCTTTTGCCGGCGATAGTTAATCGGGACCTCTTCTGCTCCTCCTCAGAGAAGGTCACGGTTATCTCATCACCATCCACTTTAATCTCTCCGCTGATACCGCATATGGGACACTCTATGGGATTCTTCTTCCCCACCGTTAACACGTTGGAATGGCAGACCGGGCAGGTACCAATCTCATCGCCCATCCACCTCACCTCTTCGATCGGCTTTTTCATCGCCTCGGCAACATTACGCCCCAATTTTCTGGCTCTGGCGATTGCTTTTTCATTCAATACCACGTGACCATACTGGGATGTCGCCAGCACCTGCATTTGGTCAACGAGGTTTATCTGTGGTGGGAAGGTCATGGTATGCAATAAAGGAAGCCCAAGAGAAAGCCAGTTGGGAGTGGAAGCACCACCAACGGATATGAAGGCCCCGACTCTGTTCTTAAACAGTCTCTCATCAATGTACTGAGGCTGACCAGTTAGACTGATATCTCCCCCCTTCTTAATCTCTATTGCAAAAGCCTTATCCGTTTTGGGACCCATCATCCTATCCTCAAACATTTTTATAATGCCGGGTGGGGTCAGAGAATATACCGGCGCACCGAGGATCAGCCCATCGCTATCCATAATGTGGTCATAAAGAAACTGAGCGTCATCTTTTATCACGCAAGAACCCTTTTCCGATAAGAGACAGGTCTTACAGATTCGGCAGGGCTTGATATCAAGATCCAACAAGCGGATAAACTCCACATTCGCACCCAATTCCTCGGCCCCCATTAGCGCCTCCTTAATCAGGGCTTCAGTATTTCCTCCCCGCAGTAGCCCCATATGCGTCTTCCCTAACTTCGACCCACATGATAATCCCAGAATTCTCATGACAGAAACCTCCTTTGTGACTTTGGATAGGTAGCCATTCCATAATTTATCACCTTCGCATCTTGCTGTAGCAAGGTCTAAGTAGTTTAACCTAGCTTCCTCCTTCTGGTCAATCAGTTCTGGCTGTCTCGGTTTATGGATGATATTCCTCGATTACCTCGATCATCGCGCGAAAATTTTCTTGCTTACATCGACCTATATTGCCCATTCCTCCATTGGCCGGGATAAATCCGCCATCCTTACCGCAAACTACTATTAGTTCACAGCATCTCTTCTGGAGGTCCTGTGGTTGCCTTAGGATGAACCAGAGATTTGGAATGCCGCCGGCGATACTGGTAGTATTACCCAGCTTATCTAGACACACTTCTAGCCAGCGTATATGATTAGCATAATTAGGCCAGAGACAACATCAAATTCATTAGAACATTGTAGGAGGCACCGTGGCTGACGTACAGCGAAAGAAGCAGTTTCGCACTCTGAACAATGAGCGAATCGAAGTTGTAATGCGCAAGGCTATTCCACCACAGGACCCCGCTAGTGGTTGTCCTGAGTTCGCCCCAGGGGTGACCATCGAGGATGGTATTCGTTACGAGCGCGACATTGCGGTGAAAATGCGAGATGGTATTACCATTTATACGGATATTTACTATCCGGATGGCGCTAAGAGTATACCGGCCATTATATCCTGGAGCCCGTATGGGAAGCGGCAAGGCTATTTGGGAAAGCCTACCATGGGCGTTCCCCCGGGCATGGTATCACCTATGGCCAAGTTTGAGGGTCCTGACCCGGCTTACTGGTGCCACCACGGATATGCAGTAATCAATCCAGACTCACGTGGTGCTTTCAATTCAGAGGGTAACCTGAATATGTTCTGCTCGGCTGAAGGCAGGGATTGTTACGACCTTATTGAATGGGTAGCCTCCCGCGATTGGTGCAATGGCAGAGTTGGCATGTCAGGTAATTCTTGGCTGGCAATTGCACAATGGTTTGCCGCTGCCGAAAAGCCACCGCACCTGGTGGCTATTGCTCCCTGGGAAGGATTTGATGACTTCTACCGCGATAGCATTTTTGTCGGCGGTATACCGGAGACAGGTTTCGCTAGTATGGGCATTCAGAGACAGTGTGGGACAGGATATGTCGACGACATCCCAGCTATGATGCATCGGTACCCACTTATGAATGCTTACTGGGATGATAAACGCGCTCGCGTTGCGAATATTGAAATTCCCGCTTATGTTGTCGCTAGTTATACATCTATCCATACTTCTGGAACCTTCGATGGCTATCGACGTATACGGTCTACTAACAAATGGCTACGGGTTCACAATACAATAGAATGGCCTGACTACTATTCTCCCGAGAACCTCGCAGACCTGCGGCGTTTCTTCGACCGCTACCTTAAAGGTATCCGGAATGGCTGGGAATTCACTCCCCGAGTTCGACTCTCTGTACTTGACCCCGGAGGCACCGACCAGATTAACCGTCCCGAGGAAGAGTGGCCCCTCCAACGGACGCAGTTCAAGAAGCTCTTCCTTGATGCGAGTACAGGCACACTATCATCTAAGCCGGTGAAAAAGGAGTCCTCCACCCGCTACAAGTCAGAAGATAAGAAAGAACAGGCGACATTTACCATCAGGTTCAATAAGGAAACTGAGATTACCGGTTATATGAAGCTGCGCTTGTGGGTCGAGGCCGATGCAGCGGACGATATGGACCTGTTCGTGATTGTTCAGAAGCTAGATGAGCAGGGTAACCATCTCCCGATATCAGTGCTGGGCTTTCCCCACCCTGGAGCCAAGGGTCAACTGCGCGTTTCGCATCGGGAACTCGATGAGGCATTTTCTACTCCATCCGAACCATACCTCACCCATCGCTGCGAACAGCTCCTCAGTCCCAGGGAAATCGTTCCGGTCGATATCGGGATATGGCCAACGAGTATGCTCTGGCATGCCGGCCAGCAACTTCGTGTGGTCATATCCGGTCACACCAGCTCGTGGATGGATAATAGAACACCCGAGGGTGGCTCAATATTCCGTTATGAGTTACGCAACCAGGGTGACCATATTATCCATACCGGTGGAAAGTTTGATGCGCACCTGCTCGTTCCATTTATTCCAAGCTAGATTTGCATTCGAAGTGGTAGTTGAATGATTAATCTTGAATTAGATTGGGGACTGTCTATTATGCCGTCTGAGAGTATCGCTTTATTAGTCATACCGGTTCTTTGAGGCGTCTGGCTTTACGTTCATGCGATGCCCGAGTTGGGGCATGCAGCTAGTTAACAATCCGATGCATTGTGCAGTTTGGTAAATAGTGGTGATTCAGATACAAACCTGGAGGGGGTCGGAGCCTCGAGGTCTCCCTTGGGAAGTATAAGTTAGCCTCTAATTTAATAGCCAATAGTGCCGGCATGAATCTCAGCGTGTATAATCTTCTCCTAAAGCCAGAGTTCCCTGGCCACGTCTTCTAGCCCCAGTTCTTGTAGCTTTTTTTTGCTCGGCTTGGCTGTTTTAAGGTCCCAATCCATGGCAGCGAGGTACTCATTGTATAGGGTGCTCTCGTCAATAGTTACGCCTGCCACGGGGCCCTCCTTTTTCGGCGGCTTACCTACCACCCTATCGGGAACTTCAAACTGTAACGGGTTCAATCCTTCTCGTATATTGAATGACTGCCGAATGTTAGCAATTCTTTCTCCAGTCCTTACTAGCTCGTCAGTAGTTACATCCCAACCAGTAACTGCGCTTATAAACTCAGCGACAGCATCAACGGTGGGCAGCGTCCCATATACGAAATCGCACATCCCGCTACAACTCACGACATGGTGGAAGTTGTTACCTCTCTTGTGTATCTCTGCTCTGTCAGTAAAGACCCTCCGGTTATATCTGGGAATCAGCCCTGGGGGATGCCTTTCCTCTGAACCTTGGGTATGACGGGCCGGCGTAGGGTCCAGCTTGTAAGTGGTTGCCAAGTCAGTAGCATACTTAGGATCATGTGCTGGCATCTCTTGTCCCTGAATATGTATCGCGTAGCTGTGGGCACGCTTACCAATCTTTTCCGCGGCCGCCTTCACACCATTAGCCAGAATGATACCGAAGCCTTCTCTCCTGGCTAGTTTTTCCGTCATGGCAACAATGGCGCTGTGATTCCCCCAGGTCATCTCGATACCGTCGGTGTCTGCCTTTGTAACAAGTCCATTCTCAAAACATTCTATACAGAAAGCGATGGTAGCCGCGGTGGAGATAGTATCAAGTCCGTAGCGATTGCAGATATCGTTCGCCTTGATTATCGATTCAAGGTTGCTGTTAAGACAATTGGTGCCAAACATGGCGAGTGTTTCATATTCCGGTCTATGAGACCCTCCTTCGTATTTATAAATACCCCTTCCTTCCTTTATAAGCCCTCCACATGCAATAGGGCACTGGTAACAACTATACCTCTTCGAGAGGCGCTCCATTACAAACTTGGCCCCGATAAGTTCAACATCTGGAAAATCAATAAACGCCACTCCACCCCAGTTCTTGACCGGCGTATCACCTTCTTGAGTGTGGACAACAGTGAAAGCCGGCGTACCGAAGTCACGAAATAATGCAATGGGCCCTGTCAGTTCAGCCAAGCATTTCTTTCTAAGTTTTTTAACTCTCTTTTCATCAGCCAGAGGAACCTTTATTGTGCCTTTCACCGCTACTGCTTTGAGCTTTTTTGAGCCCATGACAGCGCCTAAACCGGAACGAGCGGCCGCTCTGCCCCTATTGTGCATAACGGCCGAGATTAGAGAGAGGTTTTCTCCTGCCGGGCCAATACAAGCTACTTCCACATCCTTACCCAATTCAGATTTGAGTATATCTTCGGTTTGGTAAGTATCTTTCCCCCATAGATGGGCAGCGTCTCTCAGTTCGGCTTTGCCGTTATTAATAAAGAGGTAAATCGGCTTTTCTGGTATACCGGTAAAGAATACCGCGTCGTAGCCGGCGAATTTCATGTGAGGACCGAAATAACCACCCGAATTAGCATCACCCCAAGCCCCAGTCAGTGGCGATTTCCCCACAGCTGTATACCTTGAACCTCCAAGTACGGGGGTGCCGGTAAAGGGGCCGGTAAGAATGCCAAACGTATTATCCGGTCCCAATGGGTCGACACCAGCCTTTTGTCGGCTGAAGAGGATTCTGGCGCCGATGCCATAGCCTCCAATGAACTGGCGGCCAAGCTTTTCATCGAGCACCTCATCCTTTAGCTCATTTTTGGAAAGGTCCACAAACAGAATCGTATCCATATAACCTGGTGCCATACTTTCCCTCCTTTCTGTGCTACAGACTGTTTATAGTTTATAGTCATCTACAAAAAACGTGCAGGAGTTACGCAGTTGATTGCCTGACCCTCTAGTCGCCACGATTATCTTCTAGATGAACGGAGACGTCAAGTCCCTGTACTCGTTCAGGTGATTAGTGACACTTTCTCCTTTCTCTGATTTTGTTGATGGTGCTCCAGGAATTCCTGTGGAGTAAGATATCCCAATGCCTGATGAGGCCGGATAGTATTATACACATTCTCC
>Ga0315539_1000789_pt1 | contig 23668 bp, 26 predicted proteins | sample SalMarSW160150MG_FD_203097 | JGI IMG/M metagenome (GOLD analysis project Ga0315539, IMG submission 203097) | Salt marsh sediment microbial communities from the Plum Island Ecosystem LTER, Massachusetts, United States - Salt Marsh Sediment SW1601-150 ... | reverse complement strand
AGCAATTTCTTTTTTTGTGCCAACATTACTATCAACTGCGTCGACAACCCGCTGTCTTAATTCTATAGGATATGTATTCATGCATACCATATCGGAAAACGGTACACGAAAACTTAAATTGCTCTAATCTCGATATGTTTGCGGATTCAGAACTTTTCCCCGGGTCGGGAAACGTTGGTTTTCCTGAAATAATTTCTGATGAGTTCAATCCGGAAACTGAACTTGACCGGGTGATGTTGGAGTTAAGATATGAGCATCATGAGGCAATGACCGGATTGGCTAAGAATGGGGTACAAGGTAAAAAGATACAAGTTGACCCGGCTGATTTTAAGAAAAGTAAATCTTGGAATCTGTTGCAGGATTTGCTTGATGATGATCTTCGTCAAGGTATCTCTATTAGCAAACGTAGACATGGGGAATATCAACCGCGAAAATTGAGGAGAATGCTTAGACAAAAAGCCAAAGATAAAAGAAACCCGAAACCACAATACGTCAAAATTGCCGAAAGCATTAAGCATGTTGGCGGTAAAGTTCACACGTTCAAGTTGGACATACCCCATCAAAAAATTGACTATCATCGCAGCGGTTAGCGAAAAATTTGGTCTTTTGTTTTAAAAAACATTCTCACGGTTTTCTTCACGCCAATGAAAGTGTCTGTAACTATGACGAAAGCACGCAGTTAGGCGATATTGAGCGGGCCTCATGGGTGATGCGCAGGAGATCATTTGAGGGTTTGACCGAAGGTATTGAGGTTATGTTGTCAACTGGACCCAACATAGTCGTTGGGGAGAATAGAGGGTCACGCTGACGCCCGAGAGATGCATGAAGGTGAGGATATGCCGCGACGATTCACCGCGACAGAAAAATGGGATAAGGACTGGTTTTATCAGGCCAGTCCTATCGCAAAGCTCTTATTTATATATATTTGTGAACATTGTGATCAGGCAGGATTTTGGAAGCCAAATCTGAGGCAAACCAGTGATACGATTGGTGTGAATATAGAGATGATAGAATCAGCATTCCAGGAGATTCAGCATCAGTTCATAAGAGATGGAAATTGGTTGTGGATTCCTGATTTCATCTATCACCAGGGAAATCTCCCTCTTTACCCACAAAAAAACGCTCATAAGGGAATTATCAGGATTTTGAGGCAGCATATAGACGGATTCAGCGGACAGATACGGAAACTTTTGGAGCATTATCACATTTCTTTTGAAGAAACTTTATGGGATAGCGATGCCATAGCTATGGCATCAGGTAAAGTAAAGTATAGTAAAGTCAGTAAAGTGGGAAAAAAAGTGAAGTTGTGGCCAATACCGGGAAAGAACTGTTCGGTGTCCGGTTGCGGAATGCCCGCGGTTTATCGGGATTCAAGTGGAACATACGATAATTACAGATGTTCCGCGCACCTACCCGAGAAGGTGAAAAGGGTTTATTGTTGAAGCAAAAGAAAGTTTAGGTAAGTCTATGATTTACAAGAAGATAGGAGAAAAAAAGAAGAAAAAGAATATCGAACGGGTCCCGCGGCGAACTTGGCATTCAAGCGAGCAGAGGCAAGCGGCAGGACGAAGGTATGCACAAGTGTGGGTGTGGTAGCTTTTTCTTCGTCGGCTCCAGATCCCAAAGAGGGGCGGATTTCGGATAAAGAATTTTGTTTCTCTGGAGCTTCAACTCGAACTTCAGAAGAAATAATTTAGCGAGACGAGTTCGACCGGCGGAGGGAGTTCGCGGCGAAGGTAGCTTTAAGGAAGTGCCGATAGCAAATGGGAGAAAAAGAGAAACATAAAGTTGATAAATTTCCGGAGTTGATGACACGCGGCGAGCTTATTCGTTTTTTGCGGATACCGGAAATTTCCAAAGCCGGTGACTTTGGTAATGTTATCGACAATTTGCAGCGAATGCATGATTTGCCCTGCATTCATATAGCAAGGCAACCTTTGTACCCGCTTGTTGCTGTTCGTCGGTGGATCGAGAAAAAGCTTATAAAAGAGCAAGAATAATGATTTTAGACTGGAAAACATTGCCGCTTAGAGTTACATTGTTTGAGGACCGGTTTTGCCAGTTAAATAGAAAGGAGGTCAATTTATGAACGAACTGGTAAAGCTAAGGGTGAAGGCGTCGCGTGATGGCAGAACCTTCAAATACTTTCTTGATTTTCTGGATGAGCAGGGCAAAAGAAGGAGGATTTCTCTAAGGCACGCTTATAGACGCAAAGCAGAGCGGCAAAGGATCCAAAAGGAACGGGAACTGCGAATGGGCATAGTCGCACCAGAATCAATGAAGCTTAGTGATTTCATGGAAGACAGCTTGATGCGAACCGGCAATCAAATCAGAGGAAGCACGCGTGAGGAGTATGCACAGGCCATGAAGGACTTCATCAGTATTGTTGGCAATATCGACTACCAGCGGGTAACCCTCAAGCATGGTGAGTTGTACCGGCAGCGCTGTCTGGATGGTGGAAACAGTCCGGCAACCGTCTCTAAAAAGCTGCGATACCTAAAGGGGTTTTTCCAACTGGCAGTTGACCGAAAGCAACTGGACGAGCATCCATTAAAGCGAGTCAAACCACCTAAATCACCTAAGAAGAAGATTGTAATCTACACCCCCGATGAGTGTGAACGTATTTTGAAGGTTGCGAGAGAATACCAGAAGCCAGAATCTCTTAAATGGGACTTGTTGATTATTGTCGTTTTTACAACAGGGATGCGGAGAGGTGAACTTCTGAACACGGTTTGGAGTGACATTGACTTTGACGCAAAGACCATTGATGTTTCTCCAAAAGGAAATACCGCTGAGACCTGGGAATGGCTTATCAAGGATACAGAACGAAGAACCTTGCCATTGACAGAGGAAATTGTGGCAATGCTAGCCGAGCACCAAAGTGAACAGCCTGAGGGATATCCATACGTCTTTGTGCCCCCCTACCGCTATGACAGAATACAGCAGTTGCGACAACAAGGCAAATGGAGCTTGTCTGATTCTCGATTGAAGGTAATCAACAACTTCAGATGCAAATTCAACAAGATACTGAAACGAGCAGGTGTCAAAAGCAAAAGGTTCCACGATTTTCGGAACACAGCCTTGAGCAACTGGTTTGCCGGCGGCCTGCGAGAATTCGATGTAATGGGCCTTGCTGGCCATTCAAGTTTTTCTACGACTCACAGGTTTTACCTTACTGTAGCGGACGATTTGGTGGACCGTGCAAGGCAAGTCACAGCTAAAGTCCTCGGTAAGAATTTGGCACGCACTTGGCACGCACCCTGTGTTGTGAACGAAAAGGATTGACAGCGTGTATAGGAAGTTGTTACATTAAAAAGACTTAGGATTAAAGCGCCCGTAGCTCAGCCGGACAGAGCAACGGATTTCTAATCCGTAGGTCGCAGGTTCGAGTCCTGCCGGGCGTGTTATTGTAAGGTTTTGTTTGTAAAGTATTTACGCTTTCCCGCCTTTTCTCTGCATACCCGATAAACCGTCATTTTGACCCGAGTGGGTCACAAGTGGGTCAGTCAGGTTGTTACTCAGGATTTTTGACTGCACCTGTCTGGCCTTTTCCAAATCACTTTTTCGGACAGCCAAATAGTATCGCTGCGTAGTCTTGATGTCACTGTGGCCGGCAAGTTTCTGAACTACATGAATAGGCAATACATTTGCCCAGTTAGTGATGCACGACCGCCGTAAATCCTGGAGAACAAAACTGCCTACCTCGGCTCGCCGACAGATAACCTTAAGATCCCGGGTGAGATTATTTATCAACTCGTAGTCAGCTTTCCAAGTACCTTCAGAGCGCCGAAACAAAATATGAGCTAAACGGTCTCCGGAGGCGAACACATAAGGGTTCCTTTCGTCCGCTATGGCTTGCAGGTCTACAAGTAACTGTATCGTTCTTGAAGGTACAGGGATAACTCGGCTTTCGTGATCTTTGGGTTCCCAGGCTAATAGGAATTTTGAAGTTTCTTTCGGTACGAAACTGACATTTTGTGCATCGAAGTCTATATTGGCCCAAGTGAGATTCAATAATTCGTCTCTCCTGCCACCGCTGGAATAGGCCAAGGTTAATAAGGCTTTCCACCACAACCGATGGCTTGCTTTGAACACTTTCCGAAATTCTTCTATAGAAACATATCTCTGCGGCTTAGGAGCAAACTTTCGTTCCTTAATCTTTGCAAAGGGATTGTCCATAGATGGCAAGTAGCCTCTTGGTTCAATTGCAAGATTGAAGATTCTCTTCAACGTGCGGATATCCTTGTTTACTGTACCCACTGCTAAACCTGAAGCTAACCGAGCAGCAATAAACGATTCAGCGAGACGGGGTGAGATATTCTGAAGCAATATGTTATTACCCACATGTGCCATAAACATCCTCAACGCACGAATTTGGTCAGATAGGGTTGCATGTGCAACCTGATCGCGCATAACTTTCTCATGCTCTTCCACAAAATCCTTAAGAGAAATTGTTGGCGGCGGATCCGCCTTTCCACTTCTAATATCAGCTTGTTTAATTTCTGCGTATCTTTCGGCCTCCTTTCTTGTCTTAAAGCTTGTGCTATACCGCTTCCCATCAGACCCAAACCAACGCACTACCCAACGAAAGGCACGCTTCTTTCGCCACTTACTCTTGGGCAAAGACTGGCCCGACTTGTCTGTGGGAATCTTCCCATGGTATTTCCTGTATATACCAACTTTTTCAGTCGCCATGATAAAACCTCCTAGCCCTCTGCGGGCAACAGGCCACCACGGACGACTGACCCAGTGGGACAGTATACATCTTAACATCTAAAAGCGCAAGAATAATCATATATTTTTCTACTCCTCAGTTTTGACAACCAGAAAGTGATCCAATTCGGCCTTGCAATACCACACACGACGGGCAAATTTGGTGGCCTTTAATTGACCCTTATCTCGCCAATAGTTCAATGTGCGAACAGCGGACTTCGGTGTATGGTTGCCTGTCTCGTCAAGACGCAAGTATTGTGCTGCCTCAATCGGTGTCAGTAATTCAGCAAATACATCAGGCCGAAGTGGCCAATTGCTGTTTTGACTTTCCTCTTGATTCTTCATAGCCATTGTCTTTCCCACTGAAATAGAGTTGAACTTGTCAGCTAATTGTCTTTTCACCAATACAAGAGTCTTTAGAGGTGGTAATTCTTACCTGGTTTGTTGGGAAGGAATGCTTCATTACTCAGCAGCATTGTCACTGTCAGAGTTGGCACTTGGTGGTTTTACTCGCCAATCATACCAACACTCTCGAGGTTCTTCATCTGTTCCTTCAGGCCATTGGCGGTATTTCTCACAGGATTCGCATTTCTGTTCATCGATACTTTCGTGATTCTCAGGGCAGATTCGCATATTATGACCGGCTCTAGCCCCTGTACTTCCATGGCGCCCGCTGCCATGTCTTCTAAACGGATGTCCTCCTCGTCCTCTACTACCACCGCTTCTACTTAGGGGTGGCTTTGGTGTGAGTTGGCTGCTTCTAGTTGAACTAATAGATGAATCTGGCGCAGCAGACTGTTTTGAGCTACCAAGTGTACCGCCATCAAGCATTTCCTCGATTTCAGGTGTTCCGAAATCTTCTGGCATCGCAGGTGTTTCGGAACCAACTGGGCCCTCATTGTCATCAACTACATCGGGGTCAGGTGCTATTCGTGGGGTATTCTCAATACTGGCTTCGACTTGGTCCAATTGTCTGGCCATGTCGTCCATTAGCAGCTCATCACGTTCAGCTATAGGGTCTACAAAACCCGGCGGATTTTTGATACTGTTTTCAAGAGCGTCAAGCAGTGGGTCTTCCATCGGATTGGTATTATTCAAAGGGTCTTGATTCTCCAAAGGATTCAATGGATCTTGCATGGTTCAGTTCCTTTCGAACTCTTGCATGTAAAGGATAAATATGAAAGTACATAGGACGTCACTTACCTGGGAAAAGCCTCTGGTTGCCGATCAACGTATCGGTCCAATCGAAGTTCTCTGCCAGGCACTGGGCCGCATCCAGCGTTGTTATTGACTTTTTCCAATCAGTATCGGAATCTTCACAATTCTTTTCTAACGCCTGTTCGAGTGATTTCTTGGTCCGCTTATCGGGTGTAACTGCTATGACTTTGTCGATCTCGGGGATTCCTGCCTCGATCAGGATGTTCTTTGCATCGTAGTCAAGATTGCTACAGCATATTTCAACGATGAACCGCTCACCATCAGGTTCCATCACGAGTAAATCCGGCTGTAATCCCTGGTCCTGGCCGATTGAGCTGTTCCGCTGTAGCCGCCATTTCGGACCAATAAGGCCGATATGTCTTTCCACTTGGCACAGAAGGTACTCATGAATAATGCCTGATTTAAACTTTTTGACACGGATCTTGCGTTTCTGTGCCCAGGCTATTCCTTTGTCTGTAGGCCGGAAGAATTTGATTTTCCCTCCAATAGATTGTTCAACTTTGGTGATCAGGCCTCTATCATCCAGCTCCGCTCTGGCCCTGAATTCTCTGGCACGGTCCATCTGGAGTTTCTGACATCTCTGGTCGATCGGCTCAACCGGTGATTCGCAAATCCTCACCATAACCAATAGAGCATCGCCAGCCAGGTCATCTGGTGCCAGCATCTTCAATGCGGAAGGAGTTGTGCTTTTATCCTTATCCTCGTGCTCACTCCATTGGATTTTTGATAGGAAGTCTTCCGCCTCTCGACGCAGTTGTAGATCTTTTGGCTTTGTTGGGAGGATTACTTCCGGGATCTCAATTTCGAAAGCTGTAGGATGTAGAGTATAATGGACAACTGCCCGTCGTGGCTTCATTGTAGAGATGGCCTCGGCCTGTTTTCGGTCCAGGCTCATAGAGCTTTGTATTGACCAGATACTCTGAGCACTGGCCAGGCGCATCACAATGCGACAGGCCAGATTGCCCAGGATCGCCGGTGGCAGTTCGCTGGGCACCTGGTCGCACAAAATAAGCGCGATACCTCGTTTTCGAGCAGTTCGGAACATCCTGGAAAGAATACTCTCACCAATATCCTGGCGGCTCTTCTCACTGGCAAGCATATGGGCTTCTTCTATGATTACTATATGAGGCTTATTGTTAGCAGAACCTTCCCTGAACCTGGCCAGCCATAGAAGTAAGAAGCTTACCAGAGATTGCAGAGGTATACCTACAAGGCTATGTAACCTGAAAATAACAGAACGCTGGGCTAACATTTCAAGCAAATTGCTTTTACTAACCACAGCCATCTGCTCGAAAATATCAGCCAGGGTGACGAGCCTATTCAACAGACTCTCCAGATAGCCGGCAGTACGAGACTTGGGTCCAAACCTGAGCCCCTCAAAATACTCGATTACTTCAAGTAGAGATGGCCAATTTGTCCCACCTGCAGTGACACCCTTGCGCTCAAGAAGTTTGCTCATGCCTATGCGAAAGACGTTAAGACTTCCATCCCTCAGAAAGGTCCCCCCTCGCAATAGGAGATTTAATTCATCCAGCCAACTGGTTGGTTTTATCCAATCACCGGGTGTCTGAAATAAATTAAAACGCAGGTTTTCAGGTTGTAAAGCCACCAATGTATCAGGGGGCAGCAACGGACTTATTCGTCGGTACTCATCCTCGATATCGAACACCCACACCGTGTAACCAAAATGGATGGCCTGTATTGCCAGGTGCATAGCAAGGTAGCTCTTGCCTGTACCATTATGCCCGAACATGCCTATATGTTGGGTTATTATCTCTTCGGACAATGTAAACTGCGGACCAGGTATAGTACCCTGAACAACCCGGCCTATTTGTAGCGGGCCCGGTGGCAACTGGCGTACCGGCCAGAACACTGGTGGATCATCCGGATCAAAACCGGCCCGGACGCAGCGGTGTTTCAAGAGGTTGCGAACGGTCTCCCTCATTTTGGGGTCGCGAATGTAGGTTTTCAGCAACCGCCGGATAGCCGGGTCTTCACGGCCAAGGAATCTTGCCATCATCTCAATGTCTTCAGGAAGATTATTCATCTTTACCATCCTTTCCGATTTTTCTAAGCCATGCAGGGCCGGAGTATCCGCAGGCTAAGGCAAGAACAATGGACCAAGCCCATGGTAAAAGTGGGTTTTGTGGACCTGTCTTTATGACCACGATAGCAGCTAAAATCCAACCCACAATGGCCCCGAATATTACCGAAAATAAGAAAGCCCAGTGCCTGCCGAACCAGGGACGGAGCGGACCAAGCAGCATAACAACAAGAACAATACCCAATAACCATTTCATTTCAGTCAAGCCTCCAAAACATTCGCCAATAAAGAACCCATTTATGTCGTTGACAGTAAGTTTTATCACCGGAGGTAGAACTATGAACGCGACATACCACAGCGCCACAGTGCACGCACCGTAACATACAACCCTCCACAGAGCACAGCACTTCATCTCCTATCTCACAGATGCCTGCCAGGCGGACTTTGTCACCAATGGTGTGTCCAAACGAACAAGTGCCCATCTGAACCACATCAATGGTGCGGGGACCGTCACGTTCATCCTCGAATTGGAAGTGCTCTTTGTGGAATGGTGAGCCGTTTTTATCGAGCTTGCCGCCAAGCACTCTTAACGTAGTTTGCCGCGAGCCGCCTCCTTTGCGACGAAATTCGCTATGCAACCGGTCTATATTAGACCTCTTCGCAACACGTCTTGAGCTGCCTCGTTTCCGGCGAAATTTACTGCGAACCCAGCTTATCATAGATCTTTTTGCCTTACGTCTTTTTGCCATAGGATATCTCCTTTTGGATGAATAGAGAGGGCTTACTACGGAAATCTTACCAAGGAGTGCACAAATGAGATTTTTTTTCGTATTTCGGGTTTTTCCAAGCTGCGCAAAGTTAATAAACCCCGCCTACTAATAATTTGATATGTATGCAACAACTCCAGGCGTTCAGATTGGAATCTATCCGGACCTTTGGCGAAAGGGGCGTTACCGCGTTGACTTATCCGTCGAACTACCTTTCGATCCGGACGATGTAGACGCTGCTCTTCAGCAACAGGGTTACCACATGGTTGACACCGGACAGTGGGGTCAATCCTACAGCCACAACCAGGATCGCACACGGACTGCAGAGTTGGATGAAATAGAAGAGCAGGCGGCATATGTAAGGCTGGTTCTCCGCAACGCCGACCTCGATGAGGCAGGTATTAACGTCGCTGAGAACTATTTGAACTCTGTTTATGGTGGAATATACCAGGTATGTCAGAGCCGCTGCGATGAATATGATTACGACCCCTTGGTTCTTTCGATATGTCCTGAGGTCGAACAAGAAGCGATCCTTGCATTGGGCCATTATAAGAAAGGAATTTGACTTATGGTTCAACATAATGGATACTTTCAGAACCGATTTTGTCTAATTGATGCTGCTGAAAAATTTTTTTATTTTTCGGTAAGAAACGTCCCAGATTCCCCCTCTATTCAGTGTGAGGACAACACAAATATCTGGAGACATTTTATGCCGAACGCTTTATTAGTAAATAATGAGCTATATCGACAAAGGCGTAAGCCCGCGGAGGAACTGCCAAGGCTGCCAAAATCAGTAAGGATCGATGGTGGGAGGCCGCTCATGACCGAGACATCTGAATTCTGTCAATATCCAGGAGATCGTGAAGGCTGTTGCCGATTGCTGCTCCAGGCCTGGGGTGAAGGTTCTGTAGACAAACACTGTATTATCGAAGGCCTTCGGGCAAATTGGCATCAGTGCCGACATGTATTACTGGATGGCCTTTATGACAGGACCTCGCAACACAAAGGCCCAGCTGACAAGATGACCGAAGCAGTTGGTCAAAAGAAGGACCTTGAGGAGGCTTGTAAACAGGTGGTTCTTTTCGGCTATCCATTAGAAATTAAGGCAATACATGAGGTGTTTTACGAGGCCTATTACAGGTTAGTACGCTGCATCATCCACAGGTTTCGCATCAAGGATGATGGTCAACCATCGGCTGATGACATATCTCAGGATGTCTTCGCAAATCTACATGAACACTTTCGCAAGGGACGTTCTGTGAAAGGTCCCCTTGCCACTTACATAGCGAGGGTAACAATCAACGAGTGCTTTAGAGGGCTAAGAGACGCTGCTGGACGTACCAGTTTGCTGGAAGAACAAGTGGAGATCGAAACATCGCTGTCGATTGCTCTTTTGCCACCTTCTGTTGTAGAGTTGTGGGAGGACCTGGACCAACAGTTGCTTCATTCGCAGTACGGCAATCTGATAAATAGAATCATCTTCGCCCAGCGATGTCTGGAGGCCTGCAGCACGGGCCAGAAACTCTCTGCCAAGCAGCTTATGGCAGATTGGCAGCGCCTATCGGAAATGTCTGAAGGGTATGTGACCAATGTGCATAGAAAAGTCACTAAGGAAGTTGAGCGTGCCCCAGGCACAGGCATCGTACATGTAGCGGCAGATTTGATAAATGCAGGTCTTGCGGCTCCGTACCAGATGGCCATAGTTTTCGCTGCTGGCATGGGGATGGATCTGGAGCAAACAGAGGAGTTAATCGAACGGATTACGAACCTCTCGAGCAATGCCGTCTACGCGCGCATCTGCCGCATTTACACAGCTTTGAGCCCACCGGAAACGTAGGAGGAATAATTATGGAGCTTAGTAAACTTTTTACACTGGTCAGAGGAGTATGCAAATGAACACGCAAAAATGTATATCCGATGCAGACCTTGGGCGTCTGTGGGAAGGTGATGTTACGGCACAAGATAGGCAGGCTCTGCAGCAACATATTGAAGCTTGTCCCGACTGCAAAGATCGCTGGCAGCGGATGTCCGCCGGAGCTCAACAGGTGGAGACCCTCTTGTTTGAAACTGCCGACAAAGCTCAGATGGTAGGCGGATGCCTTTCTGAAGATTTGCTGACTGGATTCATTGATGAAAACCTTGACCCGACAAAGAGATGCATGGTCGAAGAACACCTGGCCCAATGCTCACGTTGCGGGGATGCCTTGGCTGGTAAATTCTCTGATATCTACGCAAAAGATGGTGATACTTGGTGGTCACAGTACGTTGGCGGACAGATACTTGGTCTGCTTGCCCAACTACCAGAAGAAGAGATCAGCGATGTTCTTGAGGCTTTGAAGGTTACGCCAGCTCTGTCTGTGCGTTCGGAAGCGATTATCAAGCTGCCGATACTGGAACCGGCCGAAAGTGAGGCCAGACGTCTTGCTGCTGCAACAGGCGAGGGATTCTCTGTGCAGACCATTCAGCAGAACGAGCCTCCCTTTGAATTCGAACTCGTACAGTTCGGTGAGCAAGTGCGAACAACCGCCCGTGCATTGGACGAGGCCTCACCTTACAAGAACTGCCTGGCAAGGCTTGAATTGTTCGAGCGAGATAACTGCCGATGGTCACGGATCATTCTTATTGGCAAAGGCGAAGGTCATTGTGTACTGGAGCCCGAGGACGTTCGGGTGCTACGGCTGCAGCGGGGACATCTTGCCATGAAATTGGAACCGTTAGTAACCCTAAATCAGCTTGCTTCAGCTGGTAGTGAGGCATATATACCTATCTTAAGCAGGCTCTCAAGGCACGAAGATCCGAGGATGCGCCGGGCCGCCGTTGAAGTAATAGCTCGCATCTGTGGGCCCCAAGCTCCTGTGCTAATCGAAGCGCTAGCTGATGATGAAGATGAGGCGGTACGCTTGGCGGTTAAGAAAGCTCTCAATCAATGTTCAGAACGTTAAGCAAGAGTAAACCGAATGCATGAGAATGAATAATTTAGCCGACCAGCCCAAAGAGTTTTCCGAACTTATCGATGAACACAGGCCACATGAGGCCTTTGTATTCTTCCTCGAACAAGTAGGAAATAAGTCCTGGCCTCAACTGTCAACGCCGGAACTGGCTATGCTGGATACGCTCTGTCAGCACACCCTGCCGGAACTGCGGGAACACTATACGCTTTGGTTGGTCCATCATCCCGATCTACTTCACCGGATGCTCGATCTACTAACCGAGGCATTGGCGGTTAATTACCGTTCCCCTGCTACGGTTGATCATATTGCTTGGTTGCGATGTTTCCTGGCAATAGAAGAGGCCCTGGCGGGCCGACTTGAGCGTGTCCACGAAGAGCTCTGCCTCGTCCGCGGTGGTCAAGAGACCGACTCTGTACCAAAACCGAATGGTAAGCTTCGTCAACAGATACAAAGTATTGAACTAACGGAAAGAACGAGTGTAGAGTTTTTGAGGCAGTTCTTTGCCTCTTACTTGGAATTTCTTCGCAGAGTTGGCCAGCACGAGCTGGCTAACCATCTCGATAGTCGTATAGGCAGACTCCTGGGACATATAGCACGCGATGAGACGCGCCCCGGTGTTGTCCATGCCCTGTTTTACGATAAGATCCGGGCTGTAGGTCACTCACGCTTTGTCCATGTCTCGATGGAGCGTCTACCATGTGATGGGGTTGAGGCACGATCCGGAGAATCCATCGAATATGCCCGCAAAAAAGAAGGTATTATCGATTTAGCTATGCAAGAGGCAGCTACTTATGCACGGCAGACGGTTGACGCCTATCTGAAGCGAATCGGCTATCCCGATGGCCTGGAAGAGCGATTGATTCGTTGGGAGATCGCCAGCCTGGAGGGTGATGCGGTAGATCTTGATCGGCAATTTCAGGGAGGTTCGGTAGCTCTGCCTCTGGCCGTTGCGATCGTTTCAGAATACCTGGCCAAACCCATCCCCAATGATATAACCTTTACCGGTTCTTTTACTGAGGCTTGCATCGCTAATGGTCGAATACTCCCGGTGGACGGTATTCTTGAAAAAGTCGAACATGCGGTAGTCTCTGGTTGTAATCTTGTGCACATACCGGCTCCCAACCTTGTTGAGCTTGACGCTAAACCGGCTCTGCGGAACCTTGTCAGCGAGCACGATGCGCGCATTGTTGCAGCAGAGACCTTAGACCAGGTCTGCGAGAAACTTTTCCCGCCCGAGGGCAGTGGTCGGTTGCTCGATACTATCAAGGACACAGGAATCAACGTTATGCAGATTCTGCATCCTGCCAGTAGCCCTGAAAAACATGCATTTGTCAGACCTACCCACGAACGCTACCGAATCCATATAATAGTTTGCTGCATCCTGACAGCTGCACTTATGTTTCTGGAGTGCTGGAGGGTTTACGAAGCCTTCGCTCCCAGTTATCCATCTGTTGTGGCCTGGTCCAAAATCTTTTTATCTACAGCTATCGTACTTATAGGCATGGGGGTAAGTTTTGCTCTTCCCGCCGCCTGCCTCCGCCATCGCAAGGCGTGGTCTTGGTATGTTAGTATTGCCCTTTTGGGTGTATGTTTTGGCATGGCCGCTTTCCTGGTTGGTTCGATGTTGCCGGACTTCACTGGAATAAGTTCTCTGTATAATGCCCCTCCAGTTGCCGGTCTGCTGAAGGATCTTTTTATAATGTGGGGCTTTGCCTGGGCTATAGCGGCCGGTACGTTTAATGCAGTAGCTGCCCTGGAAGACCTCATTGCTAAGCGGCAGTTTGTCACTGCCAGGACCTGTCTGCGCTGGGGTTCACCGCTGGAAGCCCGGATGCCTATCATGTGTATCCATTTCCCCTGGAAATGGGGCGTGCTTGTCATCGGCGTCGTTGTAGGCTATCTGATAAAAGCAGAGCTAAACTACTATACGACTTTGGATACGGGCACACCGGCTGGCTACTGGGAGGTGCTACTGGGCATTGTCCGTGACCTGCTTTTTATCACAGCTATCGGCGAAGTAATGGTCTTTTATAAGGTGGCTGTAGCGAGAATCCGCAGGTCTCTGAGCTAATTTGCACATGGCAGCATTCTCAGCCGCGCAAATGTCGCATGCTGTTCCTGCCAACCTAAACCTGTTTCCTCACCAATACCCAAACTTACCAGACAGGCAAAGTCCTCGCGTGTACGGATTTCCACAGTCGGCGTAGGTAACAGTGGCGGTTCTGACTGTGATCGCGGTCTGCTGAAACACCTTGCTGAGACCGGCTCGCCACAGTGGTACCGGGCAGCATCGGGTTGTATTTGCTTGCCGCTGCCCGAGAGTTTCTTGGAGCCGACAAGCCACTGCAAGACGAGACGAAAACACTTTCATTTTCATTTTCACGTTTTCTACTACCTATTAACATATTACCCCATTTTACCGTTAATCCATTAACAGCAAAGACTTAGATATTTTCATACGTGGTTAATGTATGAAAATGGCCCATTAGCACTATCAAGGCAGAATTAAGCTCCGCTAATGGGACAAAAAGATTCAACCAATCCACAATTCTGCCGTCCAGCCGGTCTACTAAACATAAAAATGTATGGCCTAAGCGATATCTATTTATATGGAGACCGCATTAAAACCTAAACATGACCTATCTGCGATTAAGCATTGAGCCCATACCAGCCAGCTCCCGAATGGCCAGTCTGGCTAAACTCCTGCCCCGTGCGAGGTGGAACCGTATCCGCCGGGCTGTCTACGGCAGCGCCGCACACCGGTGCAGGATATGCGGCAATGAGGGCTGGCTGCACTGCCATGAAGTTTGGCAGTATAACCAGCAGACCGGTTACCAGTGGCTTCGCGGTTTCCAAGCCCTATGCGAAGATTGCCACGATACCAAACACATTCTGTTTGCCCGCGACAGCCGAAATCGGGCAAAGCTGCTCCGGCATTTTATCACTGTTAACCGATTGACCAGCCAGCAGGCCGAAGAGTATCTGAAGGCCGCCCACAGGCTGCAGCAAAGGCTTAACCAAAGTGATTGGATTGTCAACTTCGGTGATTACAACTGGCGGATGCCGCCCCTCAAGAGCGTTCGGCAGAGGCGAGCATATCTCGGGTATGCCAGCCCCGGCCAGCGCCGCTGAACCAAGAACCAAGCGGCGCGTGCCTAACCAAGAACCGGTTAAACCGGTAACCAATAGCCGCCGCCTTAACCAAGCACCGAGCGGTTAGTATGACGTATCATGTGGCAGAATCCGTAAAGAAAGCCATTGTCGTTCCCATTTATGTTGAAACATCATCTACTATCTTCCGTACTAAACATTGCTCATGAACTGTTCCATTCACCCGATTTCCGCCAACAAAGGTTGCACAGCCCTCCCTTATGGGCTTACCGCATATTGCACAAACCTCAGCGTCTGTACCCTCGCAGCTACTGAAGCTATTCCTGTAGATCGAATCCTCTATTTTGAAAAAATCTGCAATGATTTCCACCAGGTGGTCGCAGTATACATCCTCTATTTCCTCAGTCTCCACTTTCTTGAACCGCTTGGTCCAGTACTTGTTCAGGTCATAAAGGTCGCTGTCCTCATTGTACCTTATGGATAAACCTTTCTTTCCTTTACAAATTAACAGAATGATATCGCTCAATCGGATAAAGGTGAAGCCCTTTGAATGCAAAACCTTCCACTTTATCTGCTTCATTATTGTATCGATTATGTAGCCCATGCCCTCACCTCCTTGAAATTTAAGAAAAACATATTTAAGGCTTTTGTAATTCCAGCTTCACCAAACAACCGAGCGTCTCTTAGCACATAAATCACCGATTCTTAATAAAGCGAGGCCTCTTAACCTGATTTCCCGTTGAGTTCGAACGGCGGACATCAGAGTTATGAGCCGAGTAAAGCCAAGGGAATCGGGATTTATGTTCACAGGGAGACGCTGTGTTGGAGGAAGGGAAAAAAGCTGCTACGCATATTCATCCCCAGTCGGTGCCGCTGAACCAAGAACCAAGCGGCGCTGCTGAACCAAGAACCGGTTAAACCAATAACCAAATGCCGCCGCCTTAACCAAGAACCAAGCGGCTAATATTGCTCAGTTAAAAGAGAAAAGAATAATTATACGCTGAGGCATCATCTTCTTTACCCGAAGCGTTTTATGTTCTTTTCTGCATGGAGCAATTCAATGGTTGCGTTCGCGATACTTCCCCCATAACTGCACCGTTAACGAGTTGCCAGTTGACTTGTAGCCTATTACTCTGGAAACAGGCCCTATGTGAGCCAGTAATCCAGCACACTACCAGTTCAGTTTCCGTTAATCATCTGGAATCCATACTTCCTGTGTGACTGTCCGTACTTCAAACAAGTGTCCGTCATTACACTCAAATAGTTGTTCTGAATGTTGTAAAGAGTAATCTTTTGTCACGTTCCTGTACTCAGCCGACAAACAAAGCGGGCACCGTAAGCTTTGCTCACCAGTCACATCCAGATGTCCTGCTTTCTTTGGACAGGAGTCATCGGGAATGTGCACCTCTCGAGTCACCTTCTGCACAGTAAAGAGGTGTTTGCGTTTGCACTGGAAAAGTCCACCTGCACGGCTAAACCAGTATCTTTCGGACACATCTTGGTACTTGGTCGACTTGCAGACTGGACAACGCAGGTGTTGTTCTCCAGCCACTTCACACGTAGGAGGTTTGGGTACGCAGTTATCGCAGACGAATTCTGTTTTACCATACTCGCTACCGACAGCCCATAGTTCATCTGCCTGTTTGCCACACCAGTCGCATTGAGTCATAGCTCACCAACCTCCTCAAGCTCTGCCTTACGCTGAGCTTTCATTTCCTGGATTTTTTCCAGATACCAAGCGTCCCAAAACTCCATAAGCAATCACCTCTCAAAAAACTGAGCGGAATTCTTAACCTAATTTCCCGTTAGGGCTCGGACGGCGGAAATTAGAGTTATGGATTCCGAAAAAGACAAAGGGTGATTGCTGCTTTGGGACGCTGCATCGTGGAAATATCACAGAATGAAAGCGGACAAGGCAGAGTACATAGGGGCTGGCTGGATAGCACGGCTTTTTATGGATTGCCATGATTAAGCAGACTTGTCTTGTGGATATGTGGAACTCTTAACCTGCTTTTCCGTTATTGTTTGTACAGGGAAAAGAACAATTATGTGGTGAGCTACAAAGTTTTTAAGGCAAACCACTTAAGGTTGGCCATCACTCATGTACGAAATACACCTCATCAAAACCCAGTCGCTTCAGTTCTTGTTGGGTCGGCTTGCTCTTTTGGAATGCCTCCCACATCCGTTCTGCCTCCTTTAATGGCAGGCGTTTCTCCCTGATACATCGCTCTCGAATAGTCCATAAAGGTAAATCGAATACTATACTAATCTTTCTGAAATTGGAATTCTCTCCTTGCAACGAATGCCACCTCGCCTGCTCCGACATATGGCAAGCATCGAGGATAACGTTATGGCCATTCTCCAACGCCTTGCGTTTCATCGATTCGTAAATATTCCATACTTTGGCTTCATATTCGGGAACGCCAAAGCTGACAGAAAGCTGTTTACGTATTTGGTCAGGGCTTATTATCTGGAAGTTTTCGCCAATTTCGCTAATCTCCTTTGCAAGTGTACTTTTCCCAGCATGTGAAGGACCGCTAAGAACAACAAGCAAATGCGGAGCTCTGATGGCGTGTAACCTGATATGCTCTATGACGCTCTGAGCATTGCTTCCAAACTTCGCATCATTGATTTCCTGCATTGTGCAATCGCCCCTGAGTTGAACCTGTCAGCAGAATTCTTAACCTGATTTTCCGTAGAGTTCGGATTGGCGAAAATTAGAGTTATGGATTCTGCGCAAACGAAGGGGGTGATTGTAATAAGGAAATCATGTACGAGAAAAAGTACAGGAACAACCAAGAAGAAACAAATTTTAATTCGGCTTTTTCCCACTTCTCCCACAGGTTGGCGCGTACAGCAGATTTATAGCTGGTTCAAACGGGTAACGGTTAAACAACGCAGGATGCCTTCCCTTCGGTGCATTCGCCCTGACATAGCGCGAACACCGCCAAGTAAGTTGGTTCACTGCGCGAGCTATCCTTGAGTCCTTGGCCATTACAGCGCGTTGATGCGATACCTTGCCCTGACATTGGTCCGCAGTGCAGGGCTAAGCAACACCCGAGCGGGTAGTTTTTGCTGTTATGCAGACATTCACTTTGCACCTGTTACAAGCGGTCAGCGGCTAACAGTGCGATTCCAGAGATCAGGACTTTGCTGAATCCGCTGCCTGGCACATGCAAGAGCCCCCCTCAAGCTTTGTCATCGCCCAACAGTATCTTTGTTCAGCGCGTGCTATCAGCTCTACGATTTTCACTACCTTAGCCATATTTCATCTCCCTATTGTTGCACCATTGACCCCCGAACCAGGCCAACAATCTTACACGAAGATGATGGAATATAAAGCACCTCTGCCTGGATGTACTGCGGCGACCCACCCTAACAATCGGCTCCGCACAGCTACAATGTGCCAAGGCCGGCCACAGTACCTTACCAGATATTTGCTTAATTTTTTTTCTTACAACTTGCATTTTGTTCTATAATCAGCCAGGTAGACTACTTTAGATACTCCAAAAAGATAATCAGCTGCCAAATTCGTGTTTTTGGCACGCTTCTGGACGATTACCCACCGAGAGGCAACCAAAAAAGATTGAAACATGTTAGATGGGTCTGTTATTATATTGCAAAAGATGCTCAGCACCGTAGTTGAGCAAGCATATAAAATTTTATATGGAAAATCCAGTTTATATAATTTTCTGTAAAGAAAATAAGGTGATAAAGAAAAGAAGCTATTGCCTAATTGTAATATTAGCAACTGTATTTGTTGTCCTACATATATCTTACCCATATTATTCCTCAATAAAAAACTACAAAGGCGAACACAGATATATTAATGTGCCTAACCGCACAAGCTTTTACATTGATGATCTTGCTAAAATGTATCCAGGACTGTTAGACGGAGTGCATGTAACCCATGATAAGATATTGTTCAAATCGAACGTTCCTTTAGGAAAGTTCCAAGGGGAATGGTACATACACGAAGCAGAAGACGTTAGTTACTGGATAAGCCTTGGAATTGATGCCCCAGAAAAATTTCCATTAAAGCCAATTGGAGTATACTGTGCATCTGATAACGGACTTAAAGGAATACCATACCGCATTCTTTCTAGTGACTTTATTGACATTTTCGTAATGAAATATGATAACATTGATATAGGTGATGCATCTTTATGGTACATAAAGAATATGGCAGCGACAAGTTTGAGGGACTCAATAAATTGGTTAATTGCTAATAAAAATCATAATAACTCAAGGAATACTTCGTATTCCGCTGAATATGAAATAAATAACCTAAAGAGTATTTTAACAAATCACATTAAAAAAGCCACGAATATCGGCGGAGAAAGGACCAGAAGTATATTCAACTCAGAATCTTTGGCTCAAGATATCTTCTCTGGTGAAAGAACTTTGAGCACGATTTTAGGAACGGTCGAAGATTATGATGATCTAAATATTCTGCTACAAATGAGTAATGAATTAGGCCTCGCTGCTAAGAAGATCAGCGAATATTCATCTAATTGGATGATGAATACTGAAACATCCGGGAGCTATATTCCTCCCGCTATTTGTAAAATGTGTAGTACGTCAAAATGTGACAACATTGCCATCGATGCTTGTACATTCTTTGAATTTTGTTATAGGCAAGGTTACTGTAAAAGAAAAGACATTGAACGTTATAAGCCAATAGTCAGTAACTGGCGCTATTATTTTAGGCAGACATGGCCAAAACGCAATCGACGTGACACAGTCACACAATATCTCAGAAAAGGACGATTATTATTTAAGTGGCCTCATAAACAGTGGGGAATGGGTCGGCCTGATTCTAAGGGCTTAGTAACTGCCTTTACATTTTCTATTCATAGTAAAGGGAAAAATATTTATGGAATATCCAAAGGAGGTTTGACAACATCGTGGGACGTTAAGGTTCCTCCACAGTTCAAATTAGAGAAAATGCCGCTTTCAAAGCATCAACATGAAGAGTTGCTATTGATGCAAAAATCGGAAAAAGATTTACAAATCCCCAATATTCGAATTGATACATTGCACCGACGTCTTTACACTCCCTGGCGAAAAAAATGGCCCTATACTCTAGCGAATGACCAAATGAAGGACATACTGGTAAGAAGACAATATTTGACGGATTTAATCTATGGCCTCCTGCCTAAATTCAAAACGAGTAATATAGTACAATGTTCCAATGGTTTAGCTTACATCGATATAGCCTCAACCGTAAGATCTTTTAAACATCTGCTAAGAACCTGTCCTAACAATGATGCTTTTATTGCGTATATTTTGGGACATTTATCAAAAATCGAAGAAAGCTTAGACGAAATAGAGATGAAGTATCCACCTGAAAAGAATCTTTTACTCATAAAATGGTTGGATAGACACTAAAAAGATAATGAACAAGTCGACATAAATAAATGTTTGTTAGCCGACTTAATTGTTAGTAACAATCCAAAATATACTCAAGGTAGCATTAATGTAATAAATAAGCCGAAAAAAAATCAACTTCCTCTTTCGCAGTGGCACTTATGCTTCTTATAGATATACTGTAGGATCTCCCTTCTGGTGTAACCACTAAAGTCGACGTTCAACAACCCACCGATAAATCCCAAGACCATCGCAGTTATCGGCTTTATAGCAAGATACCTTGTATACAGCTTTTATTACACGAGCTTTCCTACCCAAGCAAGTAAATTGCATAGCGCGAACATGACATTTTCTTATAAGAACAGACATCATCAAAGCCCTATAGTTCAACTTATGCCACCTTATTTATTGCTTGAGTGCGAGGATTAAGAATCTCTTCAAGGACCTTACCTGTAGTGTTTATCACAACAAGACAAGCTCGTTCCATAGTCTTTTTGGACTTCTTTGCATACTCTTTGATGTACTTATATGAGAATCCCAAGTTAGCGTTGGGGCAATAGAGGTTCGCCAGAGTTGCCGCTGTCAGCTCGGCGATTATTTCCTGGCTGGGCACCTGACCGCCTTTGAGTTTGCTGGCGACCCGATGATGTGCTGCATGTGCCAGTTCGTGGAAAAATACCTGTTCTTCATGAGTTGCCAGGATTATTCTTTTGGACTTCTTTTGGTAACTGCCGTAATAGTTTCCGGCAAATGTTTGGTAACTCACAGACAGGCCGAATCGCTCGGCGACACCTGCCAATGGCGGTGGACTCGCTGGTTCGTAAGGCAGAGGTTCACCATCCGTATCCTCTACCCTGAATACCGGAATGCTAAAAAATCCTATAACCACCGGTTTCTCGATGTCCTTGTTGTCATCATCGGTTTTTTTGATCTTTTTGATTTTTGGGCCTAAGATATGAAAGGCTTTTGCCCCTTGTTTAACCTGCCGGCCTACTTGCTGCCATTGGCGGTAACCCCTGGCATCAGATGTGTCTGCCAGAAACTGTAGCAGCTTATTGCTCCAGCTCCAGCTGGCCGATGGGATACCAGCCTGCGGCGGAATAGTTACCACTGCTAATGCTTTGGGAACATTGCCAGTCTTGAACAAATCTACAATCTGTTGGAGACATAGACGTGCTTTTGCAGAATCATTCATCCTTTCACCTCCCTTACTTTATTGCTGTATTGAGCACAGCTTTCTTCTTGAATTGCGATTTCTTGCATATCAATCACCTCGAGTGAACGTCAATGCGGGATTCTTAACCTGCCGCGTTGTATTCGCACGGCGTTAGGCAGAGTTATGGATCACGCATAGTGAACGATAAAGGTGATTGTGCATGAGAAATCGGCATAGGGAGAAAGTGTTCAATCACAGCGATAGAGTGAGAAACATAAAAATCATCCTGCAACCTTATTGTTTACTGTATGTCTGCCGTAAATATTTGCATTTCTGAGTGCCTGTCGTAGCTCCCACTCCGGCAAGGGTGGCTTGTTCTTGCAGTTCCAGTGTCGCAGGATCGGCCATGCCTGTTCTTCTGTAAGTCCAAGGTTCTTGAGCAAGTACGCTGCGTTTTGAAAAGCCTTGTGGTTACGTCCTCCTTTGGTTACTCCCAGCCACTTTGCAGCTGTTAGCTTTGCTATTTTGACAGCACTTATGTTATCATAGACCGGCTTCCTCACCTGTATTGTATTATTATGTGTCGCCTGATACTGTGCCATATAGTCGGATTCTGTAATTATGCTATACATCAATGGCATCAAAAAATTCAAATCATATATCCGTGTCTGTTCATCATCGATAATACTGCAGGCAGCAACAGGTTCTTTATGATTAGTAAAACCTGGCAATCGCATTATGCGGGCTGAGTCGTGGATTGCAGTATCCGAATTAAGTAGAGTAATGAGCCTTTTCTGTAGTGTTGACCATAGGTCCATATCAAATACTGGCTCACTCAGACGCCAATAGGCATGAACACCATGCCCTGAGGCTATTGTAATTGTCGGAGTAGGCAAGCTGGCATTAAGCCATCTATCCCTGGCCACATCGATACCGATTTTATCAAAATCAACAAACAAGCATCGGGCACAAGCCACATCCTTGCTCATTGTCCCGCCTCGGGCATTGCGCGGGTTTGCTCCCACATATATATGCTGCTCCCGCTGGTTGTCCTGAACCAAAGACTCAGTAGCTTCAGCAAGCTTGCCAGCCTGGTGCCATGTACTTTTCCCAGAAGGCAATCTTCTCACTTCGACCACATCCATTGGCGCGAACACGCAAGCCACGTAACGAGCAAGCTCCTCTTGTGTAGCTGTGGAGTTACTGGTATTTGGTTTATTTGCCGATGGCTTGTCACTGCGAGTCCAGGTTGGCTCAGCAATGTAGAACTTCCTGACGTTCTGGGCACTGCTTTCTTGCTTATTTGCGATTTCTCGCATGTCAATCACCTCCGAGTAAAGTCTGCGTCAGAATATTTAACCTGCTTTTCCGTTATACTCATTTGGCGAAAAGGAGAGTTATGGATTCTGCAACTAAAACGAGGAGGTGATTGCGCGACGAAGAAATCAGCACAGGCAAGGAAGAGTTCATTCCAAGATAGAAACCCGACGGTCATTAAATTGTCTTGTATTTTTGGGCACATTATGCCCAAAATGCACCATAAAACACTTTTAAAGGTGTTATTTTGGATTTTTTTGAAAAATAATCAACAATCGTGTATTTGCGATCGCCTTATTTGCAATCGCCTTAACAGTATAGAGGAGGAGGTATACAATCTATGTTGAAATAGGCACAATATATTGGTCAAATGCATAAGGCAGCAGTTTAATTTACAGACTCATTGGAAGTGATATGATTTTTTCAAATAATAAGGAGGCCAATCAAATGAACAGGAAAATTGTATGGTTTATTGTAGGACTGCTATTTTGCTTCGAAGCAGCAGAAGCGGCTACTCGTATAAGAATCATGACGTTTAATGCTGAGTGGCTGGTTTATACTGAAGATGAAACAGACAAGGATCCCTGGGGACCAGAGTATACACTGAATGAACATTTCGAGCGCATAGCCGGGATTATAGAATCATTGGAACCAGACATTGTGAACCTGGTTGAAGTCACGAATGAGTCAAGTCTTGACTATCTGGTGGATATCCTTCACGAGAAGGGATTAAATAACTACAAAGGTTACCACTTAGAGAGCAAAGACCACACAACTGGACAAGATGTAGCACTTATTTCAAAAATAACACCCAAGAAGGTGCAGGGCAAGTATCTTCAGATATTCTATTCGAGGTATGCAGGAGAGAAATGGCGCGAACAATACACCTGGACAACTAAGCTACCTTGAGTAAATTTTTAGACAATGGGTCACGGAAGCGAAGTGTCAAATCGCTTTCCGGATTACTATTAAGTTCGTCAAAAACTTCTGCGATTGCCTGACGCAGAGAACTGCTATCACC
>Ga0315539_1000788_pt1 | contig 23675 bp, 27 predicted proteins | sample SalMarSW160150MG_FD_203097 | JGI IMG/M metagenome (GOLD analysis project Ga0315539, IMG submission 203097) | Salt marsh sediment microbial communities from the Plum Island Ecosystem LTER, Massachusetts, United States - Salt Marsh Sediment SW1601-150 ... | reverse complement strand
GCTGATTCAAGACAGGTTTATAAAGGTCTGGATATCGGTTCGGGAAAAATTACAAAAAAAGAAATGAAAGGCATTCCTCATCATCTTTTAGATGTTGTTTCGCCGAAAAAGATTTTTACAGTTACTCAATACCAAGAATTAGCGAAAAAAGCCGTTAAAAAAATAATTAAAAAAGGAAAGGTTCCGATTGTTTGCGGCGGCACGGCTTTTTATATTAATGCCTTGATTTACGATTATAAATTACCAGCGGTTCCGCCGCAGGAAAAATTAAGAGAAAAATTAGAAAGAAAAATCACTGCTGAACTTTTTAAACAACTTAAAAAATTAGACTCTAAAAGAGCTAAAAATATTGACCGATATAATAAACGGCGCTTAATTAGGGCTCTAGAAATCGTTTTAACCGCCAAAAAACCCATCCCAGTTCTTGCTACCGCATGCGGTAGCAAGAACTGTTTATATCAAACATTGAAAATCGGAATTAAAAAACCTAAAAAAGAGCTTAAAAAATTAATTAAAGAAAGATTGGAAAAACGGTTAAAAATGGAAATGGTTGATGAAGTTAAAAAACTCCATAAAAACGGCCTAAACTGGCAACGGCTTGATGATTTCGGCTTGGAATACAGATATATCAGCCGTTATTTAAGAAATTTAATTTCTTATGAGGAGATGGTTGAAATTTTAAATCAGAAAATCTGGCAATTTTCCAAAAAACAAATGACCTGGTTCAAAAAAGATAAAAATATCCACTGGATTAAAAACTACAAAGAAGCGGAAAGATTATTTCGTCAATTCCTTGCGGATTAAATCTTCCAAAGTTTTTGGGTTTACTCTGCCTTTTAATTGACCAATCGTCTTGCCGATTAACGCCTGAATGGCGTTTTCTTTTCCTTTTTTAAAATCAGCTACAACTTGAGGGTTACTCTCAATAATATTTCTAACTATTTTTGATATTTCTTCGCTGTCACCAGGAACTTGTTTCAAATTTTCCGATTCAATTATTTCCGAGGGGTCGCGGCCGGTTTCAAACATAATTTTCAAAACATCTTTGGCAGTTCGAGTTGAAATCTCATCTTTATCAATTATATTTATCAATTCGGCGAAATTTTCAGGAGTAATTTTTAAATCCTTAAAATTAATTTTTGTTTGCGATATCAAGCCAAACAAATCGCTGGTTAAATAATTATAAAGCGTGATTACTTTTATTTTTTTATTTTCAGCTTCAAGCTCTGATATTGCCTCTTCAAAGAATTCTCCGGCAAACCGGTCAGTAATAAGAACTTCAACTTGTTTAGAATTTAAATTATATTCTTTAATAAATCTTTGACGTTTTTGTTCGGGCAGTTCCGGTAATTCACGTTTTAATCCTTCCAAATCAAATTTTTTCAAATCCAGAGGCGGCAAGTCCGGCTCCGGGAAATAGCGATAATCATGCGCTTCTTCCTTACTTCTTTGACTAATGGTAATTTTTTTAACATCATCCCAGCCGCGAGTCTCCTGAATAACTTTTTCTCCTTTTTCCAAAACTTCCGTTTGCCTTTTTATTTCATAAGCGATTGACTCCCCTACTGCTCGAAAAGAGTTTAAATTTTTTATTTCAACTTTAGTGCCAAGAGCAGAGTCGCTATTTTTTAATAAAGAAATATTCACTTCAACTCTCATCTGGCCTTTTTCCATATCAGCATCAGAAACTCTTAAATATCTCAAAATCAACTGCAATTCTTTTACAAAATCTAAAGCCTGTTCAGCGCTTTCTATATCCGGCTCAGTCACCAATTCCATTAAAGGAACGCCAGCACGGTTAAAATCAACAAGAGAACATTCTTCGTTGTCAGATGAATTTTTAACAACTTCTTCTTTAGGTTTACTATTTAAATAAAAACGTCCAGTTCCTACATGCATAATATAACCGTGACTTAATCGAGCCGTGTCTTCTTCAAGATGAATACGAGTAATTTTAATATTTTTTAAAATCCCGCCAACGCATAAAGGCAAGTCAAATTGGGAAATCTGATAGCCTTTCGGTAAATCAGGATAAAAATAATTTTTCCGGTCAAATTTAGACTCGCCAGCCGGTGGATTAGAATTTAAAGCCATACCAACTTTCAAAACCGCCTCTACCGCTTCCTTATTAATGGTCGGCAAAACGCCGGGATGAGCCAAACATACTGGACAAACATTAACATTCGGTTTTTTCTCGGCTGGATCGTTAAGACAACCACAAAACATCTTTGTTATGGTTTTAAGTTCAGTATGAATTTCTAAGCCAATTTTAGGCTGATACATATTATTAGTTTATTTTTTTATTTTTGAACTGGTCAAAATTTCGAATTAATATAATCAAGCTCATTAAAATTATACCAGAAAGATAATTATAAAATATAAAATGGCTCTTAATAGCAAAAAGAAAAACTATGATTATCGGAAAGAAAAATAAGCTTAAAAATATCATATTTCTTTTAAAAATTAAGGAAAGAATTAAATAAATCGGCAAGCAAACCAATAAAATCTGATAAGGCAGAATAACCAATAATGCTCCGATAGTAGTTGCTCCTCCCCGACCGCCCTTAAATCTATGATAAATGGGGTAAAGATGACCCAAAACAGCAAAACAACCAATAATAAACAAAAATAAAGGCAAGGAAAAAAATGTATCTGCAAAATAAAAAAGAGCTAAAGCAACAGGCAGGACTCCCTTTAAAATATCAAATAAAGCGGTAAGGATTCCGACTGGTTTGGAAATTTCCCGGAAAACCGTGGTAGCCCCAGGGTTTTTTTCAGCCGGAATTTCTTTGCGAATAAAATAACCAAAAATCCGGGCAAAATTAATTGAACCCAGAAAATAAGAAAAAAGACAAAAAATAATATATTCTCCAATCATAAAATTCTCATCACCAAAGCGCTAATTAAAGGAATTGTTAAATTATCGTTAATTTTCAAAAACGAGTCGGAAATATGACCAATAAAAGCGCCAGCCAAAGCTCCTCCAATAATGATTTTTAAACTAAAATTAAAACCGAAAAGAATATTAAAAAGCAGCCCTGCTCCTAAAGAAACAATAAAAGCTGCTAAAAGACCTTCTAAATTTCTATTTAAAAATTTAATTTTTCCCCAAGGACCAAAAATGGCTGCCATTAAGTCGCCTAAAACCACGAATATCAAAGCCAAAATCGCGATTTCTTTTGGGAATAATAAAGCCGTTAAAAAACTCCCCCAACCAAAATAAGTGGTGCCTGAGACTCTAAAGCCTTCTTCTTTTTTAAAAAGAATTTTTAATTTGCCGAAACTTTTATATAAGACTTTTTGAGCAGAAGAAGAAAAAAATCGCAAGACTTCAATTATTAAAAAAATTACGGCTATAACAAAAAACACAATCAAAACTAATTTCTTAGAAGGAATAAAATAATAAAAAATCGGGAAAATTAATCCGCCGATCAGATGATAAATCTTATGTGGCCAATCTTCTATTTTAAAAACCATTTTAATCCTCTAAATTTCTAAAATATCTTGTAGCCGAAATAGCCGCTTTTGCTCCTTCGCCGGCAGCAATAATTATTTGTTTATAAGGAACATCGTCGGCATCGCCTGCCGCAAAAAGACCTTCAATATTGGTCGCTCCTGTTTTTGCATCCACTTTTATCTCATCTATCTCGTTAAAATCCACCAAACCCTTAATAAAGTCAGTAGCCGGTACTGACCCGATTTCTATAAAAATCCCATCAACTTTTAAAATTTTCGTCTCTTTTGATTCGTTATCTTTATAAATTAAAGATTCGACAAAATTATTCCCTTTTATTTCTTTCAATTCAATATTGGTGATGATTTCCGCTTTCCCTGAATTTTTTACCGCTTTTATATTTGCTTCATCGGCTTGAATTTGTTTTAAACATTCTAAAACATAAATTTTCTCAACCCAGGTAGCCAAAGCCCTAGCTACTTCAAAACCGGCATTACCGCCGCCGATAACCGCCACGGTCTTGTTTTTAAAAAGAGGACCGTCGCAAGCCACACAATAAGAGATTCCTTTCCCTATAAATTCTTTTTCGCCAGGTATTTCCAATGGCCGGGGGTCGGCGCCGGAAGAGACAATCACCGTTTTCGCCTGAAATTGTTTTTTATCCGCGGTTGAAATAGTAAAAATTTGTTTTTCTTTTTTTATTTTAGTAACTGTATTCTCTGAAATTTCAATCGGAAATTTCTTTAAATGATGCTCAAATTTTTTGATTAGCTCTAATCCGGAAATTTCTTCAAAGCCTAAATAATTTTCAATTAAAACCGCCTTAAGGTTAATCTGACCTCCAAAGGATTTTGTAATAAGGAGAGTTTTAAGATTGGCTCGGCTGGCATAGATTCCGGCGCTCATTCCTGCCGGTCCGCCGCCAACAATGATAAGGTCGTAAATCATTGATTTTAAAGATTAATAAATTTATCTCTTTGCCCACTGAGGAGCCCGTCTGGCTTTTTTAAGACCATATTTCTTCCGTTCAACGGCTCGGGCATCGCGGGTTAAATAGCCAACTTTTCTTAATCGTTTTCTGAAGTCTGTGTTATATAAAGATAACGCTCTGGCAATTCCCAATCTAATTGCTTCAGCTTGGCATTTTATCCCGCCGCCCTTGACTTTCACGGTCGCACTAATTTTATCAGAAACTTTCATCTCCGCTATTGGCGCTACTACAGTTTTTTGAAGCCTCAAAATCGGAAAATATTTCAAATAATCTTTTCCATTAACTGAAATTCCGCCTTTTTGGCTGTAAATTCTTACTCTGGCAATTGATGTTTTTCTGCGGCCAACAGCTTCAAAATACTTCTCTTTTTTGACTTCTTTCTTTTCTTTCTTTATCTTATGAATTGTTTTTTTCTTTGGGGCAACTGGCATAATTTTTTTATTATTCAACAATTAATCTTTTTATTCTTTTAGGCAACAATCTGTTTTTAGGCAACATTCCTTTAACCGCTCTTTTTAAAACCTTAACCGGGTCTTTTGCAAATAATTCGCCTAAAGATTTTTCCTTAAGATGTCCGATATAACCTGTATGATGCTTGTAAATTTTATTTTTTAGTTTTTTTGCGTCAATGCTAAGTTTTTCAATGTTTTTAACAGTAACTTTAAAATTTAAATCCAAGCGCGGCTGATACTGAGGAACTTTTTTCCCTTGCAAAATTATCGCTATCTCTGAAGCTAATCTTCCTAATTTTTTTCCTGTTGCATCAATAGTATAATTGGTCATAACAAGTTAAAGCTTGATATTAAACAAATTCAATAATGGCTAATTTAGCGCCGTCTTTTTGTCTTGGTTTGCCGCTTTTTATGATTCGCAAATAGCCGCCTTTTCTGTCTTTATATTTTGGAGCAATTTCATAAAAAATTTTTTGGGCGGATTTTTTTGGCAACCACGCTAGAAGAATCCTTAAGGTACTCAGATTATTTTTTTTGGCTAAAGTTATTAATTTTTCAACTATTGATTTTATCTCTTTTGCTTTTGCCTCTGTTGTCTCCATTTTCCCTCTGATAATCAGATTGCCGGCCAAAGCTTTTAAAAGGGCGTTACGTTGCCCTTTTATCCGATGAAATTTCCTGTTTTTTCTTAAATGACGCATATACCGAGTTAATTGATAAATCTTTACTTTTTCTTACTGGTTTTTTTAGTTTTTTTAGGAGTTTCTTTTTTGGTTTCTTTAAACTTTTTTACTTCAACTTCTTTTATTTCAATTGTAGAAATTTTTTCAAGATGTCCTTTCAAAATATCAATTGATTCTTTTAAGGCTAAGGATGGCGTAATAGTGCCATCAGTATCAACAAAAATTTTTAAGCGGTTATAGTCTGTTCTTTCTCCAACGCGCATATCTTCAACGGTAAAATTAACATTGGTAATCGGAGTAAAAATCGCATCTATCGCAATCATTCCGACCGGTAATTTCTCGGTCTTCCTTTCTTCAGCCGGGACATAACCCAACCCTTTTTCAACGACCAATTCCATTTCTAAGGTTATATTTTTAGCGGTTAAAGTGGCGATTGGAGCATTCGGATTTATAATTTCAACTTCAGAATTTGCTTTAATATCTCCAGCTTTTACAGTTTTCTCGCCTTTTACTTTTAAAATCAAAGCTTGCGGTTCGTCGGTATGCATTCTAAAACGAATCCTTTTAAGATTTAAAGCTATTGTGACCGCGTCTTCCATTACGCCTTCTATACCGGTAAATTCATGACTCACACCTTTAATTTTTACTTTAGTGACGGCACTTCCTTTAAGCGATGAAAGGAGAATCCGACGTAAAGCGTTGCCCAAAGTGATACCGTATCCCCGATAAAGACCTTCAATTTCAAAAACGCCTTTCTGGCTGCTTTCAGAAACGGTCTTAATTTTTATTGAATCTAAAATAAAATTATTATCCATAGTCTATCTTGAATAATAATCTATTACCAAATTAATATCAAATGAGCCCTCGATATCCGAAGGAAAAGCCAAAACCCTACCTTCTATTTTTTCTTTATCCAGAGCCAACCAAACCGGCGTTTGGTAATTTTTTAAATTATTTTGGATTTCTTTAAATATAGTTAAATCTTTGGATTGCGGCCTGATAGTTATTAAATCTCCAATTTTAACTTTATATGAAGAAGTGTAAATTTTTTTGCCGTTAACAAGAATATGGCCGTGCGAAACTAATTGTCTGGCAATCCGTCGTGAAAAAGTCCATCCCAATTTAGAAACTACATTATCCAATCTAGTTTCTAATTCTCTAAGAATAAAATCTCTGATGTTCCCCGTTTTTCCTAAGGCTTTGTGAAAAATTGTCTTTATTTGTCTTTCATTCAAACCATAGCTGAATTTTATTTTTTGTTTTTCTGAAAGCTGACGACCATATTCAGAAGGTCGTCTTCTTGCTTTTCCATGAACTCCTGGTCGAGAAGGACGTCTTGTTAGAGCGCATTTTGGAGAATTACAACGCTCCCCTTTTAAAAAAAGTTTTACTCCTAAGGCTCTTTCTTTCTTTTCCTTTACTGATTTCATAATTTAATTACACTCTTCTTACTTTTTTGGGCCTAGGGCCGTTATGAGGAACCGATGTCATGTCTTTTATTGAAGAGATATTGAATCCGCCACCCGCAATTGACCTAATAGCAGCATCACGACCGCTACCAATGCCTTTAACGATTATTTCAATTGTGGCAGGATTGAATTGTCTTATTTTTTCATTAATCATTTCAGCCACTTTGGAAGCGGCGAATGGAGTTGATTTTTTAGGCCCAGAAAAACCTATAGACCCAGCTGAGGACCAGCCTAAAATATTTCCATCTTTGTCAGCAATGGTAATCATCGTGTTGTTATAAGACGCATTAATATAAAGCCGACAGCTCTCTATTTTCTTTTCTGTCTTAATTGCCATTTTAGCCGCTCGAACGGTATCAATGACTTCTTTCTCTTTTAAAATCTGCTCTTCAGTTTGTTTGACAACTTTTTTCTTACCCATAAAATTATTTACTTAAGCTCTAGTTTTCTTTTACCGCTGCTGACCGTTTTTCTAGTGTTGCCTCTCACGGTTCTGGAATTAGTTTTGGTCCGTTGTCCTCTCGTTGGCAAGCCTCTTAAATGCCTGTGTCCTCTATAGGAGTTAATGTCTTTAAGCCGGGTTATATTGCTTCTGATAATTTGCCGCAATTCTCCCTCAATTTTAATGCCTCGAGAAGCAATCTCTTGAGTAATTCTGTTGATTTCTTCGGGCGTTAAATCTTTGGCTCTTTTAGCTCCGTCTACTTTTGCTCCTTTCAAAATTTCATTGGCTAAATATCGGCCAATCCCGTAAAGATAAGCTAAAGCAACTTCTATTCTTTTTTGGTCTGGAATATTAATACCGGCTAATCGCATAATTATCCTTGTCTTTGTTTATGTTTGGGATTTTTTTTGCAAATCACAAAAACCCGACCTTGACGTCGAACAACTTTACAATTTTTACAAATTTTTTTAACTGATGCTCTAACCTTCATAACTAACAAAATTAATGCCGAGCGAATAAAGCTGTGTTTATTGCTCGGCTTAGATTATTTTATAATTTATAGTGAGCGAAATGCTCAATATATCGGGCGTATCGCCCGCTATTGCTAAAGCCTTTTTGTGATTCTCCCTCTTTTGCCGTCCGGACTTAATTCCATTAAAACTCTGTCGCCAGGTAAAACTTTAATATGATATATCCTCATTTTACCCGAAAGATAAGCCAAAATCTTTTCAGTATTTTGAAGTTCAACCGAAAAACTAGCGCCAGGTAAGGATTCTAAAATAATTCCTTCAACTTTATCTTTCATAAAGACTAAAATAAATAATAAGGCAAAAGCTTCTAAAAGTCAAATCCATTAGGAAAATAAAGCATTATTCTATTATTCTATGATTAGTTTTATTTTATTTACGTCGTTGGGCGTTTTTCTAACCCAAAATGGCCATAAATAAACTCTCGCTTTATCAACGTTCGTTTGAGAAAAAAGCAATGTTTTTAATTCAAGTTCGTTTTTATTGATAATTTCTTGTTTAAGTTCATTTGTGTTGATGGGCGGCCGAAATAATCCTTGAAAATTAACCGATGAATTAAGAGTTCCTTTTTTGAAATCGCTGACGGTATTGCTATAAGAAATTTCATAACTGTTCAATTTGAAATCGCCGCCTAATTTTTCTTTGGCTAAAGCGGTAAAAATACTCAAAATGTCATCTTGATGAAAAATAATCAAAGAACTTTCCGCTTCAATGAAAATAGAGAAATTTCCTTGGCTGTCCACCTCTTTATTTATTTCTTCTTTTAAAATATTAAACTGACTAGCTCCGTCAATTTTTTTGAAATCTTGAGGGACTTGTGTATAGAAGAAAGCGTTAAAATAATCTTGTAGAGATTTTTCAGCGTTCTCTTTGGCTTTTTTAAGGTCATCGTCTGTTGGGACGGGCACTTCTCCGATAAAACCGCCAGTCATTGAACTTTCCGACTTCGCATAAAATCCTTGATATTTATCCGACCCTTGGAACCCGGGAATCGTAAAGTGATCAACCGGCCCGATATTATATTCTTGACCAGCTTTATCGGCGATGACCTCAGCTTTAATATTTGACGAAACTATTTTCCCTTCAATGATTTTGGCGCCCGGAACAATTATAGTTTTCTTTAAATGGAAAACTTTACCGTCAGGCGTTAAAAGTCTAGTATTGGCTATTAAAGTTTGGCTATCCGAACTGTAAGTATTATAGATAGCAACTTCTCCTTGAGTTTTATTTTCAACATTTTTTTTGCCGGTGGCCGGAAAAGAAAAAGTATTATTTTTTACCTGAGAAAATATTTCCGCTGGTATCTGTTTATTTAAAATGTCTACATTGCCCGTATCTTTAATTGCCGATATTTGTTCAACTAAGTTTAAGGGAACTTTTTTGGTGGTAATATTAATTTCAGCCTTGGGCAAAACCCAAAACATCAAATAAACCAAAAGAGCTAAAACGATTAAAAATAAAATGAATTTCCATGAAACCCTGCGTTTTCTTTTTTCAACAATTTTCTTAACAACTGACGCTTTAGGAGCTTGAACTTTGGGGCTCTTAGGTTTTTCTCTTATTTCTTCTTTAATTTCCCATTTAATTTCCTGAATAACTTCAGTTTTTTTAACCGGCCGGACAATATCAACCATTTTTATTTTTTTAGTCGGTTCTTTAATCATGGAATTAACCAACGCATTCTCCTTCTCGCTAATTTATTAATCAAATCTTCTTGAGGAGTAAAATATGACTCAAGAAGCGCGGCTAAGCTGTATAAATTTTTGTACCAAGAATAATCGGCTTTTAAGTTAAAATTAAAAGCTTCTAAAAGTTTTTTAACGTTAATCGGAATTAACGACTTAGCCGCCATATTCTTAATTTTTAAATCTTTAACCAAAGAAGGTTCCAAATTAATTACCAAACATTTAACTTTGGTTTTCTGCTCTATTATTTCTAAGCCCTTATTCAATAAAGCTAACTCTTTTTTCAGAAAAAAATTAAGTTTTCTACTGAATAAAAAAGAAGTCTTATTTTCAAGATAACGCATTAAAATTAATTTGGCAACTTTAGGAGACACGGCTAAATCTTTGGCTAAAGTCAAATAAAGATTATTTTTCCCCCATTTAAAGCTGTCAAAATAATTAATTTTCCCTTCTTTTGTCCTTAAAAACACATCTGTTTTATCAACGCCGATTTCAGCAAATAAAAACGATTTTTTAAGATAACGGGAAATCAAATGAGTCAAAGCCGAGCCGCCCTCGGCAATAAACACCGCCTGGGCTCGGTTAGGCAAAAAAGAAATTAATTCTTTCAGAAAATCGCGGTAGCAAAAAGTCTCGCTAATATAAAAATCCATTTTTTTGCCTTTTTCTCTAAAAAGATCCAGAACCGAATTTTTATCAAGCAGAATATTATAGATTCTGACATCGCAAATTAGCGTTTCAAATTCCGAGATTTTCAAACGGCTGCTGGCGTATTTTCTGGTGGGACCGAAGAAATTAAAAATCGCCTGAGAAATTAAATTTTCAAGGTCAGCTTCGGTAAGCATCTCGTCGGGATTGCCGCGCGGAATAATAACTGATTCAAAATTAGTCACCGACAAATTGGAATCAAAATTAAAAATTACTTTAAAATTATTCGGATAAAAAACGCCGGAGAAAATTTTTCTCAGATACCGCTTAATTTTCGGCGGGAATGTTTTAAAAGAAAAATCCTCTGTTAATTCTTTCTCAAAAATCTTTTTTATTTCCAAATCTTTATTGATAAAATCAGCCTGGAGAACGACTATTTCCAATTTATTCCCTAAAAAACTGACTAATAAAAATTTGTCTTTTTTATTTCTTGTGAAAAATTTTTTAAGTGTTGAGAACATTTCAAAGTAATTTTAATTATTTTACATCGGCCCTAATTCTTCTTAAACCGGCGCCCACCGCTTCTTCCTTAAGAATTTTGAACTCGCCGATTTCACCGGTATTTTTTACGTGCGGACCAGCACAAAATTCTTTGCTAACAGGATTTTTTTCAGGACCGATAAAATAAATTTTTACCATTTCTCCGTATTTTTGTTTAAAAAACGCCAAGGCTCCGATTTTTTCCGCTTCTTTTTTCGACATCTCTTTAAAAGATACCGTCAATTTCTCTCTAATTTTTTCATTAACTAAATTCGCTATTTTTTCTATCTCTTCGGCAGTAAGTTTACGACTGAAATTAAAATCAAAACGCAGCCGCTCCGGATTGATATCCGAACCCATTTGTTTTACTTCTTTCCCCAGAACCTCACGCAACGCCCACTGGAGCAAATGGGTAGCGGTGTGGAGTCTAATAATTTTTTGATTTTCTTTAGTCCCCTCCTTTAAGCCGTGCCCGCCAAATTTCTTTTCCGCTCCAGCACGGGAAATTTCCTGGTGCTTTTTGAAAGCTTCATTAAAATCTTTTTCAAACTGTTCCCTGTCTATTTTCTCACCCCTTTTTCCAACCATCTTCGCACCTTTTTCTTCAACTATTTCCTCAATGAATTCTAAGGGCATCCCAAGGCTTTCATATAATCGGAAAGCTTCTTCAACGCTAATACTCCCCTTAGAAACCACCCGAGTTGATTCTGAAGACCCCGTTATTAAAACTTCTCCAAGTTTCACTTCTTCATTTTGAATTGTTGCTAAAATATCAGATTCCTTCAATTTTATTTCTGGATAAATATCTATTACTTTTTTAACTATTGGAACTAAAAAGTTTTTAGGTAAATTTAATAATTTCCCATATCTTATCGCTCTTCTTAAAATTCTTCTTAAAACATAACCTCTTTCAACATTAGAGGGCAAAATTCCTTCTGAAATTAAAAAAACCGAGCTTTTTATATGGTCAGCAATAATTCTTTTCGCTTTTTCGTTTGTTCCCGGAATGCTATCTATAATTGATTCAAATAAATCGGTTTCAAAAACATTTTTTTTCTCCTGAACCATCATCACTAATCTTTCCAACCCCATTCCCGTATCAACGCCCGGTGTTTCCAATTTCCTTAATTTTGATTTTTGATTTCTGATCTCTGATTTTTCACTATAATATTCATTAAAAACAATATTCCATATCTCAATACCTTTAATATAAATTTCCGTGGTGGGGCCACAAGGACCTTCTTCGCCGGTTGGCCCCCAAAAATTATCTATCCCGGCACGTTCAACACGGACGCCAAGCTTTTCCCAAATTTCCGTTGATTCTTTATCAAACGGCACTACTCTTCGCCAGTCTCCTATTGGAACTTTTTTAGGATCAAAAACCGTGACATAATCAATTTTTAAACCAAGCTCTTTCACAATAAATTCATAGGCATATTTAATCGCTTCTTTTTTAAAATAACCACCGAAAGAAAAATTGCCCAGCATTTCAAAAAAAGTCAGATGGCTTTCATCGCCGACCGAATCAATATCCGAAGTCCTGAAACATTTCTGCGCCGAAGCTACATTATTACCATAAGGAGATTTTTCTCCAATATAGTATTTCTTAAATTGTTGCATCCCTGAGGTTGTAAAAAGAACTGACGGGTCGTCAGTGATTAAAGATGAATAAGGAATAATTTTATGTCCTTTTTTTTCGAAAAAATCTAGAAAACTTTTGCGTATTTCTTCAGAATTCATAAAAATTTCGGGGATGGTTTATTTAAATTTAAGTTTTAAATTATTTAAAAATTGCCTATGGATTAAAAAATTTTCAGCAGCGTCATTAATAAATTTATCAATATTTGAATTATTAAATGTTTTCAAGTTTTTAAATTGCCTTTCGCATTGTTCCAAACTTTCTTGGTAGCTTAAAATCGCTCTGGCAATTGATTTGTTGACTTGAAGATTAATTTTCTCAAGCTTCTTTATTTCAGCGGCTTTTTCATTAATAACCGCCAAACAAATTTCAAATTTTTTAACAGGATCTTTGATAATTAACAATTTAAAATCTCTTTCCCACTCTTTCAAAAAATAAAATGGATTGCCCGGCAAAATATCCACCTGGTCTTCGGAAAAATTTTCAATTTTAATCTCGTCTATTGTTCCGGAGGCATTAACGGTTACCCCAGTCAAAATCAAACCGCAAAAAATTGTCAATAAAATTTTTTTCATTGAATATCTAAATTTCTCTATATTCCTCTAAAACTTTAGATTTTTGATGGCCTCTTATTTTTTCCAGCGCTTTAGCTTCAATTTGACGGATTCTTTCTCGGGTAACGTTGAATTTTTTTCCAACTTCTTCCAAAGTGTGAGTGATGCCGTCATTAAGCCCGAATCTCATTTTTAAAATTTCCTGCTCTCTTTCCACTAAATCAACCAAAACTTCGCTTATTTTTTCCTTAAGCAATGCCCGGTCAGTCATCTGTATCGACGTCAAACTCTTTTCATCTCTGATAAATTCCTGAAGGGTTGAATCTTCGTCTTCTTCGCTGATCGGCGTTTCCAAAGATAATACTTGTTGAGAAATTTTTTGGATGTAATGGATTTTATTAATATCCGTTTCCATTTCAATGGCGATTTCTTCGGGCGACGGGTCGCGGGCAAGCTCCTGCGACAAACGACGTTTTGTTTGGGTGTATTTAGAAATAATTTCAACCATATGAACCGGAATTCTGATAGTCCTTGATTGATCGGCTAAAGCCCTGGTAATCGCCTGTCTTATCCACCACGTAGCGTAAGTAGAAAATTTAAAGCCTCTCCGATAATCAAATTTGGAAACCGCTCTTGCCAAACCGATATTTCCTTCTTGGATTAAATCTAAAATAGAAAGCTGCGGGCTTCTCCGGGCATAACGCTTGGCGATAGAAACTACCAATCTCAAATTGGCTTTAATCAAACGTTGCCGCGCTTCTTCATCGTCCTTCTCGGCCCGCCTTGCCAATTCTTTTTCTTCAGCGCCGGTCAAAAGCGGAGTTTTGCCGATTTCTTTTAAATAAACTTGAACAGCATCAGGCAATCCAGTAAAATTTCCTTCGGTAATTTTCTCGGATTCTTCCGAAGTCTGAATCAGCTGGTTAGTTTCAATAACTTTAATATTAGCCGTCTCCAAACGGTCATACAGTTCTTCCAAAAATTCAAGGTCTGTTTCAATATTTGGAAAAAGGCGAAAAATTTCGCTGTCCGTTACAAAACCCCTCGGCCTACCCTTATTTACCAATTCTTCTATAAGTGACTCGTCAAACTTAAATTTCCTCTTAGAAGATTTTGCTTTTTTAACAACTTTTCTTTTAAAAATTCTTCTTTTTGTCTTTTTTGCTTTATTTTTCTTGTTTTTCTTCTTTTTGAACATACCCAGTAACTCATCTACGATGGCTAATTTTCATTTTAACTTATCGTAATGAGATAAAATATTGTTTTAATTAAAAATTGTGACCTTGGTTGTTTTAATAATGATAAATTAAGTTAAAAATATCGTAGATGAGTTACTGAGCATATCTACTTATTTTGTATTTTTTTTGAAAGTTCGTCAAATTGAGAAAGAATTGAATTCAATTTTCCCTCATCACCCATTTTTTCCGCCTTTTTTATGGCTTCAGTTAAATTTTCTCTTTGTTTCTTGAAATATGCGGTTTTTATTTCTTTAACAAGCGAAGTAAATTCTTTTGTGACTTTTTCTTTGTCTAAATTTTCCAATCCCAAGCTGGAATTTAATAAAATATATGAAGACAAACTTTCTTGTTTTTTATTTTCCAATTTTTCACTCTTGGCAAGATTGTTAAAAATTTTTTGGTAATCCTCCGAGAAAAAATCTTTAAAATTTTGATATTCGTCTTGAAGGGTTTTATCTATCAGCATCAAAGCAATCAATCTTTGACTTATTAAGTCGGGACGGGAGAATGGAATTTTTTGGTCAATCATTTCTTCTTTCGTTTCTTTTTTGTTTTGGATTTTTTCCAGCTCTTCTATTAAAGAATTTTCGTCAATATTGGTTTTTTTAGAAAGTTTTTTCAGCCAAAAAGACCGTTCAACTACACTAGTTAAATTTTTAATTTTAAAAAGAATGGAATTAAGACTTTTTTTGAAAGCGGGAATTTCAATGCTGGAAACAACTCGAAAATCTGAAATGCCGTAATAATCAAAATAAAAATCAAGAATTGGTCTCGCTTCTTTAAGAGATTTTTCCAATTGCCCCGGAGATTTCTGAACTAATTCCGCCGGGTCTTTTACATCTTTGAGATTGAGGATTTTAACATTAAATTCGCTACCTAAAGCCAAATCAATGGAACGTTCAGCAGCATCTAAACCCGCACTATCAGTATCAAAACAAAAGATAATCTGGTCTGTATAACGCCTGAGAATTTTTAATTGGTTCGAAGTTAAAGCAGTGCCAGAAACAGCTACCGCATTTTTAACGCCATCCTGATAACTCATCAAAAAATCCATATAACCCTCAACTGCCAAGACAAAGCCGGCGCTTTTAATGTGATTTTTGCTTTTGTGAAATCCGTAAAGAGTTCTGGATTTATTATAAATTAAACTGTCAGGACTGTTGATATATTTGGCTAACTGAACCTGATTTATCCAAGGTAAAATTCTTCCGCCAAAGCCTATTGTTTTTCCAAATTGGTTGTAAATCGGAAACATTATTCTTTCTCTGAAACGATCGACATAAAGATTCCCTTTAGTTTTTAAAGACATACCGCTTCTTTCAATATCGGAAATACTGTATCCGTAATTAATTAAATGGCGAGTCAATTCGTCAAAACCTTTTGGCGCCAAACCTAATTCAAATTCTTTAATTATTTCATTTTTAAATCCGCGGCTTTTAAGATAAGCAATGGCTTCCGAAGAATTTTCAAGAGTTTTTTTAAAAAATTCTTTGGCTTTTTCGGAAATGTCGTATAAAATTCCGAATTGTCTCTGTTCGGCCGGACTAATTTTTTTCAATTCCACACCGGCTTTTTCCGCCAAAATGCTTAAAGCTTCATAAAACTCTAAATTTTCATACTCCATCAAAAATTTAATCGCGTCCCCTCCTTTCCCGCAACCGAAACAATGCCAAATCTGCCGTTCCGATGAAACGACAAAAGAAGGAGTTTTTTCCTTATGAAAGGGACAAATGGCTCTAAAATTTCTTCCGGCCGGCTTCAGAGAGATATAACCCTTGATAAAATCAACAATATCAATTTTATCTTTTATTTCTTCAACTGGCGTGGACATTGTTATTTAATCTTATTATTTTAACCTAAAAAAAGAAAGTCGTAATTAGACAGCGTCTCCCGAAGGGAGACGCTGTCTGTCCAGTTTTAAATTTAATATCTTTTTCTAATTTCTTAAGATGCCAAACCAGTAAATTAAGAATCCCGCGCCAAAGCCGAGAATTAAACAGCCAAAAAATATAGGACTAAATCCGATATTGTTTATTAAAGAAGCTAAAAATGGTAATCCTCCGATAACGGCAATTGATAAAAAGTGGCTGTCAGAATGAAAAACGGTTTTTTTATCCAAATAGTTCATTATGGAAACAAAAATTAAAGTGTCATTGGTTTTAATCGAATTATTCGCCTTCACTTTAATATTAACTGATCCTTCTTCATTTATTCCCAAATCTCCGATTTGATAAGTAAGATTATTTCCCTCTATAGAGGTTATTCTCGGATTTGAGCCAACAAGCGAAACCTCTAATGGTAAAGTGATTTTCAAAACGGCATCAGAAAGTTTTTGCTGGCTGGTATTTTTATAAACCACCATATAATTCAATTCTTCTCCGGCTTTAATAGTGTCTTTATCGCTGTTAGAAGTCAGTAAAATCAACGGCGACGAAGGTACTACAATGGTTTCGGTTTTAGGCGAGGACTGAATATAAATTACCTGAGGCGCGGTTGGCTGAGAAATAATAATGGGCGACGCCTGTAAAGTAGTAAAACTCAAAATTGAACCATAAACTGTCCCTGAAAAATTATAAGCCACTGCTCGATAATAATAAGTGGTTCCGCTAGTAAGATAAGTTAAAGCCGCTGAATGACTAATGTAGTTTGTGCCGCTCCCAATCTGCTGGCTGATAGTAGTATTGCTTAAATTAGTAGTTGTCCCCCACTGAAACCAGACAGAAGTTAAAGAACCATTAGGATTGATTGAAGTATTGAGCAAAGCTGAATTTTGATAAACCGGCGAAGCGCTTTGGGTACTTATGGACGGCTGGCTGTAAGAATAATAATTATAATAATTATTGTAATAATATTGATTATTACCGGTGTAAAAACTTAAAATGCCGCCGCGATTGATGCCGTAAGAATTGGAAGCCACTGCCCGGTAATAATAAGTGGTATTTGGAGATAAATTATAAATATTTGCTGAATAATTAATAGAATAATCAAAATTGCCGATGGGACGATAGTCGGTGGTATAACCTAATGAAGCCGAAGTGCCGTATTCAAACCAAGCATTGGTATAAGAATTATTGGGATTGACTGAGCCGTTTAAATAAGCGGAATTGTATGTAATTGAACTTGCCGAATTTGTGAAAATTGTCGGCAAAGTGGCGGCTTGAGAAGAATTTATTGGTACCAAAACAGCGGCCATCAAAATTGCCGCTGAAAAAATTTTTATTGATTTTTTATTTCTTATAGCGAGCTTTGCTCGATATATCGCTGGAAACGCTATAATAAACATAACAAACTAATTATTTAAAAACTCACCCTGAATGTTTTTTAAAAAAACACTCAGGGTGAGTCCCGATAGAATGTTTTGAACGTTCAAAACATTCTATCGGGAACTAAATATGGAATTAGCGCCGAGGACGATGATAAGGACGAAAACGAGGATAGATACCGCCATAGTAATTAGTATACCTATTATACCTATTACGATGTCTTTGTCCGAGAACAACATTGCTGAGAACATTGCCGACGATAACAGCCGTAATCACATCAGCTGTAGAAGCTGTTGTAGAAGCTGTATATGATGGGTATCCTTGATAAGGATAATTACTATAGACTTTTGGCTCTTGGACTTTAATTAATCTTAACGAGCTCCCGTCTAATGAAAAAACACTAAAAAGTTTGTTCTTTCTTGCGATAGCAATATTTCCTCTTCTATCAAGAATTAACCGCTCTCCCTGTTCAATTATCTGTTTCTCGCCTCCAATCAATACCATAATGGGTTCTTGAACTTCGAACACTTCATCCCCCATTTGTGTAAGACCAAAAGATCTTACTAAAACTTCGGCTGCAGTAGGTCTTACTTCGGCTGTAGCGCAATTCATAAGCATCATCAACATCATCACCAAAATAACCATTCCTAAACTTTTCATAAATTCCTCCTTTTTTTAGTTTTTTTATGGTAAATGTGTATTTACCATTACTATTTATAGTATAGCAAAACTACAAAAAATTGTCAAGAGTCTAATCAAAATAAGAATTACTTTTTGCCTTTTACTAACGGCACAAAATTGAAACCAAAATATTCTTTTTCAGAAAATTGGTCCTTATCTATTTTTTCCAAAACAAAAATGCTGTTTCCAATCGGACAGACAATTCGGCCGCCGATTTTTAATTGTTTTTTCCAAGCTAAAGGAATTTTTAAAGCTGTGGCGGAAGCCAAAATTTTATCAAAAGGCATTTCTTCTTCAAATCCTTTATGACCGTCCCGACAGATAAAAATTACAATCTCTTTTTTTATAAAATTAAATTTTGAAATATTCGTCCTCCCAAACTCATAAAGTTCCGGGATTAATTCCAAACCGATGATTTTTCCGGTTTTTCCAACTATCTGAGCTAAAAGAGCCGACGTCCATCCGGAGCCGGTGCCGATATCCAAAATTTTTTCTCCTTTTTTCGGTCCTAAAAGTTCCAACATAAAAGCCACGGTGAGTGGCTGAGAAATTGTCTGATTAAAACCTATTGGAAGTGGCGCATTAACATAAGCATTTTCTTTTTCTTCTTCCCTGACAAAATTCGCCCGGTCAATAGTTTTAAACGCCTCTATAATTTCCGGCGTTTTCAGATAGCCGTCTTTAACAAGAGAATTTACAAGTTTTTCGTATTCAGGATGCATAAAAAATAAGTGAAGCGGGAGTTGAGGGAATCGAACCCCCGAATGCGGTTTTGGAGACCGCCGGTATACCACTTACCTAAACTCCCTAATTTTGACGTAAATTTTTTAATTTCAATAGCTTTTATTATATGTTATTTATCGTGTTTTGTCATCTGTATTAAAAAAACCATTTTTGTTTGACAAAGATATTATATTGTGCTATATCTAACACAGAAGTGAAAATAAATTAATTTGAACTTTAAAATAGAAATATTTTCAGAAAAACCCTAAAAAAACCAAAAGGAGGTTAAAAATGAGTAATCTATGTAAGACATACAAAAAGGGTAAGTTGGTATCGATTTTCTGGGTAGAAGAGCTATTTTACAGACAAATTAAGACTCTCGAAAAGTATGCCTGCCCTAGGGAGATTATTGAATTGTTCCGAAGTCAAAAAGATTTGGTTATTAAGAGGGCAAGCGAGATGCCATTCGCCGAAGAAAACATTCCTTTTATCCCGGTGATTCCTCGAATCTATAGGAGCCCCTACGACCTCATGGCCATGGTGTGTAACAACAACAAGAAAGGTTACACTTATTTAAATCCCACGGCAATCACCGACGAGTTTGACACTCCGAAAGACCCCTATTATATTTACGATGTAGACGACGGCGAATCTCTTAGAAGGAAAGACATAAAAAAAGCCACTGACACCATTAAAAAGCAGTCGAGGTTACCCCTTACTGCGGCTGAGATTATGGCTTTTATGACTCACACTAATGTGCCACGACGCTATGGAGTAGTAGCCCTTGGTTCCCGCTATGAAGGGCCGTACAAGATAGTGGGCGTAGTCTTAGATGACGGTGATCGGCCAAAGCTCGGCTGTGGCAAGCTCGATAGCCCGGATGATCGCTATTGGCCTGCGTCCTGCGGTAGTAGATATAGACAGGATTGAGTATTGGTTTTTGGTTCCAACACAAATTTTTTCCACAGATTCCGCTAAAAGCGGAAAAAGGACATGATTTTTCATGTCCTTTTCTTTTTTCTAAGATCCTTACTTTTTCACCTCTTTATGGACCGTATGTTTCCTGCACCAATTGCAGAATTTATTTAATTCCAGCTTTTTTTTGGTTGTCTTTCGGTTTTTCCGAGTATAATAATTAACCCTGTTGCAAATGCTGCATTTCATTCCTATTAAATTTTCACTGAATTTTGACTTAGGCATAAGAATTTAAATTAACATATTCTTTATTTTTTCACCAGATTGAAAATTTTGGAGCCGATGGCCAGATTTGCACTGGCGACCTTCTCTTTACCATAGAGATGCTCTGCTGCCTGAGCTACATCGGCAATAAATTTATCAAAATATTTCTTAATTTTGTATTGCTATAATAAAGTGATATTACCCCATACAAACTTTTATGTCTATACGTTCCTAAAGAGCCACTTTTCGTGATTATTGTTTTATACATTTGTACCCTGCTTATTTTCAATTTGTTCATCCAATATTCTTCTGCCTCTTCTAAATTAATGTCGCTGAAAATCTGTAGCTGAAATTTTAAATTCTTCTTTTTCACTCTAAAAAATGTTTTTAAAAATCGCATAAATATTTTTATTAAAGACGGGTTGGAATTCCCTATTTTAACCGTGTTTTTATTAGCTTTATTTCCTTCTCCCCAATATATACCAAGTCCTAAGCCGAATAATTTTGCTTCTTCTAATGTTTTTGGCGGACAAAATTTAAAAGGGTCCCCTTTCGGATTATTTTTTATATAGATTGCTTCACTAATCGTTCTTTTTGGTATTTTGTATTTACTAATCCAGTAATTTATTTTATGTTCAGAGCATTTAAAAATATCGGAAATTTCTCTTGAAGATTTTTGCTTATTTATATAAAAGTCTTTAAGTTGTTCAAAATAAATTTTATCTTTCATAAATAAAAATAAGCTATTTTATTTATTATAGCTTATCATTTACTCTTGGTCAACCAACTTCTAACTAACAAGATAATCTACCTGTGAGCCTGAGGTCGGATTTGAACCGACGACCTACTGTTTACAAAACAGTTGCTCTGCCGCTGAGCTACTCAGGCAAGAAAAACTGGTGCTGGGGGTAGGATTCGAACCTACGAAGCCATAAAGGCGTCAGATTTACAGTCTGATGCAATTGACCGCTCTGCCACCCCAGCTCTTAAAATTCATTATTTTCTTTTTTCGATTCTTCCGGTGCTGTTGATTTTTCTATTGAAATTTTTTGCTCGTTCTGACCGTTATTTATTTCTTCCGGTTTTTTGGAAGTAATTGCGGTCAATAAATCGCTTTTTTTGTTATTAAGCTGCGCCGATGATTTCATCTTGTTAAGACGGCTGATTAAAAAATTATCAATCCTCAATAAAGAAACTCTTAATCGTCTCAATAATTTTTCCCAAAAATTGCTTAAAGCCGTGTCTATTTTTTCAATCGGGATTTTAGAAAGTAATTGGCCTGTCTTATCTTTTTCTTTTTGCTCTAAAGTATCGTCTATTCTCGGCGCAGCTCTGGCAAATAAATAAACCACACCGCCAATTCCGACCATCAATAAAATTTGTGAAATAAAATTATACATAAAATTACAACTCATATCTCGTAAATCTCTCCACTTTCATATTCTCCCCTGTTCTCGCAATATATTGTTTAATAAGTTCTTCCACTGTTTGTTTTTCGTCTTTGATTGACGGCTGTTTCAATAATTCTTTTACATTTTCCGGATTCATAGCGGCAATTTGCATCGCCAAATTATGAGCCAATTCTTTAAATAATTCGTTTTTAGCCACAAAATCGGTTTCGCAACGAAGTTCCAGCAACACGCCGACTCGGTGATTATGAACGTAAACCTCAAGCAAACCTGCGCCAGTTTTTCTCTCGGATTTTTGCTCGGCCTTTTTTAATCCTTTTTTATAAAGAATTTTCTTCGCTTTTTCAAAATTACCCTTGCTTTCTTCTAAAGCCTTTTTGCATTCCATTACTCCGGCTCCGGTTTCTCCTCTAATTTTTTGAATGTCATTAATCATTTCAATTCTTTAATTATTTTATTAATAATCCAATCAATACTTATTTTAGCATGGTCATTGGCCGGAATGGGATAATCAATTAAAGTCGGGTCATCATCACTGTCAAGAACGGCGATTAGCGGGATGCCGCACTTTTTCGCTTCCCGCACCGCGGTTTTATGCTCTTTGATAGAGGGGTCAATAATTAAAACAACATCCGGCTTTCTTGATAAATTCTCCAAGCCACTGAATATTTTTTTCATCTTGGCAATCTGCTTGGTAATCCCCAATTTTTCTTTTTTGGTATATTTTTCAAACTCGCCTTTTTCAAAATCCGCCTGAAGTTTTTTAAAATACTCAACCCTTTTTGACAAAATATTGAAATTAGTTAAAAGACCGCCGATCCAGCGGGAATTAATATAAGAAAAATTAAATTCTTTTATCAATTTATCAGCTGCTTCTTTGGCTGCCGGCTGAGTCGCCACCAACAACACAATGCCTTTATTTTTCATCTTATTTTTTAAAAGTTCTATCGCTTCTCCCAATTTTTTAAGCGTCAGACCCAAATCAATAATTTCAATATTATTGCGACTGCCAAAAATAAACGGCTTGAATTTCGGATTAGTTCTTGTTCTGCTATGGCCATACATCAAAGCAGCCTTAATCATGTCTTTAAGAACTTCTAAATCAACGCCTTCTTCAACATCTTTGAGACTGGCACTAAGTTGTTCTTCTATCGGCTGAATTTCCATAATAAATACCTAAGGTGAAGTCTATAAAAAATTCTTCGCGTCGTCAACGATTAAACGCTCTTTGGTTCATAATTTGTGTTTTTTACGCCATTCTTCTATTTTTTTGTGGTCGCCGGATAATAAAATTTTAGGCACCGAATATTTTTTACTTTTTTTACCCCGCCTTCGCGTGGCCGAAGCTCGCTTCGACGAGGCAAAGGCCCGTCCTGACGGCGGCCATTCAAAGATTTCCGGTCGAGTGAAAACCGGGATTCCAACGCCGTATCTTCTATCTTCAAGCGACTGATATTTTCCCAAAACTCCCGGAAGATATCGAGAAACTGCGTCTATTAAAACTAACGCTGGAATTTCTCCGCCAGCCAAAACATAAGGCCCGACAGATAATTCTTGAAAATCAAAATCAGAATCATTAAGCACTTTTTTAATCCGCTCATCAATTCCTTCATAACGGCCGCAAATTAAAATAATATGGTTATAGTTTTTTGCCAATTGGCTGGCTGTTTTGCTATCAAACTGCTTCCCGGCCGGAGAAAAAATAATAATTTTGGATTTTTTATTTTTTGGCTTTAAAAATTGAATTGCTTTTATTATTGGTTCAACTTTAAGCACCATTCCCGGTCCGCCGCCATATGCCCTGTCATCAACTTTTTTATGCTTATCTTTAACAAAATCCCGTAAATTATGGGTTTGAATTTTTATTATTCTTTCTTTTTGGGCACGCTTTAAAATTGATTCTTTAAGATAAGAATCAAAAATTTTCGGAAATATTGTAATAATATCAAACCGCATCATTTAAAATTTTAATATAAAATCATGGATTCTAAAACCCCGATTAATATCGGGGTTTTAGATTTTTAATTTAAGCTTTTAAATGCTTAATTCCGGTTTCTCTCTTGGAACTCTTCCCTCTGGCTCAATGACTTTAAGG
>Ga0315539_1000780_pt1 | contig 23752 bp, 25 predicted proteins | sample SalMarSW160150MG_FD_203097 | JGI IMG/M metagenome (GOLD analysis project Ga0315539, IMG submission 203097) | Salt marsh sediment microbial communities from the Plum Island Ecosystem LTER, Massachusetts, United States - Salt Marsh Sediment SW1601-150 ... | reverse complement strand
GCTTTGCGTAAAGTTTTGTGGCAACATCGAATTTCATCCAACTTGAGGTTTTCGCAACGAGTTAAAGAATTAATTGAAACCGTTTCCTATGGCCTTTTTGCCGCATAGGAAATGGCTAAACCGCACATATACTCAGTCATAAAATTTATCTCGGCACAATCTTTTTGAGAAATACTCGACAGCATATGTATCAAATTCGGAGGAAAAGAAGAAAATACTATAAGGTTGCCATGAATCACAGGAGATGGTATTTAGGTGAGAAAATTCAGGAGACAAGTATTTGTAGTTTATAGAAAAAGGTTCAGAACTCGCACAGAAACCATATAATCAGTAGTTCGGCGGCTTTGATCACCGTAGGAACTCAGGTGAGCAAGAGATCGCATTGAACCAGTGGCAGGCTGGAAAGCCTAGAACCACGAATGATAGAAAGGAGGTATACCTTGATTTGGAAAATAATCGGTGTCGTCTTTGCAACAGGGTGTGTTGGAGGGCTTGTTAGCGGTCTATTTTACCGGCCGAAAAAGTTGGAGCAACTCTTGCTATGGTACCCCGGGGAAGATTGTTCGACTCATTTTCCGGGTTTGCTGGCAAACGTACTTCTCGGTGGTTTTGCAGCAGTGGTCTTTTGGTGCCTGTATGGCCCTTTCTCAGGCGCCACTATCATTGGATCCTCCACGACAGAAGTTGGTTTAACGGTCGGACAATTGGGAAGTTGCCTGCTAATCGGAATGGGTGGAGCTGGATTTCTGTTGACCGAGGCGAGTCGACGATGCGGTGAGGATATAATAAGGAAAAGGAAAAAGAATGACGAGTCAAAGGCCATGTAGGCCAGAATGTCATCACTCACGTTCACCGGTAGTTGATTTTTTCAATTGAACATTTATATACCCTTGATCTTGAAGACGAACCCTGGAATCACAATTCCGCAAACGAAGTGTGGAATGAATACGATTACAAGTACATGCACGCGTTCAAGGTCGTGTTTTTTTGGGTAGGGTGTCTGGTCTGGTTCATCGCCGTCCACCTTTTGTTCCCCTCACATCGTTGGATTCTTCGTGGGATTGGCCTAACTCCTCACTAGAGCGGACGCCGGACGTGCGCGAAAATATCGTCGAGGGATCATATCCGAGGCCGCTCAGCTCGCAACCGTCATCCTCATGTTAAACCACCCCTCAATACCTTTCCCTCCACCCTCGGCGGCAGCACCATCGCCAGTTGTACAGTTATCTCCCCGGTGGGTCCTTGACATTCAGCCGAACAGCTATAAGTGGAAAGCGACCCCCCAGATAATACACAAAACCTTCAGAACTCACACCTTTTCTGAAACTTTTGAGGTTGGTAATCGCGGCATGATTCGGCAGCGAGATTCTAAAATAAAATTCTGCCTTTTTTTCTTTGAAAAATAGGCAATTATGGCTTGACACCGCAGGAGCGATGGTTGTATAATTATCTCATCGCGGGAGTTTCTAAATGGATAGTCTTTGCATAGAGCTTTTTGGTATATTATTCGTTAGGACACATTCACAGGGCTGAGGTTATCTCGCTTTTTCCTCTCCCTCCGCACCTCAGCCCTGTTTTCTTTATTTTCTGGCCAATCGAGTCTTATGTTCTAACGTCCTTTTTCACCTTTACGATATGTGCAATAATATCTCCCCGGTCGATAATTCCAACTAATTTTCCTTTTGATGTGATTGGGACTCTTCTGAAGATGTTTTTTGCTAAAAACTTACAAACAACCAGCAAACTTTCACTTTCATCAAAGTGAATTGCAGGTTGTGTCATAAATTCACTAACTGTTTTTTCTTCCTGTTCCTTATCCGCATGGAACAGATGCAGCACATCTTTCTCTGAAATAACACCTACCAAACTCATATCATCTTCGACCACAGGAATATCTGAGATCTTGTGCTCTGCCATCAGCTCCAAGCATTGATAGATTGGAGTGTCTTTTTTTACATAAATTACATTCTTCGTCAAAATGTGTTTTGCTTTGAGCATCCGAGTCCCCTAAAAATTCCATTGCCGAGCCGCAAAACATACCTGCGATAATTTAAAAATGGTCACAAAACACGCGATTAGTAGGAAGCCCACTACCGTTCAGGGCACAACTTCTTATACTGTGGTCATCAGGATGGTTAATCTTATACATTAAGTTTTACCACATTTCGGGCTATTTTGGTAATTCTTTGCCGCAGAATCCTCGGCGCAAGAACCTGTACCTTATCTCCATAGCTCAAAATCCACCAGATTATCTCATTGAGCCCATCAACCCGGAACTCAATGATTGCAGAACCGTCATCCTCAAAAGTAACCTGTTGTGTGCTGTGCCATTGAACTTCAGCAACATCATGTGCCAATTCCGGCGAAAACTTGAGTTTGATGTTATAGAGCTGGCCTTCCGGTATCATTGACCAGGCTCTACCGAAATACTCATACACGTCGAAATTCTCGCCGCCTACGAAGCATCTCTTCGTAGTTTTTAACTCCCTGATGCGGTTAAGCTTGAAAGAGCGAACGCTTTTGTGCAAACTGGAGCGGCCCAGCACGTACCACGCCTGATTGCTATAGAGTAAGTGATAGGGACATAGCACAATGTCAATAATTATCACTTCGTAAAGCGGATGATAACGAATGTTCACTTTGCGTTTCTTTACGATAGCTTGCAGTAACTGTGTGAAGGTTTTGTCAAGACTGGTAGAATGCAGGAACAGTGCCTGGGGACTAACTCTGATTGAGATATTTCGTAGTGCTGTGTTGCAATATTGCCTGATTTTGGCTGGTAGGATGTTTTCAAACTTCAGAGCGGCTAAAAGTGCAGAATTTTTGTACGGGAAATGTACCTTGTCCCTTACATTGTGTGCCAGCAGGAACAGCCCCAGAGCCTCCTGTAGACTCAAATCTACCGGTGGAAGAAAAAACTCAGGCTCCATGGTATAGCCGCTGGTCTTGGCGTCGTAGCGGTACGGCACACCGATAGCCTGAAGTTCTTTCAAATCGCGAAAGATTGTTCGCCGGCTCGTTCCGAACATTTTCGACAAATCACCAACGGCATAGCTTTTTCCAGCCCGCAATGTTGTTAAAATCTGTATGACTCTGCTGATTCTACTGCGTTTCATAGTTTACTCTATTGCGAGTCTGGCTTCTGTGCTCTATCGAAACCACATCATACCGGCAGTGTGTTAAGAGCGATGGAACTCACTTTTAACACGTTTCTATGTTATATGGCCGATGTGAACACCATCTTGTAGACTCTTTTTTTAAAAAAATTTGCAAAATCTGCATTTTTCTCTGTTTTCTTGACTTGGGGAACTGATTCATATATACTATTTTCTATCAACAATATGGCAGGAGGCAACTAACAGTGATAAAGCGTTTCGTGCCTTCGTGGGGGGATAAATTATGAAAAAATTAACGATATTGGCATTATTTCTTGGTATGACCTCGACGGCTATGGGAGAGGTTTCGACAAGAGTATGCCTCGCTGATAGCAATACCCCCCTTGAATTAGCTGACCCTAACATCTCTTTTGTCTATCGAGACATCATGGTTGGAACCAAGCTTACAATCATTGTCGAATCGAATGCTGGCGGCAAGTGGGACAGTGACCTGACTATTGAAGGAGAGTATAGGGATTATGGGCTCTTGTCAGCGAGAGATTACAATGATACCACAAGTGATTGGCAAGGCTCTCGTTTCGATGCTGCAGGTTATCAAGATCGTCGAGCCCACGTATGGGAGTGGGTGGAACCAGGTATTCAGGGATTTAACTTAGAGAGCGGTAATACAGCAGTGCCAGGCGACTGGTTCATTATTGACTATATTGCTACGAACGTAGGAGTTTGCAAAATAGGATTTTATGACCGTAGCGTAAGTTGGGATTACCCTGTCTATTATCACGTATTTTCGCATGTCCGCACCCGCGACTTCAATAATGATACCAGCGTTGACTTTGCTGACTTTGCAGTACTTGCCTCCCACTGGCAGGAAACGGGCTGTAGCGATCCAAACTGGTGCGAAGGAACTGACCTCGACACAGACGGCAATGTTGACTGCAATGATTTAACGCTGTTTATGGACTATTGGCTTGAAAGGACTGAATAGCAGCAGTTGTTCAGCGGCTCACTGCCGGTTGTTCATATCCGATAAATTGCATTTCTTATTGGGTGATAATGTGCATCTGCGGATGGCGTTTAATTCATACCCACACGCTAAATTTTCAATATAAGATATTGCTCACTTAACTCATCTCAAGTTTTTACATCCTCATTTTTTTGAAAAAATATCAAAAAAACAGTCTACATTTTCCAGTTGAGCTCGGCCATATATTATAGAAATGCAGAACTGCATAAGAACGAAAGTATTTTAGTTGTCAAGTTATCCTATTCACCAACCGAAACTTGTATGAAGGAGGTAATGATGAAAACGAAACATTTCGTATTAACTATTGTTCTTTCATTATTTGTTAGTTGTGTTGCTTTTGCAGACAGACAATTGGACAGAACTGAGATTTTGCAAATCTTTGAGAAGTTAACGAGCCAACCAAGAAAGACCTGGATACCTGCGGGCACAATAGAAGCAAGACATGAAGAGTATAGAGCACCGACAACAACTAACTTAAATGAGATCAACAATCAAATCAACAAAGAGATTCAAGAATATCAAAGCAACCCAAACAAACGGGAATTAACGGAAGATTTTCAAAAAATGAAGCTTGATGCCATCCCGTTCAATGTTCGTTATAGACTATCCAACGAATATACGATGAACTCAACTGTGGTCGTAAGATTTGACGGAAACAGATTTTACTGGGAAATCAGTGTAGGCTCGCGCACAGACTCAGTAAAGCCGGGCGCAAACTTAGAAGGTAATTTTATGACCAGGCAATTTGATTTAGATTGGAACGCCAGACGTATATTCGCGTGGGACGGCCAAAAGTACACAATGTACTTTTTGCCCGGTAATCACGCGGTCGTTGACACAACAGGTTCTACTCCACACGTCGTCAATGGCCCCTTGACCGCCGGATTTATTCCCTGGGGATACGGCTATTATACGTACGAGAATCTTTCTGCCGCCGAATCCTCTGCGGTCGAGAAAGATGTCGATGGCCAGGTACACCTGACGCTTAATTTAGCTGGTTCAGAAATGGTCTTTGTGATGGACCCGGGAAAAGATTACGCAGTTACTTCCTATTTGATAAATGGTTTCGATACAATCATTTCCAAACAATATGGCAACTATCAGTTGGTCTCAGGTAACTGGGTTCCTACTAATATTTTGATAGAGCGATACGATGCCTGGACAAATAGAATGTTAGCCAGCGACTTTTGGAGCTTTACCAGGATCAGCGGCGATGCTCCTATGCCTTGGAGTTTTAACGTTGAGTATGAAGCTGATGCATTGGTAGAGTATCGCTCTAACGTTACCGCTAAGTCTGCAATGTACCTCTACTCGCACACTGTTAATACGGACCTGCTCTTAGCTGAGAGATTGGCTTATGCAGCATCCGAAGGTATACAGCCGCAAAACTGTGCGACGGCAGCGTTAAAGTATGCTGCTTCGCGGTTAGGCAAAAATGCTACTGACCGGCAGCTTGCCCAACTGGTAAGTGAACCAGATAAAACTACAAGTCTTTATGCAATGAAGCAATTTGCACGGGGGCTGGGCCTCTATTGCCGTGCCGTTAAGCTCGACATCAAAACGCTTAAGAGTCTGTATGGTCGCGATGTAATCCTGCATATTCCAAAAAAGAATCATTTCATCGTGCTTGGGGATATTGATGATAGGTATGTGTGTAGCATAGATTTGGCAAATGATAAGTTCTACTATCGCACCGACGTTGATTTCTTTGGCATGGATTGGACCGAAGGTACAGCTCTTTTGATTTCCGATAGCCCAATCGCAGGCAAATTTATTGATATCGACGATGGTGAGCTTCGAGCAATAATCGGCGGCTCCGGCTATTCGTGCACTAATCTCTTGCAGGAATACGATGTAGATTATTGTGACTATGTTGGTGGTGGGTGCGAGGGTTCCTACGAATATTACCCTACAAGGTACGGCTGCGAAGAAGCCGCGAGTGGCAGTTGCTACAGCTCCAAAATGCTTAGCTCCGCAGAAAGCCCCTGTATAGAAGACCCTTATGACCCTTGGGCCTGTTATATAACGGGCGAATGGACGTGTTACTATATGCGCGCGTGTGATTAACTAACTTGCTGAGGTAGCAAGAGAAGAAGCAGGTGAGATAAATTCCCATCTGCTTTTTTTTATTGCTGTTCTATATTGACTCCTCAGAAGAACAGCCATAGAATAAAATTTATGAAATGCGCAGGCTTCACGCTTATCGAATTGCTTGTAGTGATCGCGGTAATTGCACTTCTTATAGCTATATCAGTACCTTCATTACAAAATTCGAGACAGCACACCAAAGCGATTATATGTAGCTCAAACGTTAAGCAATTAATTCTTGGTCTGACTATGTATGAAACCGAAAACCAAACTTTTCCTTATGCTCTTGATGACACTCTTCTGGAACCGCCACCCGGAGGTTATCCTGGACATTTTCAATACGACAGAAGGGGATGGTGGTGGTTTAATCATATCATTGATTATTCAAGAAAAGACTTCGACAAAGATTCAGTTATCTGGTGTCCGTCCAGAAAGGTAAAGAATACGAAGCTTAAAAATAACGTGCTGTGTGGAAATTATGGTGTGAACAACTCTATATGTAAGAGTTCCGACGATATAAAAAGCCGCAGGAAGCAATTTGTTGGAACGCCTTTAAGCAGCAGTGATATACAACATCCCGGCCGGACTCTGCTGATAGTTGACAGCGGTTACAGTATAATCAGCTGGTGGCATGTTACAGATGTTCCCCCTGTCTCTCTTGGTAGTACTATAGAAGATGCTGCTTATGTACCCGGCCTTGAGATTAACAAGAAAAAGAATTTATGGCCCGGTCAGGAACGAGATGCCATAAATGGCCGCCATCCAAATAGGACCATCAACATTGGATTTGTGGATGGACACGTCAGCCGAAAAAAGGCTAATGATTCTTTTGTTGAAAAAATAGCCGAGGACTATAAAAACAAAAGTCCTTTTTGGCAGCCAGTTAAAACCAACAACGACTAAAATCCGACATCTTTAATTACACTTTGTATTTCGTTATCGCTTAGATATTCAACCTTCTTGACCGATGTCAAATCATATGTAGTGCCAGCAGGTAATTTTTCATAAAATTCAGTCCTTTGAGGAAGCTTCGTTCTGGAATCTACAAAGACTCGCCATTTCAGGAATTTGTCAGAGCCCCCGTACTGTTTGCGAACCCATGTTAGGTCATAAACCTCGGTGTCCCTTTCCGCAGTTTTTAACGCTTCGTCGGTTACCTGGCTCCATTCAGCATCTGGGGCAATTTCGGATATGTCATAGAATGGCATTAAACCTAAAGAACCACTCATTTTCCTCTCGATACTGGCGACGCTATCATCTGTCAATGGAGTTGTATCGGTTACGGCAGTATCCACGTACCTTACTTTTCTTATTTCCTTGAGAACATCCCAAACGACTAATTGCTCACTGGTCTTGGTTATATAGATACCTGCTTCCTGTGATATCCAAAGTTCTTGTGTAGGTTCTGTTTTATCAGGGACAAAACTTGAGATATAGACATTTTTAACTTTCTCAATGGCCTTGTAAATCTGGTCTATCGTAACAGCTTTGGCAGTTGGTGTATTGAGCAGTAGAGCGAACCCTATCAATATAACAGCCGCAACCGTAATGCCGATTTTGACCAATGGTTTTAGATTCATTGCTGATACTTTACGTTTCAATGCAGTAGTAAAATCGATAGTTGGCAGGGGCTGCTCAACGTCCTCTTTATCTTCACGGTTTGCTATTTCTACTCTTATCGGGAAACCGGCATAAAGGTCATCAGATTCACTGGCCAATTGCGCTTTAGCAGATTTATCTATGTGGTATATTGTAACGACCTCAGATTCGGCTTGTTCGGCAATTCCATACACAGTGTCATGCAACTGTTGTATTTTAGCCAAACATGTTGGGCAGGAACGCAGATGCGAGGTAAGGGATTCCCGGAATTTGGCATACTGGTCATCGGCGGGATCAAGACCATACGGAACGGCATAGTCAAAAATATCAGTTGCTGAGACTTCTTCGCATATGGATTCTTTTTGTTCCTCTTTGCTATCCAGCAAATCTTTACGAACCGATTCTCTATATTGATATAACATTTTGCGGCAATCAGGACAAGTGCACAGGTGTTTCAAAACTCCTTCGTTGGTTTCGTGTAAAGCCATGAAGACAACCGCAATGATAGCAGACTTGGCTTGTGAGCAGCTAATATTATCCTCACCGGGCTCTTCAGCAAATAGCTGGCTTAACCGGCATAAGTGTTTGTGGTCAAGATTGAGCTTTTGAATCGTCTCTAAATCTTCGGCACACTGTCGGCAATTATCAAGGTGTACTGTTATCGGTGTTGGTATTCGAATCTCTAAGGCTGGGTCTAACAAGCCAGGGAGAAAAGGCTTGACGGTGTTGCAAGTTACACGCTTACCAATATATGCGAAATGAAGTTCCAGCATAGTGGTAATAGCGGAGCTGACTTGCCCTTGCTCTGATTCGATACCATCGGTTTGCGATAACACAACTTTAAGCTGGTTTATCTGCTCTTGGCACTGTTGACACTGCTCCATGTGGTTAACGATGGACTCTGGAATAAGTTCACGGTTTTCGTCACGTAGAAAGTCATAATAATAAAGCTTAGCCTCTACACACAATGAATTATAGTTTGGAGCGATCATTATCGTCACCTCCAGTTAGTTTCAAGAGCTGGCGGATTTTACTGAGTCCTACGTAAATATACTTCCTGACAGATCCATAGCTCACATTCATTTTCATTGCTACCTCTTTGATATTGTAATTACTAATATACCGGAAAGTAATTGCCTGAGCTTCGCTGCGTCGTAACCGCTTTTCAATAAGATCGAACATCCTATTTGTCTCTTCTGCGTCAATGACAACTTGTTCTGGTGTTTTCTTATAGATAGGATAATTAAAACGCTTAGAATATTTGAGCATGTTCTTCTGGTAGTTCTCTGCTCGCTGAACGGCGTTCATAATATCGTTGGTTATCGCTCTATAGAGATAGTTTTTGGTGTTTCTGACGTCTGCGGGCAAAGGATTGGCAACAAGAGAGAGAAAAAAGTCTTGGAACAAATCGTCTACTTTGGTCTCATTCTTAACCTGGCAACGAATGACGGCACGAATAAAGTCCCCATACTCCATAAAAAGCTTTGCTGCGGTATTTACATTGTCTGTATAGCCGTTAGTATCTGTGCTCGGCAGTGCCATTAAGCTTCCACTTCAAAGCAATCTTTAAAAACTACAAAAAAAGGAAAATGACGGCAAAATAGTTATCAACATCTACCAGCTTTGCTTCGCTATCATTATACAAAAATAGTTCACGGTTACAAATAATCCTTGCACACAAAAAATCTATCAAAAAAGATTGATTTCTCCTATGAAAGTCGTAAGGTACAAAAACTAATATCTGGGTAGAATTCGGGTGAGTAGCCAGTGGTTGCGAACGCTTTCAACTCGGATGAAGCGAGAGTAATTTTGATCAGATAACAACAAAACCACTCTGTGTCGGTTCTCAGTTCCAAATCATACTGTCTCCCAGGCGAGCACAAACCATTCCCACGACCTTGCTTGCGAGTTGGAGACATGCTTTCTTGGAGCAACGTTGCTCAGGCTGCTCTTCGAACGTATGATTTCAGTAATCCACCCAGGAATTCGTGACACCGTATATCACTCGTATGTACCGAGTTACTATCAACATCCTGTGTCTTGTCACCCATCTGGTGACCGAGCTGTTCCGGGATGCAATTCCCAATACCCTGATGTGGCCTGTGTTGGTTGAAAAAGTCTTTGTATTTATCGAGTACATACTGGAGTCTGTCCAATCCCATGATAATGAGATGGTTCAGGCATTCTTCACGCAGACTTCGAATCCAACGCTCAGCAAAGGCATTGGCGTTGGGAGCTTCGTACGGAGTTCGAACGGGCTCAAGGCCGGTGTTCTTCAGCAGGATGTCAAAACCTTCTGAATAACACCGGTCGTTGTCATGGAGGAAGAACCGAGGCTCAATGCCGTATTCATCGCATTCCCACAGGACGTGACGGGCTTGCTGTTTGAGCCATTCGGCATTAGGTGAAAATGTGGCGTGGACAAACAGGATGCGACGGGTTCGCAGATGCAGGACGAAGAACACGAATGCCCTCTGAATGCCTTTCAGAGTCCAGATTTCTTTGGTAAGGAGGTCGGCGCAAAGAAAAACGTCCACATGTCTGGACAGGAACTCTCGCCAAGTCAAGCCTTGGTGATCTGGAGACGGAGGCAAGCCGTTTCTCCTCAGGACGTTGGCTACGGTGGTTTTAGAAATCTCAATGCCTAACTTCTTCAGTTCCCCTTGGATCTTCTTGTAACCCCAGACATTCTCTCTGGCAATTTTACAGATCAGCTCCTCGACATTCCCAGGTATTCTGGGCCTGCCAGGCTTTCTCTTCCTTCTTTGGGAGTAATCCCACTTTGCCTTGTCGAGTCTTCGCTGCCAGGTAAGGATTGTAGTGGGCTTGACAATGCTGACAACTGTTTCCATGAGCTTCCTACCCATTGCCAGAGCAGCATCCACAAGCGATCTTCGCTCATCATCAGTAAATCGAATCCGACCTGGGAGTCTCGACTTAAGGATCCTGTTTTCCAAACGGAGATATTCGTTTTGCAGGGTCAACTCCCGGCACAGTAACCGGGCACTCGTGGCAATTACAGGCAAGCTAAGCCATTCGGCCGGTTGATTAGAAGGCGTTTCTATAGGTATCAATATCCTCCAAGCACAACTTGAATATCAAAGGCTCAGAGGATAACATAAACGATTGATTTGGCAAAGGTTAATTCAGCTTTCCGATCCGCGTATGAATAAATGTACCCTACGGCCATTTCTGAAGGAAATCTGTATGTGCCTGCCAACATCGCTTCCAGGTACTCCCATGTTATGCCGCTTGCAAAATTTACATTAATCCTGGCAACAACACACGAATACCAGCTTCAGGACCCTCTGAGAAACAGAATGAGGATATATTGCCGGTTCGATTATTATTCCGTAGAGGATCTTATGGAAATAGTGCGCCAAAGAGCAAATGCTCTTAAATGGCAGTATGAATCTGACCAGGTTCTAAAAATGATCGCTCAAGGGGCCAAGAAAACTCCTCGATTAGCTCTTAACAGAAATCTTCAAACCTGTTGGCATGTAACCAAAAGCCATGATCGTAATGTGATTACCGCCGACGATGCATACGAAGCTTTTAGTTATTTGCAAATCGATGAAGCAGGCTTGGACACATTGGATCGGTCCTATCTTGAAGTACTGCTGGAAAGCGGCCGATCATCATTGGGGGTATTAAGTTCGAAATTATCACTGCCGGCTTTGACTATACAAAGAGTGGTTGAGCCTTATCTGCTCAAAGAGAGCTTTATCACCAAGGCCAAAACATCTGTCAGAATAATAACAGAAAAGGGCAGAAAGCATATTGCGAACACTTCATTGCCTTCTAAACAGCGGAGGTTAAAGGATAAAAATGTTGTCAGATAATAATCTTAAGGCCGTTTGCTCTGTTACGCAGATGGCGAAAAAGCTCGGCCTGTCCAGAGCAAGATTTTACCAGCTTCAAAAAATGGGTGTATTCCCAAGGCCGGTTTATTGTCCCCGTACCAGATGCCCTTTTTATCCTCTGGATTTACAGCAGAGGTGTCTGGCGATTCGCAGAACAGGAATAGGCTATAACGGTTGGCCCATTGTCTTCTACAGTATGCGAAAAGATAAGCCTGTAAAACCGCAAAACCAGCTAAATCCTGCTTATAAACAACTTGTAGATACCTTGCGACAAATGGGCCTGAATGTAACACTCAATACTGTTAATAACAGCGTCAAGGTCCTGTATCCCAAAGGATTGCCGTCGCACACAGATGAAGGCACTGTCATCCGGGATTTGTTCAGGTATTTGAGGCAGGAAGCGTAAAAATGGTGTCTGATTGTTGTAAAGATGCTGTATCGAAGCTGTCAAATTGTTGTCAAATAATTGTGTAAATCAGAATACTTTGTTATGAAGAAGATTTTCCAAAATCCGATCAATAATTCTCAAAAAAAACTGGAAAATTCACTTGCGCTCAAGTGCAGCGATGTGTTAGAATTCCGCAGATATACAAAACATGTCTGGTCAAAGATGGCCGGTAGAGTGATTTCTGAAAGGGAAGTCGACCAAATTATAGAAGATTTTGGTCGGTTTGTTCGTATCCTGGCCACAGTAAATGGAGAATAATATGAGGAAAAATGAGCATATACCGCTTAGACTACTTAATGTTTGCCGAGTGTCATCAAAGGAGCAAAGCGAAGGCTACAGCCTTGATGCACAAAATCAAGCCAATTACGAATGGGCGAAACGCAAAGGCTATGTGATTGTTGATACTATTCAGTATGTAGAAACCGCATCCAAACAAAAAGAAAGAAAAAGATTTCGGGAAATTATTAATCGAATCCGCAGGGAGACAACAATAGATGGAGCAGTATTCCACAAAGTAGACCGGGCCTGTCGGAACCTTACTGATCTGGCCATGCTGGAAAGTCTGGAAGCAGAAAAGAACAAACAGGTTTTCTTTGCTACTCAGGAATTCCCGCAAAACGCAGCTGGTCGGCTCAGTGTAGGCGTAATGGGAGTAGTAGCTCGGTGGTATACAGATAACCTCAGGGAAGAGGTTCACAAAGGTTTTCGCAGTAAAATCGAAGCGGGCGAGTATCCTCATAGACCCCCATATGGTTATCGTACAGTCAAAGAATCAAAAGGTTCCAGGTTTCCGAACCCTGACCCTGAGAAGGCCGAAATTATATGTACAATATTTAAGTTAATGGCATCCGGCAAATATTCCATTGATACGCTTCGAGAAGAACTTTTTCAGCGTGGAATGTATTTTTCTGCAAGTACACGGAGATGGACACGTTCTCATCTGGCGAAACTGGTTCGCCACCCATTTTATATTGGTAAAATACTCTGGCATGGCAAGATTTATGAAGGCAAACACAAGCCGATTGTGAATAAGCCAGTATGGCAAAAAGTGCAGAAGATACTTGATGGACGTGGTAATACCAAATGTCACAAGCGACGAGAGTTTACATATGGTCATGGTCTTATCAAGTGTGCTGATTGCGGCTACAGTATAACCGAGGAAACGCACAAACAGCAATATACGTATTACGTTTGTTCTCAACGAAGACATCTCAATCATTCTGCCAAGCCAGCGTGGGTACCGGAACAGCATATTGAATTACAGATCGTCTCTTTGTTAGATAAGCTGATATTACCAAAGGAAGTTTATGATTGGGTCATTGAGTACCTGAAACGAACCTCAACTCAAGAGGTGTTTGATACCCAAAAGGAATTGAAATCATTGAAAAGGAAAATATCGGAATCACAGAATACTGTGGATGCTATTCTGCTGAGAGCTGCTCAAGCTGATGACAGCCTTGTGGACGGATTTATGCGACTGGCACGAGAAAGACAAGGAGAAATGGCTTTGTTACAACGACGTTTTGAACAAACCAAATCAGGTTTACAGGAAGATACTGGTGGGCCGGTAAAAATTCTCGAACTCGCACAATATCTTTCAAGACAGTATGTTACGCTAAAGCCACCCCAAAAGCGTCAAATAGTTGATTCAGTGTTCTCGAACCTGGAGCTTGATGACGTAAGTCTTTGTGCAGAATACAGGTTACCGTTCGCAATACTTGCGGCAAATGGCAACCGTCCACTCAACTACGCCCGAGAGGACTCGAACCTCTGACCTTCGGTTTAGGAAACCGATGCTCTATCCTACTGAGCTACGGGCGCTTCATTTTTTAACTCTCTGTAATATAAGAGGTTACTACGCATTTTGTCAACTCCTAAAGCATTCAAAAGGAGCAAAATAAGCAAATGGTGTCAGTTTGCAGAAGCTTTAGCCAAAATATCGTTCAATACTTTGTTTGCAGTGACTAAATCTTCGGGCCGCACAGTCAAGTAGTATTTCCTTGTTGTAGAGATGTCCGAATGTCCTGCAAGCTGCTGAACCACTTGGATTGGTAATTGGCCAGCCCAGTTGGTAATGGCGGAGCGGCGAAGGTCATGGAAACTACATTCTACAATGCTCGCTCGGCGACGAATAATATCAAAATCTCTTCCAAAGTTGTTGATGATATCCGACCGTGAATTCCATTTACCAGCCTTTTGACGTTCTCGAATTCTCTCAAGACGTTGTGGAGAGATGAAAATATACGGAAAACTTTCTTTAGCTTGGACCTGTAAGTTTGCCAGCAGTTGTGCTGTTTCATCAGCCATCGGAACAACACGTTTTTCATGATCTTTTGGTTCCCACTTGATTGTTTCCGCAGTTTCCTTCTTAGGGCTGATACGGATTTGCTGATTTTCAAAATCAACGTTTATCCAGGCCAGATGCAGTATCTCATTACGTCTAAGACCAATGCCATACGCGACTGAAATCAAGGCCTTCCACCAAAGGTTCTTGGCCTCATTCACCAAGGCACGATACTCCTCGATTTCAATATACCTTATTTCGTTCTCAGTTGTTTTACGTTTTTTGATCTTAGCAAACGGATTCTGTCCTTCAGCCAGATAACCACGCGGCTCTATTGCCAAATTGAAGATACGATGCAAAGTGCCAATATCCTTATTCACAGTTGCCGGACAGCATCCTGATGCTAATCGATGTGCAATAAAAGCTTCTGCGTTTCGTGGCTGGATTTTCGAAAGCATGATTGAACCGCCTATATAATTTTCAAAGAACTTCAATGCTCGCATATGTTCTTGTATTGTCCCATAAGCAATTTGGCCTTTCATGACCTGCTCATGCTCAAGACAAAACTCATGTAATGTGACCTTTTTGGGTTTATCGGCTTTACCTAAACATACACGTTTCTGCAATTCTGATGCGTACTTTTAAGCCTCCTTTCGTGTCTTAAAAACTTTTCCATACCTTTGTCCGTTGGTACCGTACCATCTTGCAATCCAACGATGTCGTCTCTTTCTCGGCCACTCTGACTCCGGAATTGGCTTACCATTTTTACCCTTTGGTACAGGTTCCAACCATTTACGATATACACCGACTTTTTCTATTGCCATGGGCAACCTCCTTTTCTTTCAGAATAGGTGGCTACCACCGGCAACTGACAACCGGTCATTTTATAAGATGAGGTTGAAAAGCGCAAATATTTTTTTTGAGAAAAAATAAACATATTTATCACACTCCTTCTTCGGTCTTATTCTCCAGGAATTTCTCAAGCTCTTTTTTCAGATACCATACATGTTTGGCAAATTTGGCAGCCTTGAGTTCATCATGGTTACGCCAGTAATCAAGTGTACGTTTTGCAGATTTGGGGGTATGACCGATCTGGTCAAGGCGCAAAAACATTGCAGCCTCTACAGGAGTCATTAAATCAGGAAAAACTTTTAATCGTTTTGGCCAATCAGAATCCATAATTTTGGAATAATTATTTTCCATATTGAAAATTAATCACTACAAGATGGACAAAAACGATACCCACACTGACGGCAGATACCATTTGGATTTTCACTTACTACAACAGAGCCGCATTGAGGACAAAATAGAAAGCCGGTACACATGGGAAAAAATTCGTCGTAAACTTGGATTGGACGATTTCAAATTTCATGATTTACGTAAGACCTTTGGTTCTGTGCTCGCTCAGAATGGTGTATCCACAGCTGTCACACAAAAGTTACTGGAGCATTCTTCACCAGATTTGACCAATAAGGTCTATACTAACGTTGATCCCGTCCTTCGGCATGCAATAGATCAAATACCGGTTGGTGACTGGTTGTGACTATGTCCATAATGATTTTGGATCTAAGACAACATTACTCTTCTTTGATAACTCATACAGGCTCATATACAAGACCAAATCCATCCCATATCTCGATTAGGTTCTTCTCTTCTTGCTGATTGTAAGATTCATCGGTTTTATTTTGAACCTGCGATAGACTTACCCAATAAATGAGGTTTAACCAATGCAAGCATCAAAAGCAACTTATCCATATTGTAACAACAGAGAAATAATGTGATAACTATATAAGTCAATACATCCGATGTCGAAAGAGCCAGCCAGCAAAAGTCAGACAAATAACACCGATCAATAACATTGGCCAGAACTGATGAATAAGATTGCTAAATGAAGCGTCTTCAAGAAAGGTACTACGGATAATAACGAGGAAATATCGCATCGGATTGATTCTCGTTAGATTTTGTATCCAGATAGGCATATTGGCAATAGGTGTGGTAAAACCTGAAAGTATAATTGAAGGCACCAAAAATAAAAACGCGCCCAAAAGACCCTGCTGCATCGTCACAGCCAGAGAGGATATCATCAGTCCAACTCCGACAGATGATAATAGAAATAATGAAAGCCCTATATACAAGGTACAAATATGGCCACGAAGCGGAATCTCAAACCAAACATTGTTAAGGTCAAAAGTAGCTGCATAACCAAAGACAAGCATCTGGATTACCGGCGGTCCAATCAACACAAAACGACTTTTAGGGTCCCGGAGAATTGCCAGAAATTCCTTGGTTACCAATGCTATGATTTTATTAAATGAGTTCACAGTATCATTCTATCCTTTTTTTTAATTTCAGTCTGATCAACCCGAAAAAAACAATTCCCATAGCCAGCAGTGCCAGCGAATTTGGTATAATAATTGAACCGATATTACCCGCCAAAAAAACCGTTTGCAGAATTGCGACAAAGTAACGGGCAGCAATAACATGTGTGATTCCCTGTATCACCAACGGCATACTGGCAATATCAAAGATAAAGCCGGAAAGCAGGAATGCCGGTAAAAATGTTGAAATTATTGCTACCTGGCCAGCTACAAACTGGTTTCTTGTTATGCTTGAGATCAACAGGCCCATACCTAATGCGACCAGAAGGAACAGAGATGAAGTAACGAATAGAACTATAAAGGAACCGCGCAATGGAACATGGAACAACCAGATGGCCATCGCAACAGATACAAACATACCACCTGTACCAAGGATAAAATAGGTGATAAGTTTGCTTAAAATAATCTCTCGCATTTTGATGGGGGTAACCAGCAATGTTTCAATTGTGCCGCGTTCCCATTCACGTGTCATTACCAGAGCTGTCAGCAATGATCCAATCAATGTCATGATAACTGCAATCAAGCCTGTGACAAGAAAATTTTTGCTTCTGACCTCTCTATTGAACCATATTCGTTGTTGAACCTGTACAGGGACAGTAATGCGTTTTCCACCGGTCTGAGCCATGTGCTCGAGCCACTTGGCCCAGGCACCTTCAATATAACCTTGAACAAGCCGTCCGTAGTTGGCGTCTACTCCATCGACTATAACCTGAATGTCTGCATCAGGATATGTGTTTAGATTTCTGCTCAAATTCTGCTTTATGGTAACAATAGCTTTGACTTTATGAAGCATCATCTCCTTTATGGCGACAGAGATATTTGAAAAAATATGCGGCTTGAAATAATCTGTTCCCTGAAGCTCAGCAACAAAACTCGTTACTTCGGGGCTCTGATCTTCAATAACTACTGCAATCGGGACATGTTTAGCATCGAGAGAAACACCATAACCGAATAGAATCAGCAAAATAACAGGCAATACGAAAGCAATTGCAATACTACTGGGGTCGCGGATAACCTGAAAAAACTCTTTTCGAACCAAACCTCGCATACGCATTGTAGCTCCGCCACGCTGTTTATAATCCATTTTCCTCTTCATGATGCTTTCCTGTCTGTCTCATTTTCCTCAATAAGACGAATAAAAGCATCTTCAAAAGTCGGTTCAGGATTCTGAACGGTACGGCCTATTTTACGAATTTCAACCGGTATACCAAGAGTCAGAATCTTACCAGCTGCCATGATGGCCAGACGATCACAGTATTCTGCTTCTTCCATAAAATGGGTTGTAACCATTACTGTTACGCCTTCTTCAGAAAGCGCGTTGATCTGACTCCAGAATTGTCGGCGAGCCAGGGGATCTACCCCCGAAGTCGGCTCATCAAGAAAAAGGATGTCAAGATTGTGCATCAATGAACATGCCATCGCGAGCCTCTGTTTGTATCCCAGCGGCAGACTGATGCTGTTAGTATCGGCAAGGGCAGTCAGATTGAACTGTTCCAGTGCCCATTCGATGCGCTTAGTGCGATTTTTTCCAGTCAGGCCGTAAGCACTGCTGAAAAATTTCAGGTTCTGCCTAACGCTGAGATCGCCGTATAGTGAAAACTTTTGGGACATATAGCCTATTCGCAGGCGGGCCTTTGCAGGGGCCTTACGCAAATCCACACCTGAAACCCGGATAGTGCCGGAACTTATCGGCAGGAGGCCACAGAGCATCCGAAAAGTTGTAGACTTGCCCGCACCATTGGCACCAAGAAGTCCAAAAATCTCACCTTGGTGAACTTCAAAGCTGATTCCATTAAGCGCATAGAAGTCTCCAAATCGTCGAGTCAAATCATTTACCTGAATTACTTTTTTTTTTGATTGTGACCGCTGTTGTGATTGGTGCATATGAAAGTTTGAGCGATCTATACTTTCGGATACAGATTTTTGCTCATGAAGAATCGAAATAAAACTGTCTTCGAAGCTTGCCGGTACAGACTTAATTGATATATCGTATATATCTGGAGATAGATTTTTTATCTGCGGAGGTGAACCAGTGTTTGTTACCAGCCGAATATTGTCACCTTGAATAGTAGCATCAAGAATGTTTTTTTGTTGGGTAAGTTTTACTTCGAGAGCTCTTTTTTTGATACCAGGAATATTCGCAATGTAGGTTCGTCCTTTCAGCTTGTCTGTAAAATATTCCGGCGAGCCTTTGCCCAGAATATTTCCTTCGTGAATTAAGATAATATCATCACATTTCTCAGCTTCATCCAGATAAGCCGTGCTTAGTACTACAGACATCCCTTCTTCTTTTACCAGACGGTAAATAATATTCCAAAGTTCTCTGCGAGAGAGCGGATCAACACCGACTGTAGGCTCATCAAGAACAAGTAAACGTGGAAATCTTACGAGTGCACAAGCCAGACCCAACTTCTGTTTCATTCCTCCCGAAAGACGACCTGCAAGTCGGGAGGTAAATGAGCCTAAGTTCGTCATATGCATAAGCTCTTTATATTGGTCAGGCCGTTGACTTTTTAGTACGCCCTGTAAGTCTGCATACAAATCTAAGTTTTCCTGAGTTGTGAGATCCTCGTATAATCCAAAACGCTGTGGCATATAGCCGGCTTCAGATTGAACTTCCAATGATTGCCGGCGGGCATCCTTCCCCAACACGGTTATTGTACCGGAATCGGGAACCATCAAACCTACCGCCATGCGCATAATAGTAGTTTTCCCTGCTCCGTCAGGACCAATCAGACCGGTAATTTTACCTTTTCGTGCAACAAAATTAATATCTTTCAGAGCAATGGTTTGTGATTTAGATCTTGCATTGAAAAATGTTTTATTGACATGTAAAAATTTCATGACAATCTCTTCTGCTGTTGTAGTGTGCTCTGCTTTTAAAGAACCATTTGTCATTTGTTGGTCCAAATAAACTGTTAGTGATTATGGTTTTATTCCTGTGGGCTTTTGAGTAAATCTATCGTTACAGTTGCAGGCATTCCCAAACGAAGTTGGTTTTCCGGATTTTTTACATATACACGGATCTGGTAAACAAGGCTCGTGCGAATATCAAAAGTTTCCACTGATTTTGGTGTAAACTCTGATGTCGGGGAGATAAAACCAATCCATGCATCATAAGTCTTGTCGGGAAAACTATCGGTACTCACTTTGGCCTGCATCCCCTCGTAAATGTTCGCAAGATCAGACTCGGATACATAAGCCCTAACCCAAACGGGGTCATTCAAGGCAAGGATATAAGCCGGTATTTTAGGAGAAGCTATATCACCTGGTTCGAGTATGCGATTCTGAATGACGCCACAAGAAGGTGCATAAAGATTTGCATCTGCAAGGTTGCATTTAGCTATTTCCAATTCAGCCCTGTAAAATTCAAGAGTAGCTTTTGCCGCAGCAATATCTTCCGACCGAGGCCCTTCAATGATCAGGTCCAGTGTCTCTTTAGCGGCCTTCAATTCGGAAGCAGCTATCATTGCCACTGCTTTAACATCATCCGCTTTCTGAGCCGATTCAGCATCTAATTCTTTCAGTGCCTGGAAACGTTTATTCGTAACCGCTGTATTTTCAGCATGGATCTTCGCTGCTTCATATTCAGCGCGTGCTTTCTCAATCTCTTGTGGTCGATAGCCTGCTTCTAAGCGTGCAACAACTTGAGCCTGGGCACTAACCTGAGCTTTTCTGCTTAGAACAGCAGCCTTCAATTTGCTCTTCTCAAGACTTGCCAGTAACTGATCTTTTTCTACCCGGTCCCCTTCCTCGACAAACATTTGACTGATGCGCTCAGCTATGTTAAAGGCCAGATCTACCTGTCGAATATCCACGTTTCCATAAAGGATGAGCTTGTCGGCGGAAACCTCATTTCTCGACTGACTCAACAACAAAAATCCAACAACAACGATTATCACGGTTAGCAAGAGAAGTTTAATAATCAAGCTTTTTCTTCTCGATGCCATTATTATTGTCTCCAGATATATTCTGTAACAGGTATCGTCACTGATGATTTTAGCGACACTATTCAACAATATGTATATCAAACATACTTGAACGCTTATATCTCAATCAGCAGTACTTTGAACAAAGTCATCCTAAGGACTCTGGGCTTACTCATCCCCATGAACATAGAAGATAAAAAGATTTGATTTTTTCTATAAATTTTGCATTTACTAAATTGGACTGAGCAGTCAGTAATCGTTAACGTGTGATTAATCAATTGAGAGTGGCAAACAATCCTGCTATGCTAGCTTCATTCACTTACAGCGCATTTTTTAATGGCGCTAATGGTTGATAATTTTGCTCGTCGAAAATCTGGAAACAAAACTATTATAAAGCCAGGCAAATATTGCTCCTCCAATAGCGCCATCTGCGAAAGCCCATACAAGACCAATTAGTGATCCCGTCGGGCTTATATTAAAACCACGATAGACTTGTCCAATAATAATGGTTTCACCAGTGGCACCATCAAAAGCAATTATCCACCAGGTTAAACAAAAAAGCCCCAGTGCCCAAATTAATCCAAACGCCAATGCGAATGCTTTTATATTAAGTTTCATTTCGAATCTCCTTTTTGACTGTTAATCGCAAATTGAATTAAGATTTCCGATCTTGTGATGATTCTTTATTTCAATTTCCAAATAGTTTGGATTCAGAGGTTATTTTTTCCCCAGCCTCCAGGTCCAGTTTAAGTGCCATGAATTTAAGCATATCTTTTAAACTAATTACACCCAAGAGCTTGTTTTCTTCGATAACCATAAGTCTGCTATTTCCTGTTCTGTTCATAAGTGATAGTGCTTTCATAGCATCAGCATCTGGTGAAATAGTGTTTTCCTCTGAACACGGCTGAACGATATCCGAGACTCTGCTTGTAGCCCATTTTTCCTTGGAGAGTTCCTTTATCTGCTTTGTTGTTACACAGCCTTTAAGTGTGCCATCTTCGGTTACAGGGAACATCTTATAATGGTACTTGTAGAAGTAGTCTTCAATTAAATCATATACCGTTATTGACGGAGGTGCGGTAAATACATCTGCAACCATAAACCGACTGATTGGCTCACCAACTAACGCATCTTTTAGCAACAACTGCCTGTATGACATCTGTGAAGCGCCTCTTATGAAGATTCCAATAAGGAAGTACCACAAGCCGCCAATAAAGTTACCTCCAATGAAATTGATTATTCCCAGTATCATCAGGAGTAAACCAAAGCCGGCTCCCAATCCTGAAGAAATACGCGTTGCCCATCGCAGGTTTCCTTTGATTGCCCAAAGAATCGATCTCAAAACCCGCCCACCATCAAGCGGAAATGCTGGTATCATATTAAAACCAGCCAAAATTATGTTTAACCAACCAAGATACACCAGAACGCCATTGACCGGTCCCGGCCAATTAATGGTTTTACCAGCAGTATAGATGATAAAAAACATACCTGCCAGAAGTACACTGGAGATCGGGCCTGCGATTGCCATAAAAAATTCTGACTTCGCGTTTTCAGGCTCTTTGTTCATTTCAGCAACTCCGCCGAAGATAAACAAGGTTATTCCTTTCATAGGAAGATCGAATTTTCTGGCTACAAGCGAGTGACAAAATTCGTGGAATACGATGGATACAAACAATCCCAGCGCACCCGCTACCCCCATCCACCAATAGGTAGCATTAGAGAAACCAGGGAAGTAATGAGGTAAAGCACCTTCAGCCAGCGACCAGGTTATAAGCACAGCTAAAATGAACCATGTGGCATCGATACCCACTTTAAATCCGAAAAGATTAAACAAAGGTATTTTTTTTCCAAACATGTTCTTATCCTTTCAAGTGTCTATAGAAATAAACGAGGTTTCTATTCTGACAGTAAAAAATCACGGCATTTCAAATTTATGCTGAGGATGTCTGACCGTCAGTACCGGGCAAGGCGCTTTGCGTATTACTTTTTCAGCCACGCTTCCAAGCAGCATTGAAGCGAGAGCACTGCGGCCATGCGTACCTAAGACGATTAGATCGATTGATTGATCTCTTGCATAATGTATTATCTCCACAAAAGGGGTTCCTACGAGCACTCTCGATGTTACCTTTTTGTCAATTTCGGAGAGATTCTCTTCCGCAAATCTCTCCAATCTGGCCCTGGCAGTTCTCAAAACTTTGTCCTCGGGGACATGAGGTACATCCAACGGAACCATATATCCACCTGTGAGATATTCCTCATGAGGCATTTCCACGACATGCAGACAGTACAACTCGGCATCGTTCTGCTGAGTGAGGCCGACTGCGTACGGCAATGCCGCTATAGAGTATTCGGAAAAATCTGTAGGATATAGTATCTTTTTTAGATTCAACATTGCTCAACTTCTCCAAAAAGAGTCTATTTTCTGCAGTTTTGGTCGCTTATCTTGTTATCTTATTCGCCAAATTGTACAACAACGAACTGCGAATATTCACCCCGTTTGATCAACAGCAGAACCTTGTTGTCCTTTGTGCGCGTTACAGCCTTTTCGAACTCATCTGCTGAGCTGACTGATTCCCGGTTGACACTCTGAATCAGATCACCCGGTTGGATGCCGGCGTCAGCAGCGGGACTCCCTGGGACAACACGGGTAACAATCACACCTTGGCCAAGCGCATAGCCAAAACGCTCAGCCAAGTCCTTCGTGAGGCTTTGCACCTCAATTCCTAAGGCTTCCTGTGATTGCTGCCGCCCTTTAGGTTGATTGCCCTGGGCGACCTCCGTCGGTCGCTCTGCCAAGGTCACGGTAATCTCGGTCGTTTTTCCATCCCTCGAGACCAGGAATGTAACCCTACTGTCGGGCTTGAGCATGGCCACTTCATTGCGGAATGAGTCATAGGATTCAATCTTCTTGCCGCTCATTTCTAAAAGTACATCATGGCTCTTAAGCCCAGCCTTCTCGGCGGGCGAATCCTTCTCAATACTCGCAACAATCACACCCTGGCTGCTTTTGAGCTGAAGGAGTC